>Ga0209427_10002001_pt1 | contig 23783 bp, 25 predicted proteins | sample DeeMarSWOR136_30_FD_187465 | JGI IMG/M metagenome (GOLD analysis project Ga0209427, IMG submission 187465) | Marine sediment microbial communities from White Oak River estuary, North Carolina - WOR-1-36_30 (SPAdes) (version 2) | ecosystem: Environmental > Aquatic > Marine > Intertidal zone >...
AATAATTCCTATTGTTAATACCATATGTATATTGAATTTTGATCTCTTAAAATTATTCCTTTTTCTTCTATAAATTATAGATATGTATCTAATAAAGAAAGAACAAAAGCTATTACAATAAGGCTTGAAAATAATGAATTAAAAAATTTTTTTGAATGGAAGGATACTTATTTCAATCATATTCATGACCACAAAACAATCAAATTCAACATTTATATCAAAGATAACAAAAAGTTTTTAGATTGTTTTGGAAAGAACGCAGAACAAAATATTATAGACATAATTAATGCTTAAAAATATAATTTAATTTTGTTCTTCAATTTTAAAAACACCTATAAATTTTAAAAAAGCCAAAAATAAAAGGATAAAATATTTTTCGTAAACTTTTTTAATTTTATGACTTAGAGATCTATATAAATAAAATTTTTTCATGAACAAATCAAAAAGTGAATAAGAGATGGCACAATTATCTGGTGTTCCAATCCTTATACTAAAAGAAGGAACTGAAAGAAAGCGGGGAAAAGACGCCCAAAAAAATAATATAGCCGCTGCTAAAGCAGTTGCTGAAGCTGTAAGAACTACCCTAGGACCAAAAGGTATGGACAAAATGCTTGTTGATTCTTTAGGAGATGTCACTATAACAAATGATGGAGCAACGATTTTAGACACTATTGATGTTGAACATCCTGCTGCTAAAATGATAGTAGAAGTAGCTAAAACTCAAGATGATAAAGTTGGAGATGGAACTACTACAAGTGTGGTATTATCAGGAGAATTATTAAATCTTGCAGAAGAATTAATGGAGCAATCAGTTCATCCAACAATTATTTTCAGAGGTTATAGAAAAGCGTTACTCAAAAGTAAAGATTTACTCCTAGAATTAGCAACAAAAATTGATATTAATGATACAGATACATTAATGAAAGTTGCAGAAACTTCAATGAATAGTAAATTAATCGCTGGTGTAAAATCTCATTTTGCAGATATTGCTGTTAGAGCTGTAAGTCAGATTAAAGAAGAACGTGGACGTACGTTAATGGCTGATTTAGACCAAATTCAAATAATTAAAAAAGAAGGAAAAAGTCTCTTAGATACTAATATTATAGATGGAATTATCGTTGATAAAGAAGTTGTTCATCCAATGATGCCAAAAATAGTTAAAAATGCTAAGATTGCATTAATCGACTCCTCATTAGAAGTGGAAAAAACTGAATTTGATGCTGAAATCCGTGTTCAAACCCCTGATCAAATTAATAAATTTCTTGAAGAAGAAGCAAATATGCTCAAGAATAGGGTAATTAAATTAAAAGAAATTAATGCTAATGTAGTTTTTTGTCAAAAAGGAGTTGATGATAAAGCACAAAACTTTCTAGCAAAAGAAGGAATATTAACTGCAAGGAGAGTCAAGAAATCAGATATGGAGAAATTAGCAAGAGCTACTAATGCAAAAATAATAAATAATATTTTTGAAATTAGCGAAAACGACTTAGGAGAAGCCGGAAAAGTAGAGGAGAAGAAAGTAGGTGATGATAACATGATATTCATTTCACAGTGTGCACATCCAAAAGCAGTAAGTATATTAATAAGAGCAGGAATAGAACATGTAGTTGACGAAGCAGAAAGAATGCTAAATGATGCATTATCAGTAGTTAAAGCTGCGATTGAACTACCTTTTATATTACCAGGTGGTGGCGCTTCTGAAATTGAACTCGCAAAACGGTTAAGAGCATATGCTAGATCAATAGGAGGAAGAGAACAATTAGCAATTGAAATCTATGCCAATGCGTTAGAGATAATTCCAAAAACTTTAGTAGAAAATGCGGGATATAACCCTGTAGATTTAATAGTTGAATTAAGGTCCAAACACGAAACTGAGTTGGGTAGTTCATTTGGTATAAATATCGACACCGGTAAACCAGATGATATGGTTAAATTAGGAGTTTTAGAACCATTATCAGTATTAACTCAAGCTATTCAGTCAGCAACTGAAGTCTCTTCTATGATTCTTAAAATTGATGACGTTATAGCGGCTTCTAGTCTTTCTAAAGCTCCTGAAGAATAACATAATTAAAGATTTTTTATTTATTTTATCTATTTTTAAAATTTATTTATTTCCTTGAACTTATTACCCCAAGAGAATTTAGAAAGAATTAAATTTCCCAAATCGATAAAATTTGTAATATATAATGCTGCTGCTAACGCCTCTGCAGAACTTAATTTTTCCCATTTTCCATAATTTGTGGGATTAGCAGCTATTAATGGGGGCAATTTCCGTGCATTTTTAAATTCTAAATTTTTTAAATTCATTATATTATTCCAAGAGCAATCAATTACAATTAATCCATATTTAAGAATTATGTTTTTATCAAGATTTGAAAGTTGTTTCTGGGCAAAGGGATTTAAAATAATAGAATTCTTTAAGTTTTTATCAATTTTATTTATTACTTCTAAGACATTTAGCCTAGATAATTTAAACCCAGTACATTTCTTAGGATCGCATTCTCGATAATTCAAGCAAAATAGTTTGGGTAAATCTCTAGTTGAATTAACGTTCTTCATTATCAATGCATAAAAACATTTTATGGATTTAACTAATTATAATTTAATCAAATTTAAAACTTGTAAGAACATTAATAGATTTGATAACTTTTTCAGTTGTTTTTTCTCCACCTAATATTTCTAATATCGAATAAATAATATTTCGTGATTCGCATATAACAGGAATCCCACCATAAGTTAATCTGAATAAACCAATAAAAGATATATCTTCTACGTTTGATGTTTCTCTACTAGTAGAGAATTTAATTTTACCCGAGGGACATGCTATTAAACCATAAAAGTTTTCAGAATTTTCTCCAGAAATTGCTACATAACATAAAAGATCCCCTATGGAACTTCCTCCAGATTCTTCCTTCATTTTTTGAAATGCCACATTAGCATTTGCAGAGAATGCTTCAATCGAAATAGGTAAATCTTGCCCACTTATCTCTTTAGCATCTAGAGTTAAACCCGAAGGATTTACTAATCCATATCTTATAAAAATAGGATTCATTACAGACTCCAACACTTTCCTTATGGCAGGTAATGGGTTCGATATATTAAAAATTTCTGGTTTATAAGATGAAAAGGGAACTTCTGAACCCATTCCAAATAAGTAAATAGCGCTACGAACTTTATCACAAAAAATTTCAATTTCTCTTTCAGATTCATCTTCACTTCCAAAAAATTCGCTTAACTTCTGCTTTAGATAATACATAGCAGTAGCTAAATTATCTGCATCTATAGGCCATTCTTTATGATAATCATGAACTATAGTCAAGAGTGTTTCATTAATTCTAATTGTTACTAAACAAATTTTATCAAAGTATGAAAATGATATAACTTGTTCCTTGATATTCAAATCTTCCCAATTTTCTTCACTTGCAGAAAAAGCTGCTGATGCAAGGCTAGTAATCTGATTTGGATTTAATTCAATATCACTTTTTCTTCCTATTTTTGCTATTGAAAGACCATTCTGATCACAGAGGACAACTAAAACAGTCCCTTCTGAAGCACGTAGAATAGATGTCAAATGTTTTATTAAAGACTCTCTTACACTCATTAAAGAAACCAAGTTTTTTTGTTATATCTCTTTATCTTATATTTTTTGTATTAAATATAATAATAAATTTTTTTCTTTTAATTCAATCGTATTTAAGATTTCATTCAAACATAAAAAATTTTTTTATTTGTAATTATTTTAATAAAGTATTAAAACTGGTATTTAACACTAAATTGCGGGAATTGCCAAGTCTGGTCAAAGGTGGTAAAGAGCTCGATCTAAAGCCGATTATAGGCGGTGGACTTAGAATCCATTCTCATAGGAGTTCGGGAGTTCAAATCTCCCTTCCCGCATTATTTAGACTTTTATTCATAAAATTTTTAACCCCAAATAAATTACAACAATATACCTAAATATTAGTTAATACAAATCTTATAATTCAGACTTATCTACCTTTCTATATTTAAAAATTTCCTGCTCCCGTAGTGTAGTCCGGCCAATCTTTCGTAAATTTAGTAGAAAGGGCTTAGCATTGCGGGCCTTCACCCCGCCGACCCGGGTTCGAATCCCGGCGGGAGCACCAATTTCTTATTCCTCTTAAAACTGACCTGGTCACTCAAACGTATTTAGTTTCCCTAAAAATATCGTGATTTATATTGCTTTCTCTATAAAAAAAATGAAGTGAATGAAGATATTAATAATGATTTTGATGAATTTCTTGAGGAAAATAAAGATTTTAAGGAGGATTGCGATGATAAATTCGAACCAATGGATGAAACACATGAAAAAGAAATTATTCTTGACATTTTCGAACCTCGAGATGAAAATTTTAATGATAAAACGACAAATATGAACGAATTCAAATTCTGGGTGTAAATAAGAGTAAAAGAAAAAACCATCGAGAAACTGAAAAAGAAATGGTAAAGAAACTTCAAAAACTATATAATGATGGAAAACGAAAAGAATGTGGAAGTTGTCATGAAATTAAACCTTACAGTCATTTTATACTAAGGAGAGATAAACTCAAACCTTACCCAAAAAGTACATGTAAAAAGTGTGATCTTATTAACAAACAAATCTATGCACTATCTAATAAATATAAGGTTATAAAAAATATTTATAACGGAAAATTAAAAGGTAAATGCCAAGAATGTGATATAGGAGCATTTATGCTCCCTGCTATCGAATTCCATCATTTAGATCCTAAATTAAAAAAAACAAGTTGGCACTCACAAATGTATAAAAATTGGGAAAAAACAATGGAGAAATTAGAGAAAGAAAAAGTGACCCTACTCTGTCGAAACTGTCACTTTAGGCAAAGAAGTACTATTTATAACAAGTATAAGGAAATTATTCAAAGAATGGAAATAAATTCTAATACAACTAATAAGGAAATTCATCAATATGTGAAAAGAAAGATACAGGAACCACATCAACCTCGTCTTTATAATGAAGTGGCCTTACATATTAAAAAGCGAAATATTATCAATAAATTATATGAAGGAAAATGTGTAGGATGTAAACAGGTAAGCACAGAAAACAATTTACCTACTCTAAATTTTCATCATCGGAATAAATCTAATTTAGATAGAAGTAACGTATGGAATAAAATCAACCATCTTGAATTTAAACAAACAAAATCTGAATTAATTAAAAAAGATTGCGTAAGTTTATGTGGAAACTGTCATCAATTAATAGACTCACATCATTTTAAGAATAATCATGAGAAAATTATTGGCTCAGAGTATTCAGTACATGTAAAAGAATATTATAATAAAGTATTGAAAAATATTAAAAAATTCAAATTTAAATAGGATAAGAATAGCGCCCCCGGCATGGATCGAACATGCGACCGCCCGGTTAACTTCCGGAGGTATTTATAATGCTAAATACCTTAGCCGGGTGCTCTACCTAGCTGAGCTACGGAGGCACAATTATGATTTTTTTTTATATATTATCTTATTAAAAATAATATTTAGCTTTTTCTTTACTATTTAAAGGGTAACCATATTTAATTTGAAATTTAAAATCAAAATCTTAAATTAATCCAACTGAGTGGCGAAGTAAATCAGCCATTTCGCCATAGCTTGAAATGATTCTATGATATTGATATTATCTTTTGAAGAACAAAATACACATTGGTTACATTTTGCTTTAGTAGCATACTCATTTGCTAGATTAATATCTACTTCATGATGTTGAAGGTCCCATTTCATGCCTAGGAGAATTATAGGGATGAATCCAGCTTTTTGACGAATAATTTTTAACCATTCAGGTATTTCTCTAAAAGTATCATAATCACTAATGTCAAAACATATAAAAGCTCCACTAGCTCCTTTACAATAGTCGGGTAAGAGTTCACGGAATCGTTTTTCTCCAGCAAAATCCCATAGCTGCATTTTAACAGATTCTCCATTGTCAAGTGTTTCAGATTTAGTATGAAACCCAGCACCTATCGTCATTTTATAGCCTTCCTCGAACTTTCCTGTACAATAGCGAGTAATCATCGCAGTTTTTCCTACACCACCAGCACCAGCGATAATTACCTTAAAAATCCATGAGCTCTGCATACTAATCTATCATATAAATATTCTTATACAAAGAATAAGCCTATTGATAAATAATAAAAATTTTGCTTTAAATACTTTTTTGGTTAGAAATTCAGTGCTAAATTTTTCAAAACTTAGATTAGAAATCTTAGAAAATCTGAAAAATTTATTTAATTAAAAAATTTTATCAAATGAATAAGAAATATTTCATCAAAGCTTTTCATTGAAATAAAAAAGATTTTTATAAGATTTTATTCTATTATTTTTTAGATTTAAATTTTAAAAAGATTTAACAATAAAGGTTGTGATAATAGAGTATTAAAGACGACGACATTTGTCCTATATGTAGTTTTCCAAAAGAACTATGTATATGTGATAGCCTAAGTGATGATGAGCAACAAATAGTGATCTCTAATGATACGAGGAAATGGGGGAGGGTTGTTACCGTTGTTAAATTTATCGGAAGTTTCGATGTAAACTTAAAAAATATATTAACGAAAGCTAAAAAAAAATGCGCTTCTGGAGGAACTGTTAGGGATAATGAGGTTGAGCTCCAAGGAGATCATCGGTTTAAAATGAAAAAATTCTTAATTGATCTGGGATTCCCTGAGGAAAATATTCTTATTCAAGAATAATCCTTTCACGCACTAGACTATCAAAAAAATTTGGGAAGTTGGAAAATTTTAGTATTATATAGATCATTAATAAACAAGGAGTGTTATAACTTCAATGAATTCAGTTATTTATAAAGTAATCTTCAGAGGGCTCGATCAATTTGAATATAAAAATCTTAGTTTAACCTTTAGAAATTTAGAGTTTGAAGAACAATTATTCCTTCCTGTTAAATTCAGAGAATTTAAAAATATAAGTGAAAAAATCAATCATGTAATCAATTTTCAAAATATTGAAGAAGTTCTAATATTTGGAAATCCATCAGTTGATTATTCTTATAATTATTATTCAGCTATATTGTGCACATATAAATCAGACGGGAAAAAAATTGGATTTCTAATTTGCACTGTGAAAAATCTGGGGGATATTATTATAGGTATTTGGCCTTTTAATTTGAATCTTAAAAATCTAACAAGAGAAAAAGTTTTAGAATTATTTAATGATATTATAGAGAATCCTGATAAATTTAGTAATATTTGTTTAATATATCAATAATAAAGGAGTTTGAAAACTCAAATTAGATTTCAATTTTTTTCATTACTCTCTCTAATTCCTCATCAATATTAATATCTTTAAAATCATATACAGATATTTCATATTGATTTGAAAAATCACTATATTTTGCTCTCCCCTTAATAATAATATCTTTCCCCAAAAATTCAGAAGATTTTTTTTCTAAGAAGTTCTCATAATCAGGTGTTTCTCTGAGCTGAACAATATTATTTGTCTCAATTCCTACTAATTTCTCTGCTAACTCTCCAATAAAAGTACTTCTAATTGTTCCAGTTCCGTCATCAATAATAAGATTTAATATCATTCGATATTCAGTATCTTCTGCTTTATCACACGTACAATTTTCAACTTTCTTATTACAATTCTTACAGGCTTCGTAAACTGTTATTTTATTAAGTTCTTTTGCTATAAATCCCTTTATTTCAATTATGCCTGGAGAATTAATTGTATCGATTTTAGCGTATCTGCCGGAAAAATTTGTTATTCTTTCTTTTCCAGATGTTTCAATACCTTTTAGGTCTTTAATTTCGAAATCAATTAACTCTAGTTTTGAATCACTAATTAAAGATATTTCATTCCTATTTGAAAAAGTACTATATTTGATTAATACGTTTTGTAAAGATAATCCCTGTCCAACATTTAATAATTTTGAATACTCTTCTGCTTTTTCACGCCAAAGTGTTAATCTAATACCATCAGTATTGTCACTAACTACTAATCCTAATAAAGAAACTTCCTCTCCAGATTTCAAAGATATTGATTTTAAATTATCAACTGAAGTTATAACACCTTTAAATGAAACAACTCCGCTCCTATTCTGAAGTTGTTTTATATTTTTTATAGATTCCCCCATAATCTCTAAATCTTTAGTCTTTTTTGTAATATTTGTGTTTCTATTTGCCATTAGTTCTATAGTTTGTGAATTTAAAGCGCTCAGTCGAGGATTTAAATTAGTAAGTGAAATAACATCATTAATTGTTAAACCATTTAACATATCAGTATCTTCATTCCAAAAAGTAATTCTTATTGACCCTGTTGAATCTAATAAGGTTAAAGATTGTACTTTTCCTAATTCACCATCTTTTCTAGTAAATTCTGTTTTTGGTAATAATTGGATTATTTTTCCTTCTAATGATAAAGAATTAAGATTTAAGTTAATATCGCTTATATTAATTGGTTTGAATGTAATCTTTGGATATTTTTTATAATCAACATCTTCTGGTGATAAGATTACTTTTCCATAACTTCCTACATGAATTTCCATACGCTCATATTTACCCTTTTTTGCGGTCCCATTAATAATTTTCACTAATTCATTTTTTTCAAAATTACTTTCAGTAAAAATATTCACTTGGTTATCCCAAAGAACAATTCTAGCATCTCCAGTATTGTCATGTAACAAAAAGGAACCTACATATCCCTTACTTCCATCATTTCTTTCAAAGCTCCTAACATTATAAATTTCTTTAATTCGCCCATATAAAGTTATGTTTTTCATATTTTGAGTAATATCTGATATGAAAATTTCAATATCTTTTAATAGATCTTTATTTTCTTCTTTAATATCAACTCCTAACTCTTTTGCAATGATAAATAAAGCTCCCTCGTCAGAAATTAATCCTTTTAATTCCTTCTTCTTCTCTTCAACTAAATTTTGAATTTCTTTTCGAGTTAGACCTGTTACTTCAAGAATTTTATTAATATAAACTTCAGACTTCATTTCAATCAATTATTTAAAAAAAATTTTTTTAATTCTAAAATTATTTTAGTCTGGATTATTTAAAAAAAAAATTATTTAATTGTAATTAAAAATAGATATACTTTTAAAATTAAAGAGTATTAAATTAAGGTAATTTTTCAAATTAAAAATATAGTACTCATCAGAATTTTTTGAGTTATACTAAAACTTTTCGAAGTTTTTTATGAATAATCGCTTATTAATACACATGAGAACCTTTAAAATTATTCCAGTAGTAGATATTTTAAATTCTATAGCGGTTCATGCCATAAAAGGAGAAAGAGCAAAATACAGACCTTTAAATTCTGTTTTATTTCCATCTTCAAACCCAATAGAAATTATTAGAACTATTAAAAAAAAGTTTAAAATGTATCAATTCTATATCGCAGATTTAGATTCCATTATTAATAAAAACCCAAATTTTCAAATATTAAATTCAATTTTAAAAATACCTAATATCGAAGTAATTTTAGATCCAGGTATAAGTGATCTTAAAGAAATCGATCAATATAAGGAATTTAAAATTAAAAATCTTATATTAGGGTTAGAAACTATTAAAAGTTTTAAAGTTATTAGTCAAAGTATAGAAATCCTAAGTATCAATAAGATTACTGTCAGTATTGACATGTATAAAGGAGAGATCTTATCAAATGCTAAGGATATAAAGAATCAAAATCCAGTAGATATTACAAAAAGAATCGAAAATTTAGGTATAAAAAGTATAATTCTATTAGATTTATTTAGAGTAGGTCAGAAAATTGGAGGAATTCCACCACTTTATCTGGATATATTAGATAATTTTAATGGAGATATCTTTGTCGGTGGTGGTATAAAGAATTTTAGAAATCTTTTGGAATATAAAGAACATAACTTCTCTGGTGTATTAATAGCCACAGCTTTATATGATAGAACAATAAATATTAAAAAATTAAGAAATTTGTAATAAAGTCGACCAATTAATCAATAAAAATGACTCCTGTACTTGAAACATTTAATGATTTTTTACATACCGGGCAAGTATGTTTCATTCTAACCCAATCTGTTAAATGATCTTTATGAGCTTTTGCTTCACATATAGGACAGCCAGTAACTTCATCAAAAATCTCGATATTTTTTCCACATACAGAACATTTAGTTTTTGATGCAGTTGCTATTCTTATTAATCCTTTTTTAATATCTAATGTTACTTTTTCAGTATTCTCTGCATTGGGGTTAATTTGCTTTAATTCATCTTTCGTGTCAACACAGAATATGGAACCTTCTGTATCATCCTTTTTATTTCCAATCCAAACAACTTTACCCTTGAAATAACTTGACCCTTGATCCTCCAATATTAAGTCAAGGCTCCTATCTTCCATAACATAAGTTTGTATAACTTTTGTATACTTAATATCTAAGTTTGATGATAATTGTTTAACAACTTCTATTGGTTCTTTAAATACTTCATTAGTAATATCCAATTTGGTAATTTCTTTTGGTGACATAATAAACTCGTTATTTTTTTATAGTTAATAAAATCGGTTTAATTTAAATTTTTATATAAAATTATACAAAAATAAATCTTATGTAATTCTTAGATACAATTTAATAATAATAAATTTGATTATTCTTTCTACTTATTCATTATTAATGTTATTGAACTTATCTATTGATCAAAAGGGATCAATTTTCTTAATTTAACCCCTAAATAAATTTTTTAATATTTTTACATTATATAAGATACAACATTGTCTCATAAAATTAAACTTTTAATCAGTCCTAAATCAGTAGAAGAAGCAAAAGTGATTTTGGCTAATCATGTAGATTATATTGATTGTAAAAATCCAGATGAAGGGTCCTTAGGAGCTAATTTTCCATGGATTATTAAACAAATGAAGGAATTAATCCCACCCGGGAGTCCTCAACTTTTAAGTGCAACAATAGGTGACTTTCCAAATTTACCTGGTTCTGCCTCATTAGCGGCGTTAGGTGCGGCTGTCTCTGGTGCAGACATTATAAAAGTTGGTTTAAAGGGACCTAAAAATAAAAATATGGGAATAAAATTAATGAAAAAAGTTGTAAAGGCAGTAAAAGATTATAATGAAAAAATTAAAGTTGTTGCTGCAGGATATGCTGATCGAATAAGAATGAGTTCTTCACCAGAATTTATGAGTATTCCATTAATTGCTTCAGAATCGGGGGCGGATATTGCAATGCTTGATACATATATTAAAGACAAGTTTGGGTTATTTGATTTCTTATCAGTAGATCAACTAATTCAATTCAAAAATGAAGCAAAAGATTTTGATCTTGAAGTAGCGCTGGCGGGAAATTTAAGAAAAAAAGATATGCCCTTAATAATTAATATTTCACCAGATATAATAGGAGTAAGATCAGTTGTATGTGAAGGACATGATAGAATTAGTGGCTCAATCAAATCAAATCTAATTGAAGAGTTGAAAAAAGAATTGTATCAAAAATCATTCATCTAATCTCATTTTCTTTCTTCAAAGAAATAGATTTTTTTTTATATATTGATGTACTTAAAATCCTAATCTCTGGTTTGAATAATTCAAATATTTCTAAGACCTTTTGTTCATGCTCCTTTTTGCATATTGCATATACTGAACGCCCTAATTGATTCATACTCGCCCCAATGATATCTATTTTGTTTAAATACTCCATTAATTCCTTTACTTTATACAATCCCAGTATTTCAAGAATTTCTGTATTTTTGACAAATTTAATAGATTCGTTAATAAAAGTGTTAATACTTGGTTTTTGAATCAACCTTTTTAAGGCTTGTTTACCTGATTCTTTTATCTTTAAACTTAGAACTGGATCGGTCAATATTGATTTAGTATGAATCATCCCAAATGACCCACAGATAATCTTCAGGCTAACGGGTACTTTAATTCTTTCGTAAACACAAGGAAATCCAGGCTCTTTTAAAATACCAATACTGCCACCTAATTGTCCACATACTGTTCCTAAACCCGTTCGATTTACAACTTCGGATATATGGGCTATCTTGGCTTTTTCTCGAAATGATAATTTTAAATCTAATAAGTAATCTAAACCAAAAATAGTTCCTAGCGCTCCAGAACCACTAGCACCATAACCACATCCAACAGGTAAATCGAAATAATGATTAATTTTTATTTTGCAGGGATTATAGATATAATTTTTTATATAATCAATGATATAATACGTTGTTTCAGCCTTTTGATTTAATATTTCACCGTTGATATAAATTTCTACTACTAAATTGTCTGTATTATATAGAGATTGGACTGAGATTTCTGTTTTTCCTAACACATTAACGCAAAACCCTGCACCACGAGAACCTATTCTCACTGGATCTTTAATCTCAATTCCATTTGTTTTATCCACAATTTCAAAAAATCCCGATATCCTGTGAGGAACTTCAACAATAACTTTTTCGATTTTTTTAGACATAAATTAAATGAACTTAATTTAACTAATCAACTATATAATATTGCAAGGATAAATTGAATGAAAATATTATGAAAAGAATAATTGAGAACATCTTTTAAAAATGAAGTGATATTTATTGAAAGATAAAAAGATTGTCATAAAAATTGGTGGATCGTTATTATTTACTAAGGATAAAGTCCTCGACAGAGTAAAGATTGACAAATTCTGTCAGATCTTTAAAAGTAACAAATATTCTAGGAGTCATATTATTGTATGCGGTGGAGGAATGATTGCAAGAGAATATATAAATGCTGTAAGGTCTTTTCATGGAAATGAAGCATTATGCGATACATTTGGGATTGATTTGTCTCGCATAAATTCAAAATTATTAATAGCTTCTTTTCAAGATTACGCATTTCCTTTAGTTCCAAAAACAATAGAAGAACTTTCTATAGCATTACTATTTAAAAAGATCATAATTATGGGAGGCTTACAGCCAGGACAATCTACAACATCTGTTGCTCTTGAAGTAGCGGAGTTTATCAATGCAGAAGAACTAGTAATCTTAACGGATGTTGAAGGAATTTATGATAAAGATCCTAAGAAGTATAAGGATGCTAAATTGTTAAAAAACTTAACATATGATCAATTACAACAAATAATTATTAATTCATCTGAAGATAAACAAGCAGCAGCAGGAGAATATCGTATATTTGATGCAGTTTCTTTGCAAATTTTAAAACGAAGTAATATTAAAATTTTAATTATGTCAGGTAAAGATCTAAAGGAGTTTGAAAAATATTGGAATGGTGAAGAAGATATAACTTGTACTATTATATCTAAATGAATATCTTTGATAAATTATTTTAATCTTCTAATTTTTATTATCCTATATTAACCCTCTTAAAATCGAGTTAAAAAATGTCTCAATCTTCTTGGAAAGATCAAATTAAAAAGAAATGGGGGCCTCATAGCCATTGCCCTATCTGTGGTAAAGCAATGTCAACTGATAAAAAATTTTGTAGTCAAGGGTGTAAAGATAATTATTTTGAATCAGAGAGGAAACAGAAAAGAAAAGGAAGATTACAATGTGTTTTTTTAATAGTAATGTTAGTTGTGATGATGTTAGTCATGTTTATACTTCCAGCATTCGGTTAAATAAAATATAAAATAAGAGGAGAACATTACTTTTTATACTCTTTCCTAAAAATATTTTGAAAAAATTAAAATATTAATTTCATTTAATGAATATATAAAAAATTTTACAATTCTTGAAGCAGGGATAACCAAGTTGGTCAACGGTGCCGGACTTTTTAGGAATGTAATTCTTATTAACCGGAATCAAGATCTATTTATCATTTTATCCGTTGATTAACATAATAAGTAATGAGACATCCGGTGAGATAGCTCTTCGTGGGTTCGAATCCCACTCCCTGCATTATTCTAACTTTTCAAGAGTTTCTTCAAAAATCTTATTGAGGAAATTCACTAATGACTTTATTATAGTTTCATCACTCTTTATATTTTTTAAAAATAAAAGCAGAAGCACGGGTGCTTTTAAAGCATTTGTTGCTTTTTCAGCTATAATAGTACTTAATAATTTTGTATCCATACCAAATAAACTATAAGAAGCTGCTGGCGATTTTATTCCTTGAATCGAAGATGGACTACTTAAAGTTACATTTCCAATTCCCATATCTGGTTGATCGGAAATCAATAAAAGAAAACTTTTATGTAATTTAAAAAGATTAATATAAATTATAGTATCATCAATTTTTATATTTTTATCAGTTAAAAGCTTCATTTTGATTAAATGGTCCTATTTTAATCAATATCTTTATTATTTTTTGCTATGGAATTTTTGATGTGAGTATTTTTTAATCAAAAGATATTACTACATCTGATAATCGTTGTCTTCGAATATCAAAATCATGATCAAGATGGATTGTTATGCAGTGTTGATCTTGATTTTGAAGATTTTTATGAACATAACTTATAGGGACTACTGGTAATTCTGAGTCTAAAACTGCTTTTTTTGGAACTGGAACAGGGATAACTGCTTTACACCGCTCGCAATTTACTAATACCACTTTTATGTTAGGTGATTCATATTTTTTCATTCTTTTTAATACATCATTAGATACTTTTGAGTCACCTAAAGTTAACTTTTCTTTTTTCTTTGGTGCTTCAGGAACAACTGGGATTTCTAATTCGAGCAATTCTTTGGTTAAATAATCCGAATTAACATCTTTCTCTTTTTTAGACGAAACCTTTTTGTTTTCAGTTCTTTTAATTTCTTTAGATATAGCTTTATGTTTATTTTTTTTTAAGCTAGACGCTTTTATATTACTAGTTTTATCTTTTTTAGCCAAAAATCTCACACTTTTTGGAAAATTGCAATATTTTATTATTATGAATACCTAAAATAATAAGAAAATTTATTTATTTGTAATATGAATTATCATTTCTGTCTATAATTTTAAATAACAAAATGTAATTAGAAATAGAATGTTCATTGAAAAGATTAGCTAAAAATAATGATTAGAACGTTTGCTTCCTAAATAAATTGAGGTTAAACACCAAAAATTTGTCTTAGTTCATTATAGATTTTTGACAAATCCGAAATTATCTCAGCATTATTTTGGTGTAGATAGTAATTGATATACCCCGCTAAACCTTCACTGTCCCGGATCCATTCTAGAAATGATTGAATTTCACCTTTTAGTTGAGGATCTACATTTGATCCTGCACCAATCGAAGAACTAACCCCAATAGAGCCTGCTGCACCCATTTGAGTACTTGTATCCAGATAGGGCCCCTGTGTGCTCATAGATCCTACAGCTCTTTGAACATCCATTATAGCTCCACGAGCATCTCCATCTGGTTGAAGATAGCAAATAAGTTTATGTTCTTCATCTTTTGCAGCGCATATACTTCCTTCGCCTTTTAGTGAGATAGCCACTAAACGTTCGGGTTCCATTTGCAATATCGAATACTTTACTCCAGAAACCATTACGAATTGAGCATTTTGACCAATCCAACTTGATAATACTCTGTCAACATCTCCACTAATATCCCAATTTTCTGTTGTATAAATAACATCTTTCCCTTTAATTACTGCTGCTGCTAGAATGTTAGGATCTACTTGCATCAAATTATAAATTGCTGTTGCGGGATCTACTGGCATCTTCATTCCTCATAGTTTTGGTAATTTTAATATATAATAATATCGATAGTCATTAAGTTTTGTTATAAAATAATTATATACTAATTTATTAAAAATTTATCGATAACATAATATTATTCTATTTTTTTTGCTTTTTGACATTTATTTTCCCGAATTTTGGTTTAGTAGAAGCTGTGATTTGGTTAATATCCGTTTGAGAATTATCTTTGTAATTATCTATAAAAGAAATTTTATTCATAAAAAATAGTCTATGATAAATATCATTCTTCTTTAAATTTTCTAAATGATTATGTAAGTCATTACCATTTTTAAATAATTTCCCGCATATAGGACAACTTAAGGAACATTTTTCTAAAAGTCCTTTTGGCTTTTTAACAATAACTGGATATTTTTTTTTAATATTAAATAATACTTTATGATGCCGACAAATATGTCTCACCAGTTTTCCATAAGGGGGATATTCGAAAAAAACTTTACTTCCGTGGGTACATTCCCAATATAATACACTAGCATTACATTTTGGGCATATTGATTGAAAAGAACGCAGATAACAATGCTTTCCATGAGACTTATAATAATGTCGCATTATGTTAAGGAAAAGAAAGAACTTATTAAAATTTTACGATCTAATCTAAAATTCAAAAACATTAAACTGAGTTTCTTATTAATGGATAAATCCTCAAAACGCAAATATTTAAATGTGCAAGTTCAATTATGAAAGTTAAAGAAGAGAATTTTTAAAGGGTTGGCACTATTGGATCTTACATTCCCTCAAAAAAATTTCACTTTATGTCCAGAATGTGGTAATGAAAATGTAATATCAGATGAGTCTCGTGGTGAAATAATTTGTAACGTCTGTGGTTTAGTATTAAGCCAAAGAATTATAGATACCGGTCCTGAATGGCGAGCATTCACATCTGAAGAAGCCAGTAAAAAAGTGAGAGTAGGAGCTCCTACTACACTTACTCTCCATGATAAAGGACTAAGTACAATGATTGGTTGGAAGAATAAAGATGCGTTTGGAAAGACAATTAGTCCTAAAATGAAAGCAGAGGTGTACCGGTTAAGAAAATGGCATGTAAGAACACGAACCAATAAGTCGATCGATAGAAATTTAGCTTATGCAATGAATGAATTAGATAGATTTTCTTCACAATTGAATCTTTCTAAAGATTTAAAGGAATCTGCTGCTCATATTTATCGAAAAATGGCTAATAAAAATCTAATTAGGGGAAGATCTATTGAAGCGATGTTAATTGGCTCAGTTTATTTATCTTGCAGATTAAATAGCATACCAAAAACTTTAGATGATTTTATTGAATTTGCTTCAGTCGATAAGAAAAAAGTAGCTCGATGCTATAGATTGATATTAAAAGAACTCAAATTAAATATTAAAGTTTCTTCTCCAATTAATTTCATTCCACGTTTTTGTGCTGAATTAAAACTTTCTGGCAAAACTCAGAATAGAGCAGCCTCAATTTTGAAACTTGCTAAAAAATATCGCATTACGGCAGGAAAAGCGCCCACTGGGCTTGCTGGTGCAGCGTTATATGTTGCTGCAATACAAGAAGGAGAACGACGAACCCAAAAAGAAATATCCATAGCCGCAGGAGTTACAGAAGCTACTATCAGAAATCGGTACAAAGAGTTAGTAACCCATTTAAAATTCGAAATAAATACCCCTTAAAAATTTCTTCTTTTTGCTTTTGAAAATTGATAAATTTTAAACATTTTTTTATAAAAAAATCAAGATTAACGAACTTTTATTCGTTTAATTACATCTGGTCTTTTCTTATATAAAATACGAAATCCACAGTGAGAACATTTAATACCTGGAAGAGCGCTCAATTCTTTTTTGCTGACTTCCTTCCCACAACTTTTCCTAGCGCACACATAGCTCATATTAAATCTAATTAACTCTAATTAAAATACTTTTTGCTTAGTTTCTTCAAGAAAAAGAGTTTACAAATTAAGAAAAGATCATTATCAAATACATTATTTTAAATATATAACGACTTTCGTTTATCCTCTGTATCTATAACCTGTAAAGAATCTAGATCTTTTTCTAGTTGATCTCTTTTAGTTTGAAGGCTTTTAGTAATATCTTCAATATTTTCTAAAGTATATTTCTTCTTAATTGGTAAAGTAAAGGACTTTTTAAGCATTTCTAACAGAGTAATTGAGGCTTTTAAATCTGTTATGTCCTCATTAATCATAGCAATGTTATCTGTTTCTGCTAGAAAAACTAACCCATCGATGTTAAATCGAGCTTTAGCTAATGTTGGAATTAAACCATTCGCACCAATTATTACGCCTTTTTGAATCTTTTCACAATTACTTTCTACCAAATAATGCGTTAATAATTCTTTGTTCGTTGAACTAAGATAAATTTTAGGTAATTTTGTGTTGATTTTTCTGCTGCTGACTGGATATGCGCCTAAAGCAATTATTAATTTTACTCCGTAGTCATAAATAAGTTCAGTAAGAAAATTAGATATTTTATATATTCCTTTTGGAGTAAGACTTTGGGCATCAGCAGTTATTAGTATTAAATCTCTCAATTCGTTTGGATCTTTCCAATATAATATTTCCGCTTTAGGAGCGGATAATAAACTGTCATCCACAATAGCTCCAGCGGGATAATCATCAAAAATAATATCGACTAAATTTTGAGCATCAAGTTGACCGATAAGAGAATCTAAAGCAAATTTACCGACATCAGCAATACCAGGCATTCCTAAAATGCATATCGGTCTTATAAAATCTTCTTTCTTCAAATTTATATGTTTTATGATTCTAATTCCTTCCATAAATTAAACCTTATAAGTTTAAAATTATGCCTAATAATAGGGTGATTTTATCAATTTAAAAACAATGTATTATCCTAGTAGACACAAGATTTATTGTAAAAGTAATATAATCATATTATCAAAAAATTAAATTGAAGAAAAAATTTTATTCTCTTTGTTAAACGAAAATTTTACTTAAGATGTGTGAACATTACAAATGTAAAATGTGTGGTACATGTTGCCATGAGGTTCCTGGTGATTATGTAAAAAGAATTCCAATTTATCCGGATGAAGCAGATAAATTAATTGAGATAGCAAAAGAACGCAAAATTGAATTCAAAATTATTGAAGATTTGGTATTTCCCGATGTAAAAAATGAAAAAATTTTGATTTTAACTTATCGTATTAGATTAGATAATAAAAATCAAGCATGTCCTTTTTACAATGATCAAAAAGGATGTAATGTTCATGATTCTAAACCTTTAGCTTGTCAAGCTTATCCTCTAGCGTTAAAACGCGTTGATGCTTTTAATTTTGAGATATCAATAGATCCTCTATGCAATTTTGTTATCGAAAACTACAATGAATTAGAAAATTCAGATTTACACCAATTAAAAGAGATATTTAAAGAAGAGTATCCTAAAGCAGAAAGGTTTTATAGAAAAAATAAAAGACTAATGCTTAAAATAAGAAAATTAGAGGTAACAAAAAAAATATTAATACCATGTGAGATTAGTTTAGACGAATTTAATACTTGGTTAAAAATTTGGGAAAGAAAAGAAATAATAGTTCAATAAAGTTTAAATTATATTTAGATGTTAAGTTTTAAATTAGTTAAAAAATCTTTAAATTCATCATCTCTCAAGGTCACTCTATCAAATTTATTTAAAGCCTCGCTAATTATTTGAGCTAAAATATGTTTACAAAATTTACGTTTTTTCTTAATAACAACATTTTTATAAAAATCTTGACATGAACAATACAATCTAGGGTAAATCAGATGCTCTTGGTTTTCTCCTCTGGCCGCCCAAACGATTCTATTTGAAGGTTTATACGTATATCGTATTATTCCTCTCTTTAAAACATCTATAACATCTGTAGATTTATCAGGAAAAATAGTTTCTAAGAATTTAATAAATTCCTCGTCAATTACTTGTTTTTTCTTTACTTTTCTAAAAACTTGAAATAATAGATCTCTCAACATCTTTATACTCACCTTAAGCTAAAAAATTAACCCTGCAGATAAATCCTTTTTCTTTTACTTTTAGAATAAAAAAATTTACTCTTATGGCTCCTACAGTTTTCCGGAGTGTATATTGCTCAGTTTAAGTCTTCTTACCTATATAAGATATGTATTTTTAAAATTGTCGAAATTCTAATTAATCCCTAATAAAAATAAAAACTATAAAGACACCTTCACAATTCTAATTTTTCCAATGATTTTATATTAAACTATCGAAGTTTATTTTCTTTCATAGTCCAAGGGATACTGTAAATCTATAAGAGGCTTACTATGAGATTCATTAATTCATTTCTTATTTTATATCCAATATAAAAGTAAAGTTCGGTTAATACCTCATTCCTAGAATTCATTTGAAGAGTCTTTATAGCCAAACATTTCAATAATATTATTGGTAATTTTTAGCTAAATCATCTAAATCCATTTCAGTTAGTTTTATATCTTTAAAACCAATAGCAATATTTTTTTCCACTTTCGCCTTAAAATTCTATTATGACTTTATTTTTAAATTTTATATTTTATTTTGAAGTAGTGTATTATTTGAATAATGAATTCGAAAAAAGAATAAACTTTTATCTTCTTTTTAGCCTTTTAAATATTTAGGTTGATATTTCAAATTTTTCTATTTAATTCTTTAATATATACTAAGCTAACAATTTACAGCTTAGATTTTCTTTTTTAGTTTCACATTACAAACTTATTTGTTTTATGAATAATAGTATATTTAATAATAGATGATCTATTTCACTTTAAACTATATATTATAAATAAATAGGTTCGTTAAGTCGTTGAATAATATTTTATACCTTCCAACTAGATTTTTCCCTTCAATATCAGGTGCAGAATTTTATTTTCAACGTATCGCAGAGATATTAACAAAAAATTATAATTATAAGATAGATATATTCACTTCTAATGCTTTAGATTTTAAAGCCTTAAGAAACTCAAACGGAAAAATTATAAATCCTAATCATAAATATTTTAACCGCGTAAATCAATTAGATATAAAAAGATTTTCAGTAGAGTATAATAATTCTGTAGAAGAAATCCTAAATAAATTAAAAACAATCCCTTCATATAATAAATTAAATTTAAATGATTCTTCTCTCAAATTATTTATAAAAAATGGGCCTTATTTAGGAGATCTATTAGAATTTTTATTAGATAAACCAGATATGAATTATGAATTAATACACTCTACTTTTTTTCCATACTTCAATTGTATTATCAGTTTAATTATTGGAGCTTTTATTAACAAACCAAAAGTTTGCACTCCATTTTTTCATTTCTCCAATCCTAGATATTCTGACTCTAGATTGATAGAAGTACTAAAAAAATTTGACTTATTAATTGCTTGTACAAATCTTGAGAAAGAGTACCTGATTAAAAAATGCAAAATCTCTTCCGATAAAATTACAGTTGTTCCAATGGGTGTAGATCATATTAAATTTGAAAATCCTCCTAAAACATCTTCAAAAGAATATTCTTTTAAACGGAAATTCTTTGACAAAAAAGAAAAAAAGTATAAATTAATTTTGTTTTGCGGATATAAAAATTATGAAAAAGGGGCTCTTTCGATTCTAAAATCAATACCATATGTTCTTAAAAAAATAGATAAAGTCTATTTTGTATTTATTGGGCCCTCAACTATCGCTTTTAATCAAGAATTATCTAAAATTACTAACCTTGAAAATACTAGAATCATCAATTTGACTCCTGATAATTTAACTGGATATTTTGATAAAAAGAAAATTGCTGCATTTAAAGAAGCAGATATCTATCTAATGCCTAGTCGAAGCGATGCATTTGGAATATCCTTTTTGGAAGCATGGTCTGCGAGAAAACCCGTTATAGGAGCAAATATTGGTGCAACTCCTGAGGTAATTAGGGAAAATATTGATGGTTTACTAGTTGAATTTGATAATTCAGAAGATATCGCCCAAAAAGTTATTTATCTACTAAAAAATGAAAAACTAAGGAAAAAGTACGGTTCTGCTGGATATTTAAAAGTATCCCAAAAATTTACATGGGATATTATTGCTAAAGAAACACATAATACATATCAAAATTTAATAAAAAAATATATTTGATAAAAATATGAAAGTTATAGCGGGAAATCCATATTTAATAAAAAAAGAAGGTAATATTTATCTTGATGAAGTATCTTTGAATGAAATTATAAAGAGTTTTAAAACTCCACTATTATTATTCTTAGAAAATAGAATTAGAGATAATATAAAAACTTTTAACAGTGTTTTCAATTTAGAATTTGATAATTTTGGTTGTTACTATTCATTTAAGGCTAATTTTCTTTCTGAAATATGTAAAATTGTTCTTTCTGAAGGAATCGGAGCAGAAATTGTAGGCTTACCAGAATTGAAGTTGACATTAAAACTTGGCTTTCCCTCTGAGAAAGTAATAGTGGGTGGTCCTTATTTATCAAAAGAATTAATAGAATTGAGTATAAATAATAAAATAAAAGAATTAATAATCTATGATTTAAATGATTTAAAAAGAGTTAACTCAATTGCTCAGAAATATAATTATGTTCAAGATATTTGCATTCGAGTGAATTCTCAGAAGTATAATAGTAAATTAGGGATAAAATTGGATGATAGGAGCATACTAGAATTTGAAAAAGTATATAAAAATTGTCAAAATATCCACATTACAACAATTTTATCTCATTATAGTACTCAAATGAATAATATCAACCAGTTTAAGCAAAATATCTCATCAATAGCATATAGCATGAAACTTCTCTCAGATCATGGAGTATATATTGATAACATTAATCTTGGAGGAGGATTTCCGGAAGCAACTATTATGCCAGTGAAACAATTAAAACAGATCGCAAAAGAAATAAAATCTACTTTAGATACTTTACAAATCAATTACAAATATATCTATTTTGAACCTGGGAGATATTTTGTAGGAGATGCTGGTTTGTTTATTTCAAAAATAGTTAAGGTTAGCGAAGATAGATGGATTTATTTAAATATTGGAAATCATATTTGCCCAAAGTTTGCACGTTGTTCTTTAAGATTTTATAACGCCTCACAGATTGATGAACCACATAAATATAAGACCTCTATTGCTGGCATAATTCCTACAGATCAGGATGTATTAGCAAAAGACTATTTTTTTACTGAAAAATTACTCGAAGGAGATAAAATTCTCGTTACTAATACAGGTGCCTATTGTTTAACTTTTTCAAATAGATTTCCATATATATTGCCCAAAATCCTTCTTATTAATAAGAAAAGTTTAAATAAAATTTTTGATCCCGATATTGATGGAGACTTTTCATTGAATTAAATTCAGTAGTAAATTTAAGCAAATTGATTCTATAATATTCTGATATTATATCAATTCTAATTTTTTCATTTCAATTCTATGTACAAATTAAATTAAAATTAGATTGATTATGGAATCATTTATAAAAAATGCACGTAAAAGAGAAATAACTCACACTCAGATTGAAAGCTTTGGTTATGCTAATATTAAAATTATAGGATGTGGTGGTGCTGGCAATAATACAATTAATAGACTTATGAAAATAGGAATTAGAGGAGCCAAATGTGTAGCAGTAAATACCGACTGTCAACATTTAGATAATGTTGAATCACATATTAAAATATTAATTGGAAAAAAATTAACTAAAGGTCTTGGGGCAGGGGGAAACCCAGAAATTGGTAGGGCTGCTGCTGAAGAATCTCGAGAAGATTTGACTAAGATTCTAAGAGAATCAAACTTAGTGTTTATTACTTGCGGAGAAGGAGGTGGAACAGGCACAGGAAGTGCCCCTATTATAGCAGAAATTGCAAAATTAGAAGGAGCAATCGTCGTAGGTGTAGTCACCTTGCCATTTGAAACTGAAATTGGACGGATTGATAAAGCTAAGGTTGGCTTAAATCTATTAAAACGCTACGTTGATACATTAGTGGTAATAGATAACAATAGATTACTAGAAATCGCTCCAAATTTACCTATTATTGAAGCCTTTAGTGTAGCTGATGAGGTTTTAGCTACAATGGTTAAAGGAATAACAGAAACGATTTCATTGCCTTCATTAATTAATTTAGATTTTGCTGATGTAAGAACTATCTTAAGCACTGGAGGAGTTGCTATTGTCGG
>Ga0209427_10002006_pt1 | contig 23765 bp, 14 predicted proteins | sample DeeMarSWOR136_30_FD_187465 | JGI IMG/M metagenome (GOLD analysis project Ga0209427, IMG submission 187465) | Marine sediment microbial communities from White Oak River estuary, North Carolina - WOR-1-36_30 (SPAdes) (version 2) | ecosystem: Environmental > Aquatic > Marine > Intertidal zone >...
ACTCGGGGCTTCCAATATGAGATTTAATTCATCAGATATAATTTCATTGATCTTTCTAATAATATCTTGTTGATAAGGACGATAATCAAATGGAAACTGCAAGTTTTTCAACGAATGAACTTTTTGATTATAAAGAGTGTGATGTTCTTCCTCTGCTTTAATAATGACTAATAATTTCTCTTGAATGAATTCCTGCATATCTTTATATGGAATAGAAATAGTATATTCCTGTTCATCAAGTTTGTTAAACATAATCAGGTTTAGTGAAAGCGAATGGAGTTCATCTTCGATTTGATTTAATAACCACGCATAACATTGAAGCTGGATTTTATATCAGGGTGAGGCCCCTTGCCCCACCCTTTTTATTTGTTATCTATTCCCACCCTGCCGCCCAGTATAATCCACGGCTTATCGCGCAAGATATACACCCCACTCCCCTTTTTCGTGAGTCATCTATTCCCACCCTACCGCCCAGTACCATCCGCGGCTTATCCCTTAGTTTTTTACCCCTACCCCCAAAGGGGAGTAGCTCGCGAAGGGGGGCGTGAGCACAATACACCTATGCCTTTCAGCCTTAAGATTTACACGGGCAAATAGACCTAAATGCTACCTCATAATCGTCGGTATTAATAGCCAATTTGGAGTGTTATTAGATCTTATAAAGGTAAAGGATTTGAACCGTTAGCATTTATCCGAGGGCTTTAGTCAGAGTTCTAATCCCTTGTGGTGGAGCTAAGTGGACAGAACAAATAGCTTTTCTAATATCATTTAGGCTCAACGTCTAGATTATATAGAACTTTGCTGAATAAAACAAAGCCATTGCTATAATTGTACAATCTGGACTTAAGTGACATTCACAATATACTATATTTATCAGGCGATAAAGTGCAACATAAAATCTCGGAAGGGCATCATTGATAAAAGCCAATCGGGGTCACTAAGTGACAATCGATGGTTCGAATCCAGCACTTGCTCTATCCAATGAATCGTAAGGTATTGACCTAGAATCTGTGCTTTCCTATTTTTACATTTTATATACCGAAAGGCCCTGGTAAACCAATGTTGATAGGTCGTAGCCCCCGGTAAGTAGCTATGAAGACTGGTATTCTGGAGAGTGCGGGACACCTGGTAGTGAAGAACGTGTCCGACTATCGTGCATTATTTGAATCTTTGACATCAGGCAACGGCCGCCCATATAATACACTATATTTCCGCAAGACAGAAATTTTGTGTGAATATTTCTGATGGAGGGTTCGCATGAGGATTGCTCAAGATAGCAAAGACCTCCCAGGCAAATGGTATAACATTATACCTGACCTTGACTTTGACATCCCTCTACCTATGGGTTCGAGCGGCTATCCCCTGAGCTATCATGACCTTGAGCCAGTGGCTTCCTCTGCCCTGATTGACCAGGAGCTGGAAAGAAATATACAAGAAGTCTCTATCCCCAGAGAAGTAGCTGCTATATATTCTGACTGGAGACCGACTCCCCTATACCGTGCCGAGAAGCTGGAGCAGAGCCTCGGGACACCCGCACACATTTTCTACAAATACGAGGGTGTCAGCCCGTCAGGGGGACATGAGATGAATACAGCCGTCCCCCAGGCCTATTATGCTACTCTGGATGAAGGCGTTAAGCGTTTGGTGACGGCCACGGCAAACGGTGAGTGGGGTATATCCCTGGCAATTGCATGTAACTATTTCGGTATACAATGCAAGATTTACATGGTGCGTTCCAGCTACGACCAAAAGGTCCACGGGCGTTATGCCATGGAGATGCTGGGGGCTGAGGTAGTACCAAGCCCGAGCGACAAGACAGGCGCCGGAAAGAAGATACTGTCCCAGGATTCTAATTCGCCTGGAAGCCTGGGTATTGCATTGAGTGAAGCGTTTGAAGAAGCTCGAAGCCGAGATGATACCAAGTTCTCGTGGGGCACAGTAATGAACCATGTGTTGCTGCACCAGACTGTTATTGGTCTTGAGGCGAGGCTTCAATTGAGGCGTGCTGATGCCAAACCTGATATCATTATCAGTTCTGTGGGTGGAGGCAGCGCCTTCGGTGGGTTGATTTTTCCTTTCTATAAAGAACGAGACCAAGAAATAAAGATGATTGCAGTAGAGACCGCTGCTGCCCCCAGTCTTTCAAATGGACGATATGCCTACGATTATGGAGACGCCGAGGGGCTATCACCGCTGTTGAAGATGTACACTCTAGGTCACAGCTTTGTGCCCCCTGGTATTCGCGCCGGTGGCTTACGCTACCATGGCATATCGCCCCTGATAAGCGCGCTTTATCGTGAGAAACAAATTGAGGCAAGAAGTTATACTCAGCGGCAAGTTATAGCGGCGGCTACAGATTTTGCACGTGCGGAGGGGATGATACCTTCACCGGAGTGTTCTTACGCCGTCAGAGCAGTCCTGGACGAAGCGCTCGACTGCAAACAAAAGAAGAAGAGTAAAAATATATTCTTTCTTATGGATGCTAGCAGTAATTTCGACCTTGCCGCTTTCAGGGACTTTGTGGATGAGGTTGTGGAAGACCAACCTTCCCTTGATAAAGAAGTCCAGACGGCCTTGAGTCAACTGCCTGAAGTGCCTGCACACTGAATACATGAACACGACACGCTAACTCTTGCCAGCTCTGTCATTGCATCAGGTATTATTAGCTTCAGAAAGCAAATCCGTGAGGTAAGTTAATGTATAAGAAAATGCTGGTTGCCCTGGACGGATCCGAACTGGCTGAGCTGGTTCTCGATTATGCGAGGGAGCTTGCCGGGAATCTAAGTCTGAATACAGTTGTACTTCACGTCTATAACCCGTCGGAGCGTGAGTTTATTACCATGCGCCGAGGCTACATCAACCGTATCGCTGAGACACTGGAGTGCCAGGTGCGAGAGATACAGAAAAAGGTCGGCAAGAAGCCAGAGGAAGGAGCGCTGGAAGTCCGGGCTGAACTTGTGGAAGGCCATGCCGCCGAGGAGATAGTTCGCTATGCCGAAAAACACCATAGTGACCTGATTCTGATGGCTACCCACGGTCGTTCTGGCATCAAGCGCTGGGCAATCGGCAGCGTTGTGGACAAGGTGGTCAGGGCCACAAAGCGGCCGGTTCTTGTTGTCAGAGCTAAGGCCAGATATGAGATTTCAAATAGTATGGTAGTCCCCCTGGATGGCTCCAGAGAAAGTGAAGCCGCAGCCGGCTTTATAGCGGAACTGGCAATAGGTCTGAATTCGGAAGTGTCTCTCCTCCAGGTGTTAGAACCGACCTATTACGTACACACTACTGACGGCCATTCTGTGCGGGTTCGATATTCCAGTGTGAGGTTGGAACAGCTGAAGGATGGTGCTCGAAGCTACCTTGAAAAAGTAGCCGGTCAACTGAAAGGAAAAGGGGTTGACGCAGTATGTGAGATTAGGATTGGTGCGGTACCTGTGGAAATTATCAAATTCGCCGATGAAAAGCGGACCAGGCTGGTGGCTATGTTAAAACGCAGGCGCTCCGCTATCAGTCCCCTGGATATCGGAAGCGTTGCCGATAAAGTATTGCGACGGGGAACGACACCGGTCTTGCTATTCAGTGCTTCAGGTCGAGCATACCGGAAAGAGTAGTGTTGCTTCCCTAATATGCCCTTCGCAGTATGCGCCTTCTGACAATTGACGCACATCCTCTGGTGTTCAGGCCTGTATAGAACGCCGCTTGAAGTACTCTATAACCAACTCCTCAAGCTCAATTACGAAAAATCCCGGAAGTGCAATCAATATTATAAAAGGCCACCATTCTGCCGGGAATGGTTCTATTCTGAAAGGATTGATTCCCGCATGGGGAAGAATGTATACCAGAATGAGATGAAGAACAATGCTAACGGTAACACCCGCCATTACCCATTTGTTTGTCAACGGATTCATCTTGAAAGCAGATACCGTCAGGGAGCGAGCCGTAAACAGATAGAAAACCTGTACGAGCATCACATTAATTAAAACGGCCGTCTGCGCTTGAGTCAATAGTAATTCATTAACCTCCGGACCTGATATCGCCGGCATACCGTATCTATAAAAAACCGTAAAGCCTGATACCGCCATTACCAGAGAGACCAGACCGACCTTCCTGAAAAACAGTGCGTTAGCTATCGGTTCTTTAGGGTCACGCGGTGGCTGGTCCAGCAGCCCTTTCTCGCGTGGTTCCCAGAGCAGGGGGAGCGCCAGAACCACGGCTACATAGAGGTTTATCCAGAGGATTTGTACCGGTTCCAGGGGCAGCCGCACCTGGAAAAGCGGAATGAAGGCCGCAAGCGCAATCGCCCCAAGTATCAGCAGTGCCTGTCCTCCATTAGTGGGCAATATATAAAGGATTATCTTACGTATATTTTCATAGACGTGTCTTCCCTCTTCTACTGCCGCCACGATACTGGCAAAGTTGTCGTCGACCAGAATCATATCCGAGGCTTCCTTGCTGACCTCGGTACCCTTAATGCCCATGGCTACTCCAAGGTCTGCGGTCTTTAACGCCGGGGCGTCGTTAACTCCGTCTCCGGTAACCGCGACAATGTGGCCACGCTTCTGTAAATGGGTGACTATTCTGAATTTATGTGCCGGAGCAACTCGGGCATACACAGAGACCTTGTCTACTGCCTTTGATAACTCCTCGTCGGTCATTTTCGCGAGCTCTTCGCCCGTTAATACATTACTTATCTCCAGTCCCAGCCGTTCCGCAATAGCATTAGCTGTCCGGGCATGGTCACCCGTCGCCATCACCACCCTAATACCCGCACGCCTGCACTTGGCGACGGCGTCTATCGCCTCATCTCTGGGCGGGTCCAGCATACCCTGTAGTCCCAGGAATATCAGTCCCTTCATGTCTTCATTCGTGAGTGACTTTTTGCTGCTGGGCACATCCTTATAGGCTACGGCGAGTACTCTCAGGGCTTGTTCAGCCATGTCATCCGCTGTCTCGACGATTTTCTCTCTTTCCAGAAGTACATTACCTCCGCCAGCCAGCTGGTTATCACACATCAACACGATACGCTCCGGTGATCCTTTTACATAGATAGTATTCACCTCACCATTATTATGCAGTGTGGCCATATACTGGTGCTCGGACTCAAAGGGTATCTCATCCAGCCTTTCCAGTCCACCGGCTATACCGGCCTTGACGGCGGATACCACAAGTGCTCCTTCTGTAGGGTCGCCTGATATTTTGTAACCATTCTCGGATTTTTCCAGCATAGCATTATTACACAGCAGGCCTGCCCTCAGTGTTTGCGCCAGAACAGTATCTTGATTCGGGTCAATAGATATGCCACTTAGCTGGAATTCGCCTTCGGGCTTATATCCGGACCCGGTTACCGAGTAATCCTTGCCACCGCAATATATGCGCAATACAGTCATCTCGCCCTTGGTAAGTGTACCGGTCTTATCGGAACAGATAACGGTTGTGCTGCCCAGGGTTTCTACGGCCGGCAGCCTCCTTATCAGCGCATTCCGGTGCGCCATTGCCCTGGCACCGGTAGCCAGGGCTATCGTCAGAATCGCCGGTAGTCCTTCCGGTACTGCCGCAACCGCAAGTGAGACCGACGCCAGGAAAGAATAAATCAGGTCATAGCCCAGGATTACCCCCAGAACGAGATTTAGAACCGCCAGACACAGTATGGCAATAATCAATACTTTGGTGAACTGGGCTACTTTTCTGACAAGCGGGGCCGGTGCGGCACGCTCCGTCTCTTTCATAAGAGCGGCAATCCTGCCAATCTCAGTATTGACTCCGGTGCCCACCACGATTCCCCGGGCGGAGCCACGGGTTATGAAGGTACCACTGAAGGCCATGCCAGCCTGGTCTGCCGGTGGCAGGTCAGGCTGGGAGACAGGTTCGGTATCTTTCTGTACCGGCACCGATTCACCCGTCAGTGCCGCCTCATCGGCATACAGGTTCTTGGCTGTGAAAAGACGAAGGTCGGCGGGTATACGGTCACCTTCCTCCAGAACAACAATATCGCCCGGTACCAGTTCACGCGCCGGAATATCTTTGATATTACCGTCTCTGATTACCGTACAGGAAGGTACCAGCATTCTCCTGAGACTCTCGATGGACGCTTCGGCTCTTCCTTCCTGAATAAAGCCTATTACGGTGTTAATCAGGACTACCGCTAGAATAACACCGGCGTCAACCCATATATTCAGAAAGGCGGTGACTGCGGCGGAAGCAAGCAGTATGTAAATCAGGGGACTGTGGAACTGGAGAAGGAACCGCTTAAGAGCGCTGCGCTTCTTGAACTCCAGTTCGTTATAACCGTATTTCTTTAGTCTGAGATTGGCCTCACTGGAGGTGAGCCCCGTTTTATCCGCAGCCAGAGTACTAATTACTTCGGATACGGGTAGCTGATACCAGTTAGCCTTCTGAGGTGTTTGGGGGGATTTTTGAATCGTCATACTGGATTCCATGAAAATAACGAGCTATTTACCTTAAGATTATTTTACGGTTTGACAATTGAAGAGTCAAAGAGATTGAAATTTTACCACCTTGTTACATAAATCAAATAAGAGTGCATCTTCTTGCTTTCAGTATTGAAATTTGCCATAATTTTACTTATCGATACCAGACTAGTTCGCGGGATTTTTTAAAGGGGCTATATATTGAACAGAGTTTTGGCCATCATACTGGCCGGCGGAGCCGGCGCTAGGTTGAAACCTTTGACCGATGGGCGTTCAAAGCCGGCCGTGCCTTTCGCAGGTAAATTCAGGCTTATCGACCTTACGCTAAGTAACTGTATTAACTCAGGCATCCGTCAGATTTTTATCCTCGTTCAGTACATTTCCTGGTCTTTACAGCGGCATATCCAGGAGGGTTGGGATATATCAGGTTCACGCCTGGGAGAATATATTTACTGCATACCCGCTCAACAGAAGTCAGGACTTGACCGTTATCAGGGTACGGCCGATGCTGTACGCCAGAATCTTGATTTGCTTAGGAGGAGGGGAGTTGAGCATGTTCTGATTCTTTCCGGAGACCATGTCTACAAAATGAACTACATGCAAATGCTGGATTATCATCAGAAACAGAATGCTGGACTAACCGTGTCGGCTATCAAGGTAAGCCGGGAAAAAGCAGCCAATAATCTGGGGGTATTCGAAGTAGACCAGAATTTCAGGGCTGTCAGGTTTGAAGAGAAACCGGCGCAACCGAGTTCAATTCCCGGGGAGCCTGAATATGCCCTCGCTTCAATGGGTGTATATATATTCAGGACTGAAGTCTTGATAGAGGCTTTACACGGGGGAGGAGAAGACTTCGGCCGAGATATCATCCCGGTTATGACCGCGCAGAGAAACGATATATGTGTTTATGATTTTGCTGCTAATAATAAGATACAGGAATATATCGTACAGGTTCAGGATGGCATGAGAAACAGGGTTTTAGTAGACAGAACCCAGGACTCGTCTTACTGGAGGGATGTGGGCTCGATAGATTCCTATTATGAGGCGAACATGGATTTAATAAGTATAGAACCGCTTTTTAATCTCTACGGGGAGGAATGGGTATTCAGAACATACGATAGGTCATTACCTCCGAGTAAGTATGCCATTGGCGGTAAGGCACTGGATTCAATAGTCTCTGACGGATGTATCATCAGTGGCGGATTGGTCGAGCGTTCTATATTATCTCCAGGCGTAATTGTAGAAAAGGATGCTTGTGTTGAGGACTCGGTTATTTTCGATGATGTCATTATTGAACCTGGTGTCAAGATAAAGCGTGCGATTATTGACAAAGATGCGATAATTCGGACTGGTATTTCTCTGGGCTATGACCTGGAGGCTGATGCTAGGAAAGGGTGCTTTATTTCTGAAAAGGGAATAATAACCGTACCCAAGAGCATGGAAGTAGGGCCGGGGTAGAATTACGCCGGGTTGAGAAATCGGCTTGAGGGGGAGTTTATATGGATAGACGGTTGCGTATCCTTTATGTAGCACTGGGTGTTGCTTTAATTATACTTGTGGCTGGTGTGGTACTTCTGATTCTTCAATCCTGTTAATTTTCACTGGGGTTAGCAGGTAAAGGTGCAGGTTTAGACTATATTATTCTTATATAGTGCTGGACATGTTATCTTGTTTCCTGTTCTCATAGGCTTCTTTTTAATCATGAAGGAAGATTGACACTGAAAACACCTCACCCTCATCTTCTACCATATTGCATTGTGGAGGTATGGTAACGTGAAGACGATTCTGGTTAAGGATGTCTACCTGCTTCACGGTACGGCTTCTGTATCAGTTACCGATGAAGTGCTTCTGGAAGAGATTATCTACAGGTTTGCTCACGAGCCGGGTATTCGTGGAGTATTTCTCATTGACAAAGAGCAGAGGTTTGTGGGGATGGTATCGCGATTAGCCATTATGAAATGGGCGGAGTTCCAGTTATTTGGTAAGTGGAAGAGAGGCGTCCCGGCTTCTGAAATCACGCATCTTGTTGATTCAACAAAAGCTAAGAATGTGGCACGCGGAGACTGGCGTTCGGTTGGTGTAAAGGAAGAAGATACCCTTGAAAAAGCCTTCAACCAGATGATGATGCTCGGGGAGGATGTGCTCCCCGTGCTCGATGAAGACGGTAGAATAATAGGCGACCTCAGGCTCTCCGAGGTCCTTCTTAAGGCTATTGAAGTCGGCAGAAGTGCCCAAGATAGATAAGCTAGGTTTTTACGAAAACTCTCTTAGATTCGATTGTAATATTAACTCACCCTGTCTTGACTCAGGTTTGAGAATGTAAAAAAGACTACTGTGGAAGAGTATTCACTGCTTAAAGACTTCGCCCTGATAATGATAGTGGCAGGTGTGATAGTCTTCCTGTACCGCAGATTGCGTCAGCCTCCAATACTTGGATATTTGCTGGCCGGGTTGCTTATTGGTCCCCACACCTCACCCTTTGTATTGGTATCTGACACTCATACTATCAGCCTGCTGGCTGATACCTGGTATTGCTTCTCTTCGGGGTAGGATTCGAATTTAACTTGGCAAAAACCCGCCGTATCGGGATGCCTGTCCTGATAATAGCCGTAATAGAAGTAATCACCATGCTCAGTCTGGGCTATGGATTGGGGAGACTGCTTGGCTGGTCAGTGATGGAATCTATCTTTCTTGGCGGGGCCATGCAGGCTACAAGCACAGCACTGGTCGTGCAGATACTGAGAGACATGAAAAAACAGGACCTTTTATCATCCAGACTCATTATTGGCATCTCAATAGTGGAGGATTTCGCCGCTGTAATCATCATCACCGTGCTTTCGGGTCTGGTAACTACCGGAGTTGCAGACCTTGGAGACGTTGGTTCGCTGTTGTTGAGGATAGTGATTTTCGTTATCGCTTCGCTTGTATTCGGGACGATCGCTGTTCCCCGGATCATGCGTTTGATACATCGGCTCCAATACAGAGATATTCTGCTCATCACCAGTCTGGGAATATGCTTTGCTCTGGCTTTGCTGGGAAGATATCTAGGATTATCGGTTGCTGCGGGTGCTTTCCTCATGGGAGTCATCATAGGTAATAGCGAGCATTCTGAGGATATTTTAGTCACGGTAACCCCGATACGGGATATGTTTGGAGCAATTTATTTTGTAGCTATGGGCATGCTGATAAACATCACCCAGTTTACTAATTTTGTTGGTCCAGCATTAATTGTAGCTGGAGTCTTCATACTCGGTAAGATTCTGAGTAATGCCTTGGCTACCCTTGTGACCGGGTACGATGCCAGAACCGCTCTCCATGTCGGCCTGGGCATGCCTATGATGGGGGAGTTCTCTCTTGCTATCGCCAAGATTGGGCTAATCCGTGGCGCGGTCATGGTGCCCCTTTACCCCATTATTGCTACGGCCACTGTCATTACCTCCTTCATTACACCCTATATTGTACGTTCGGCTGACGCCTTCGTAGAATGGCTAAGCAGAATCACGCCCCGATTTCTCAAGGTATACATAACAGGCTTTAGCGACTGGCTCCAGGCACTGCGCAGGGTATCCTCTCGCGAAAGTAAAACAGGCAAACGAATCAAGGGATTAATCAGGGCCGTATTAATCGACCTTGTTATCATAGCGGCGGTTATCGGGGTTGGCACGTTTGCCCTTCAATTTACCGAAAGAATAGCTGACCAGTTGCATATCGGTGTGGAGATTGTCGCCACCATACTCGGATTGGTTATCATTATCATATGCCTGTCTCCTGTTGTACTCATGTGGCGGAATGTTAGACTATTGGTTGATGAAGCCATAAAGTACGTGCTGAGCCGCGGCACAGCCGGTAAGGTATGGAATCAGGAAGCACTGCGGATTGTGTTGCGAGACAGCATTCTCATTATCTTTTCCGTACTTATACTGGTATGGCTTATCCCTTTCATTTCTCGCCTCCTTTTCTTCGGTTCTTACACGATGACAGTGCCTATCGTCCTACTTGCCGTCGTTGTGTACATGATAGTGATATCAGTACGGAGGATACATGGCCAGCTGAGAATAACGTTTACCAGGGTTGTCCTCGGAGAAGAGCATGTGGCCGATCTGGAGGCAACAGTGCCAGGTGACTATTATGAAAGCAGAATCAGACGAGGTCTCCATAAGGTGAAAAATAGGCTGGCCAGGCTAGTCCGGTTCCGGTGATAATGAACAGCCTTTGGGGAAGAGGATGTATGGCATGAATCCTTTAATTTAGACGAGAGAACGCTCCAGAAGGTGAAGCATGATACTGACCAGTTCTCGTTCCAGATCAAGGCAGGTAAGGGAATCCTCATACGAATCCATCAGTTCCTGAACCTTGAAGCGGTAACGCTCCCAAAGAGGGTCGCTTGGTTCCAGCGAGCTTCCTGATAGTAGGTTAAATCCACCCTCATCGCCCTGGTCCTGGTATAGGGCCAGTGCCCACTCGGAGAGGGCACTGCAAAACAGTTCCGCCCAGTAAAGTCTGATTCCAAAGAGACCCGTAGCATCCGGCCGACGCCGTGTAGTGGCTATGGCGTCTTCGTAGGCGGGGTGTGTTTTCGAATACCATAGAACCCAGCGGTCTTCGACGCCATGCGGTGGCTCCAGTTCCCATTCCGGGTAGGCGACGGATATATCCTCACGAGCCCTTATCTCAAACGGAAGGCCCATCTTATCTTCATCGGGTTCAACCTCCACAAATACCGGTGCCGAGGCGCTCGCTACTATTTGGCCGCTCTGGTCCCTCGCTTGAGCTCTAACCATGTGGCGCCCGGGCTCTAGTACCACAAACTTCCCATCTGGAGCCGGAGATGGTTTGGTAGCCATAATCCGTATGCCCCGGCAGGCTAGAGTTGTGGAAACAGGTGAGTCACCAGCAGGACGGCCGGCTACCTGGATTGTTTCACCGGTAAATAACTCCAGAGTACCCAGGCTGGCGTGGATTGTCATCGCCATGGACCTGGCTGTCCGTCCTTGAACGTTGATTTCAACATCAATGGATTCTCCATGGTTCACCCTCTCCCGGTTTGCGCTCGTATTTCGCGCCTTAACAGACATACCTATCGGTCTGGCCTTTCTGGTAGGCGGGGCAGTCTCGACAAAAAACGTCCTGTAGGTTGAGGCTACGGCCGCACCGCCGCTGTAGCAGTTTAACTTCAACCGATAACTGCCAGCCTGGCTGCACTCTACCTGGCCGTCACCCTCGGCACGCTCTACAATCTTCAAATTTCCGAACACGGCGCTTGCCTCGCCCTGCCGGCTGCGTGAATTGCTCGATAACAGGAAGACCGGTTGACCATCAAGGCCGACCACTATCAGCTCGAATTTCACATCATATGATTTATCCGTTGGGCTATGATTGCAGCTGGCAATGACCTCGTTAATTGTTTCCCCCCAGTTGACCCGTGAGTTACTTTTTCTTGGGTACTTCAGAGCAAGCGAACAGTCCCAGGTAATGGCTGGCTTGCCTCTCCGGGCATCTTCAGGGACGAAGGCCCTTACTACCCTTTCAAGCATCGCTTCAGCTCCTCTGTCCTCCTCTATGGTATCAACCTGGCGTCCCAGCCAGCCCTGTGATTCGGCAAAATCACGTACGACATCTTCAACATGGACATCTATCTGGCGAACGAACGTGCGGTGTCGGGCAAAGGCATCGTGTTGGGGAGACTCCGCACCTCTCAGTTGCCGCTCAAGGGAGAGATTGAACTCTACGAAACCTCGAAAGCCGGGTCTCTTGTCGCGTGGAATATAATCACCAAACTTCTCGGCGACTCCGAGCGTCTCAATCCAGCTATTGTGGCGCAGGAGTTGAACCCCGGCGTACTGAGCATCGGTACCTTCAATCTCATCTGGCTGCAGCTCGGGGATATAGCGGAGCACGATCTGCTTGATCTGGAGCGGAGAATCGGGTTCCAGGGGAAGGTCTTTTTTCACAAAAAAATGATTGTCCTTACTTTCCGCAAGCCAGGGCTCTTCGCCCCACCAGGAAGGAATACCAACCTTCTCCCGCATGCCCGCTTCGGACATTATAAAAATTTCCAGCTCGCCGGCTTGAATGGCGCGCCACCAGCAACGTTCCAGCCAGCGTATCATCTCCCCTGAGCGAAAGCCTTCAACGGCTTCTCTGCTTAAAAATGGTATAATAATCCTTGTGCCCACCCGGTATAGAGGTGACAGATTCAAATGAATCGGAGGACCCTCCCAATCTCTCCACACGTCCTGTACCAGTCGCTTCGCTTCATCACCTTCATAGGGCGGAAAAAGGACATTATCCGCCGGTCTGGCCAGGCGCACTCCCATTCGATACGTGCCGTCTTCGAGCAATGTGTCATACAGGATAAGCATGCGTTCCAAGAGCCGCCCATCCGGGCCTCTTAGACCCGTGGGATGTCGGGAATGGTAGAGACACGACGCTTTTCCTTGCCCTCTTGATCCCAAAAAGTCTTCCCCCACTTTGGTATACCCCATGGCTTCCCAGGCTGCCCAGTTCTCGTGAGGCTCCAGCTGGAGATAACCCGTAGCCTCGGCACGCCTGTGGAGGTCATCCTGTGATAAGGCAGGCCCGCGGAGGCCGGTGGTGTTCCAATCTGTTATAGTTAAAAGGTATATTGGCTGCTTGCCTTCAGCATTGCGGCTATGTAACTGGTACTCTATACCTATGGGCGATTGCCGGTTGTGTTGCCCGGCATCATACGAATTCTGTACAGGATCCTGTGCCAGAGCCCGTAGCGGGCCCATTTTGTAACCCTCTATGATATTCCGGACTTCCTGCACCATATTTCTAGGTGGAGAGTGAAATGCTTGAGGTCTGGTAATCATCACCTTTACCCCCTTAGATAGTTCTAAACTATAAAGTTCTTTTGGTATCGCCTCCTAGCACTAACATCATTTCATAAGCCGCTGGATATGATTGATAACCCCTTTAATGTAGCGCTCGTCGAGCCTGCCAGACAGTGCCTCAGTCTCGAGAATCCGCTTCGGCATACTAAGCTTCTCCAAAGAAAAACCCTCTCGTATCTTGAATCCGTATTTCTCTCTAAGTATGTCTTCCCCTATTTGCCTGAGGGCATCTACTGTGAAATCGAAACCTGCCAGGTGAAGTGCCTTCGAGACTATCCCAGGCTCATATATGCCTCTGGCGAAGAAGCAAATAACAAGGCTCGATAGAATTTGTCGCCAGCGTTCTTCATTCATCAGGTTTTGAGCGAGATTTTCTGCACTGGGTCGCCTTCCGCCTATATTTTTCTGGTCAATGCTGTAACCGGCATTATCCAGATGGCTATGTCTGGACCCGGTAAGAACTCCGGCATGTGCCGCTGGACCAGTATGGTATCCCGGCATCTCATTCCCGCCTAATGCTAGAGCGTAATCTTTTCCACCGTATACCGAGGATGCATATTCAACTCCCCGGGCGAGTGCCCTATAGAATTCATTGGGCTGTTCAACGATGAGTTTTACCGCATCAATATAGCCACTGTGGTCACCCCAGCTTAGTTTTATACTGGCTGTTTCATTGATGGAGATAATGCCTCTTTCCATTGCCTCGGTAGCCCAGGCCAGCACCACTCCCGTGCTTATGGCGTCTATTCCCAGTTTCTCAACCTGGTCCATCAATTTCAGAAATCCTTGAGCATCGGATAGACCCAGCATCGTCCCTAGAGCGTATAAGGGTTCATAGTCGTAGGAAATCATCGAAGTCTTGTAGAAATACGGCTCATCTTCGTAGCATTCCCTGAGGGCGGCAATGTGGATACATGCCACAGGACAATTGGAACAGGCCAGGCGCCTGCCCAGATAGCGTTCTGCGAAGGCTTCACCAGAAACTTCAGAAGCCCCTTCGAATCTTGCTTCTCGAAGGTTTCTTGTCGGAAGGCCTCCTAGCTCATTTAATGGTAAAACGTTCTCGGCTGTGCCGAGGTCATGATATTTCTTCATTATGGGAGAGCCTATTGCCGTCTTATAAATTTCATCATATAACTGTCTGTATTCTTTTTTATTGTTTACCGGTAGAGAACGCTTGCCGGAAATTACTATACCCTTCAGTTTCTTACTACCAAATACCGCGCCAAGCCCCAATCTTCCGAAATGCCGGTAGCTCTCCGTGGTTACGCCGGCATAGGAAACAAGCTGCTCACCCGCTCTACCTATCCGCATGATTGTTCTTAACCCTGGCCTCGGTTCATTCTCCCGCATTATTCGTCCTACCGTAAAGCTGCTTCCCATTCCCCATAGTGTAGATGCATCCCGAAAGAATACCCTGTCATTGTGAATAGCCAGGTAAATGGGTATTTCGCTTGCACCATTTATCACAATGGCACCATAACCCGCCATTCTGATAGCGAGAGCACTACGACCACCGCAATGACTCTCGCCTAGGTTGCCAGTGTGGGGTGACTTGAATAAAGCTACTGTTTTTGAAGCCAGGGGTAAAAGCCCTGTAAGGGGGCCTACAGCCAGAATTATTGGATTTTCATTCTCAAGCACATCACAGCCTGTAGGACACTCTTTCTTAAGAAGCTCTATAGCGATACCGGTCCCCCCTATACACTTCTGGAAGAGGTCTTCTCTTCTGTCTATCCGGTAGCGTCTATTAGAAAGGTCGATATAAAGGATATTTGCCAGGGGATCACCTGCCAGCATTACTGACCATACCTTTCTTTTTGAGCCTCAATACACCATGCGGGCAGAATTTTACACAGTAGCCGCAGTGGATACAAATCATGGGTTTGTTAATTTCATCATCCCAGAATACTGCTCCCAGGATACAGGCATCACGGCAGCGTTCACAGCCGATGCATTTGGTAGTATCAAGCTGTACTCCTCCCCCTGCCCTGGTTATCAGCGCGCCAGTAGGACATACCCTGGCACAGGGTGGGTCTTCACATGCTCTACAAACAATAACAACAAACCCGCGTTCCATACCTCCGACAGACCTTACTCCTATGCAGGTCTCGGCTAGACCGGCTTCACCCTGTCTTCTGGCGCAGGCGAACATGCAGCTCTGGCATCCAACACAGCGGTCAGCATCTACTACTTCCAGTCGCATTTTCAGTTCCCTCGATTCTCCAAATCACCTGTGTATTCTCAGCACATTATAACATCATAAACTCTGATCATATAGTTTCCCTGACAATTAGAAATAAGCCAAGTGAGGCAGAAAATGCAATTATGCTTATAGAAGTAAATTGAATAGCTTAATCCTATATTGGACTTCATAAACAATAGGATGAAAACCGCATTGTATAACGGAATTTAAGAATGTATTCAGGTGGAGTTCGACTTTTCCCCGTCTCCCCGTCCTCGAGGAACGCAGTTACCCTGTAAAATATTATATTTTCTTGGTATCATCATTTATTGCTATTTGCATAAAATGCAGTATCAAAACTGTACGCGTTTTTAGTAAAGCGTTTACATCCTCCTGGTGGCCACTTTAAAGTTAAAAGGTATAGGTGTATTGTGCTCATGCCTATAGAGGGGCGCCAGCCCCTCTTATAATTCTTGTTGTCATTGCGAGGGAGCGTTAGCGACCGCGGCAATCTCTAAAAACGGTAATAGAGATTGCTTCGCTTCGCTCGCAATGACATGCGGGAAAGGAGCAACGTGAGACACAGGGGTGAGGTGAAAACAGATTGAGATGAACTGGTACCAGATGAAAACGGAATCTTTTTAGATATCCAGGTTGGCGTACTTGGCATGTGACTGGATAAAGGCCTTGCGTGGCGGAACCTCGCCGCCCATAAGCATCTGGAAAATCTCGTCAGACTTGGCGGCGTCCTCTACATTAACTTTGAGGATGGTGCGGGTGTTCGGATCCATGGTGGTCTCCCAGAGTTGTTCTGCCGTCATTTCACCCAGGCCCTTGTAACGCTGGATTTCCGTTTTTCTAGAGGTGCTGTTTTTCAGCGTCTCATCTTTTTCCTGGTCAGAATAGACCCACTTATAGCCATCGCTTGTCTTGATACGGTAGAGTGGCGGCTGGGCTATATACAGATGCCCGTGGGTGATGATCTCCGGCATGTGTCGGAAGAAGAAAGTGAGCAGGAGTGTACGTATATGAGAGCCGTCAACATCGGCATCGGTCATCAGTATAATCCGGTGATAGCGCAGCCTCGATATGTCAAATTCTTCGTCAATGCTGGTACCCAGTGCCGTAATTATAGTGCGGATTTCATTGTTGGCCAGCATTTTGTCCGGGGGTGCCTTTTCAACGTTGAGGATTTTCCCGCGCAGGGGGAGTATCGCCTGGAAACGGCGGTTCCTGCCTTCCTTGGCCGAGCCCCCGGCCGAGGGCCCCTCCACCAAGTACAGCTCGCACTGCTTGGGGTCTCTCTCCGAGCAGTCGGCCAGTATCCCGGGCAGTGTGCCGGTCTCCAGTCCGCTCTTCCTGATGATTAAATCGCGTGCCTTTCTGGCGGCTTCTCTGGCTTTGGCGGCGGTAACGCATTTCTCAATGATTTTCTTGGCGTCATCGGGATGCTCTTCCAGGTACAGGGTCAGACCTTCGTTGACGACGCTCTCTACTTGGCTTTTAATCTCAATGTTGCCCAGCTTGCCTTTGGTCTGCCCCTCGAATTGCGGCTCGGAGAGCTTGACATTGATGATAGCCGTCAATCCTTCGCGGGAGTCCTCGCCGGTCAGGTTGGGGTCATCTTCCTTGAGGAGCTTACTCTTTTTAGCATAGTCATTCAGAACGCGGGTCAATGCGGAGCGAAACCCAGTAATATGTGTTCCGCCGTCTATGGTATTAACACAGTTGGCAAAACTAAAGGCGGATTCGCTGAAGCCGTCATTATACTGGAGGGCTACCTCAATCATAGTGCTGTTGACCTGTTTGGAGATATAAATAGGTACCGGATGGCGTACCGCTCGATTCCGATTGAGGTGACGGACGAAGCCGGTAATCCCGCCCTCGAAGTAGAAGGTCCGCTCTATGTCCTTGGCTTCATCTCTCAGGTGTATTTCTACGCCTTTATTGAGATAGGCCATCTCCCGCAGTCGCTCGCTCAAGGTATTGAAATCATAGCTTATCTCGCTGAAAATCTCTTCGTCGGCAAGGAAGGTGGTGGCAGTACCAATATCATCGGATTTACCGGTTACCCTTACTTCACCCTGCGGCACACCCTGCCTGTATTCCTGGTGGTAGATTTTACCATTAAGACTGACATCGACCCGGCACCAGGCGGATAGCGCGTTGACCACCGACGCGCCGACGCCGTGCAACCCGCCTGATACTGCGTAGGTCTTACCACCGAACTTGGCTCCGGCATGGAGCACGGTCATTACCGTTTCCAGGGCCGAGACCTTGGTGGTGGGGTGAACGTCCACCGGGATACCACGTCCGTTATCAACAACGGTAACGGAGTTATCCTTATTAATGGTGACCGTAATAAGGTCACAGCAGCCGGCCATGGCTTCGTCAATACTGTTGTAGGCAATCTCGTAGACGAGATGGTGAAGTCCGCGCTGGTCCGTGCTGCCGATATACATACCGGGACGGCGTCGCACAGCCTCCCGTCCACCCAGCACCTGGATGTCTTTGGCGGTATATTCGTTATTTTCAGCTTTTCGACGCTTTTTAGGAGTGGTGGTATCCGGCATTTAAACGCCCTCTCTTACCTGAAAACGATAATCGGAGACAGCGGAGCGGTCATTTCTTGAGGGAACAGTATCACCAGAGTAGCTTCCAGCTACAACGATACGGGCCGAACAATCAAACGAAAACGCGTACATCAGCCTATCTAATTTTAGCACAATTTAGCTATAAAGTAAAGCTGGAGGGTTGGAATCAAATTACGCTATTTGGAAGTAAGTCCTATTATATAGAGCACTATAGGTGCACGCTTTTGTACTGGATAATATTTACCCGGTACTGTTTTCTGGAGGTAATATTACCTTTTTGGGATTTTCATTTGGTGGAATATAGTAGTACATTAAGAAGGGGCGACCTCTGCCAAGGCCACCCCGTGGAAGGCTGATAACAATAAACCGACGGTTCTAATGCCAGTCTTTTGCTGCCTTCCGTGCATATTATCAAACAGATAAGGATAACTGTCAATATTGGACCAAGTAAAGAGAGAAGGGGATTAAGAGATGAAACGAATTAAAATTATTATGCTAGTGGTAATAATATCCGTCGTTCTTATATTCGGCATATTACCGGCTGTAACGGTCGGAGCCAAGGGTGGTACCATATCTGGCAAGGATTACCTTAAGGGTAATCACACGCTTGGCGGGAAATCAGCCGCCAGATATGATTACCATTCCCCGGCGATTTCAGAGGGAGAGCTGCTTACCTTCACAATCTCAGCGGCCGACCCTGATAATGACCCGTTGATTTACTCGGCCTCCAATCTGCCCCCAGGGGCAACCTTTGACCCTCAGACAAAGACCTTTTCCTGGACGCCTGGATACGACCAGGCGGGTATCTATACAGATGTTCATTTTGAGGTATCAGATGGAGAGCTGACTGATTCCGAAGATATCACCATAACGGTATACGATGTCGAGCGCCCGCCGGTACTCGATACTATCGGTGATAAACTGGCACATGAGCAGGAATTGATTGAGTTCGAAGTCAACGCCACCGACGCTGATAATGACGTTTTGACATATACAGCGTCCAATCTGCCGCCGGGAGCCAGTTTTAATGCCCATACAAGGAACTTTACATGGACGCCCGGCTTCGGTCAGCAGGGGAGCTATCCGGGTATCCATTTCGAAGTGTCCGACGGTAAATTGACCGATTTTGAGGACATCGCCATTACGGTCAAGCCGAATGGAGAGGATGCTTTCTCGGTAAGTGCCCTGAAGATATATCCCGGTAAAGCGAATCCTGGCAAGACAGTAAATGTACGTGCTCTTGTCACTAACATTGGTACTGTTGCCGGCAGCTACGAGGTAACCATGAGGATAAACGGCATAATCGAGGATAGCAAAGTGGTAACTCTACCAGCGGGTTCCGTTGAGGAAATAAAATTTGTCACTGTCAAAGACGTTGCTGGGGTATATATAGTTGACGTTAATGGAGTCTCCGGTACTTTCGTAGTCTATGAAAGAAGTAAATCCCGCCCGAAGTAAATAACTATGGTATTGTTGACTCAGCAACGGAAATCGGGGGATGTAAAGGTACCCGCACTACTTCCGGCGATTGATGACGACTAACGTTACGAGAAAGCCTGCAATACACCAGGCTCCGACGATGATAAATGCCAATCCCAGGTTCACGTCCAGGTCGGTCAGCGTGCCGCGGCTAAGGTCTGCCATGTATTGAATGGGAAGGACCAGATGGATTGCCTGCAGCCAGCCGGGGAGCCGTTCCGCCGGGAACATCACCGGCGAGAACAGCATAACGGCGAAGCTGAATATCTGCGTTATTACCATTACCATCATCGGTTTCGGTACGAGGAATGCTATGCAGTAACCGAGAAAGCTACCGGATATAGATATCAGGGCAACCGCCGGGATAATCAGGATGCTGATATCAAGGTTGAAGTCGAAATGGAAGGCTCCGAGCGCCACGGCCAGAACGATGCCCGGAAGCGTCGACCCGAGCATCACCGTGGCATTGGCGGCGAGATGAGCCATACGGCCAACAGGCAGCGACCAGATATATTCGAAAGTGCCTTCGAGACGTGCCGACGCTATTATCTGGGGGCCCACCACGAAGCCTACTATTAGCAATATAATCGTCGGCGCGCCGGTGGTGAGGTATTTCGCTATCTCCGGCGTGATTGCCGGGAAGAAAAAGCTGATGCCGTATATGAATCCGACAGCGATCCCGATCTGGACGGCAAAATTGAGTGATAACCACGGCCGGTAGCTTAAAAAGGACCATTTCACCATCAGGAAATAGCCCCGCAGCCACTTCAACATGACTAAGTGGCCTCCCCGGGTTGTTCCGCCTCATCGGGATTTTTAATCAGGCGTATGTAGATATCTTCCAGCGTGGCGGGACCGAGTGAAAATTCCTCGATAGCGTCACTTTCTTTCAAGCCTCGCGCCCAGTCGATAGCCGTGGTGATGTCAGTCGGACTTACCCGGGCGATAATACGTCGGTTAACGGTAACGGGCTGTTGCAGGTAGTCGGGCAGTGCCGGCTCTGCCGACCCCGGCTCCAGTATCAGTTCCATATGCATGGCATCGCCTTCGGCTTCCTTAAGGCTGGCGGGTGTGCCGATGCCTAATACTTTGCCCTCGTCGATAATCGCCAGGCGGTCGACGACACGCTCGGCTTCGAGAACGTTATGGGTAACCAGCAATACAGCGGAGCCCCGCTTCGCCATCGCCTGGACTTCCTGCCAGAGTATCCGCCGCCGCAGGGGGTCGATGTCGTTCGTCGGCTCATCGAGGATAACGATTTTCCCCGGTGTCACGGCCGCCATGCAGAAGGCGACGAGGCGGCGTACGCCGCCGGATATAGTGAGTCCCAGGGTTTTCTGCCATTCGCCTAGTTCCAGCATATCAATAAGTTCCATGGCCCGCCTGCGTACTTCCGCTTTCTTGCCGCCCCTTATCCGCCCGACGAGTTCGATGGCCTGAAGCGTGGTAAGACCGGTTATCGGGGCCTGTGTTTGTGCCTGGAACGAGCAGGACTCCCGGGCGTAGCCGGGATTGGCGATAACATCCACGCCGTTGAGTGTGATGCTGCCGGAGTTGGGCTTGGTCAACCCGATTATCTGATTAACTAAGGTCGTCTTGCCGGCGCCGTTAGGCCCCAGCAGCCCGAAGACCTCACCTTCCGATATGGAAAGGCTGATACCGTCATTGGCCTTTACACCGCCACGGTATACCTTGTAGATGTCTTTGATTTCTAAAAGCATAAGTCTATGATTACTTAGAGAATCTGGGTATTTAACCTACACTTTACCTGTTATGAGGATAATGTGTCAATGGCAGTGCTATATCCATTTCTCCGCCTTGTAGGGCTTGACGGGGATAACTGAAACAGCTAAAGTGACCTCCGGTTTCGGAGCGTCCTTTTGAATAAGAGCCCAACGATATAACCTGCGTTACAAGCTACCTTCCGGGAGGAAGGAACCTATATCAGATTTATAGCTGCACTACGGACTCTGGAATTAGTCCCTCGCTGTTATATAGGTGGAAGACTCTGATGCTTCATTGGGGTCGAAAGTCTTCTTTATCTTCCTCAACCACAGGTGGTAATTGCAGGTATGCGGTCCGTACATATCATGGAGGGTGTCACCCCAGACGTGCTGCGGCACCCCGAAGTGTTCATTGATTGATATTTCATTGGAACCGGTGTTAATCTGTCTCGCTACAGCCATGGGGTCTTTAGCCTTTACAGAGATACGGGCAAGAATTTCACCGTGGCCGGTATGTCCATGTTCAATTGATTGGATGAAGGGCGATGTGCCGTCATCGAAAAGAGAACCATCCTTGATAAGTTTCTCCTTCAACCTGGCACAGCTTTTAATGAAGTAACTCATCAAGGGGAAGGAATCACCACCACCGACCATGCCTGCCTGTGGCGATAGGACCCGTCCTGTCTCCTTAATCGAGCCAGTCTCTCGGAAATAACGCCAGATGTAGCCACCCTCGTTCTCAGGGTCTTCAACAGCCTTCAGGTACTTCCCGCCGGTCTCTTCGATAATAATTTCTAATGTTCGTTTCTTGTATTCTAAGTCTCTCGGCGAGTTGGCGGCAATGAGGACCATGAAACCGGGCCCCAGGACATCATCTTTGAATTTATTATAGATTTCGATTTCTTCTTCCATGTTCTTCGTTGCCAGGTTGGAGGCCATCATAGCGGCATTGAAGCACATCAATTCTGTGGCGATTTCCGCTTCGCCTATCTTGAGAACAGCATCAATCATCGCGTCCAGTGTCTTAAAGGACATATAGCGTATCATGAAGCCCGGCGGTATGTAGCTCGGTTTGTACTTCGGGGATACCCCTTCCATGGGGAACGTGGAGGGGCCCGGCCAGTGGTATATCTTCTGAGCTGCCTTGGTGTATACGCCGAGACCTCCCAGAGGCATGGTATTGCCTCTGATGATACCGCGCAGCGAGGGACCGGGTCCATCGCCGCAGAACCATTCGTCCAGTGAGCCCAGTGAACCCAGCCTGATAATTTCGCCGTCTCCCGTTACCCATTCAAGCGCCAGCTGGTTCCTCTCGCCGTAGCTGCCGCTCTGGCTCAGGTGTCCGAGGTTGACATGGGCGGCCAGTGGGAGCGCCGAGCAGTTGCCGCCGGCGCCGGTGAGGTTGCAGTTCAGGCCTCTTTTCATGAGTTCGGCCTGTAGCTGGGCGCCGATGACGTAGGGTTCGACGACGGCGTACATGCTTTTTTCGTTGATTTCCAGAATGCGGTTCATCCGCCTCAGGTCGAGTTTGATGCAGCCCGGGGTGGCGGAGTCGCTGTACAACCAGCTTGTGCTGGCTGCCTTGTACTGGACCTTGTGCTTATTGCAGAGCTTGACGATTGCCTGTACCTGCTCGGTATCTTTAGGAAGGGTGACCGCTTCAAATCTGGGTCCGAAAGGTATGCCGCTCCTTATGGGATTGGCATAGGTCTCGGTTATCACCGGGTCTTCGGAGACGTACTCCGAACCGAGGATGTCTTCCAGCGCCCTGTAAAAATCTCTCTTTAAAGCCATGATTCATGACCTCCGTTTTTAGATTGCTTTCTCCAGTAGTTCAACGACATCATATACCTTGAGACCGCCCCCGCTTTCCTTAATTGTGTCGCCGAACATTTGCTCGCACCAGGAACAGGCGGACGCTATCGCTTCGGCCCCGGTAAGCTTGGCTTCATCTATCCTTTCGTTAGCTGTCCATCTGGCATAATCGGGATTGGTCTCTCTCACGCCGCCGCCCGCACCGCAGCACCAGGCATATTCCTTAATCCTGTCCATCTCAACGAGCTTCAGGCCGGGGATGCTCTTGAGGATATCCCGCGGCGGTTCGTAAACGCCGTATATTCCACGCCGGTATTCCTTGGGCGGGTCAAAGGTTCGTATTTCCCCGAGGATTTCTTTTCCTTCCCAGTGTATCCAGGGCTCTCCCATCCTTCCGAGATAGCAGGGGTCGTGGTAGGTGACCTGCATATTGACCTTTTTGGTCGGCTTCAGTTTGCCCTCTTTTATCAGGCGGTCGAAGTACTCCGTCGTGTGCAGCACTTCCAGGTCGCCCTTGAGCTTGTATTTATCACAGAGGACCTTGAAGGCATGATAGCCGTCAGCGCAGCCGGTGACGAGCGTTTTCGCCCCCGATTTTTTGATAGCTTCTATGTTTTTCCTGGCCTGGTTCAGGAAGTCTTCCTTGTATCCCATCATGTAGGCGCGACCGCCGCAGCATGACTCAT
>Ga0209427_10002007_pt1 | contig 23760 bp, 17 predicted proteins | sample DeeMarSWOR136_30_FD_187465 | JGI IMG/M metagenome (GOLD analysis project Ga0209427, IMG submission 187465) | Marine sediment microbial communities from White Oak River estuary, North Carolina - WOR-1-36_30 (SPAdes) (version 2) | ecosystem: Environmental > Aquatic > Marine > Intertidal zone >...
CAGCCAGGACCTGGACGGCATCGAGCTCACCTGGGGCAACGGACCCGCACTGCTCAAGGTGATAGATCGCATCGCGCGCCGTGAGGGATTCTGCAGAGTGCTGGGAGAAGGGGTAAGAAAAGCGGCAGAGCAGATCGGAGGGAATGCCTGTGAGTTTGCAGTTGAGGTGAAGGGGCTTGAGCCGCCCGCCCACGATGGGAGAGCACGGTTCACCGTTGCACTCGGGCTTGCGACCGCGAACAGGGGTGCCTGTCACCTGGGGGCATTCACCCATGATTTCGAGGAAGGCCTGGTTATCGAAGACCTGGGTACACCAGGTCTTCCCAAGCGGTTCACCACAGAGGGAAAAGCAGAGAATGTATTCATGATGCAGAACCTCATGTGCATGTTCGATTCTCTCTCCTGCTGCAAGTTCGGGCTCTACGGGGGACTCACCGTGAATCCACTCATTGACTTCCTGAACGCTGCAACCGGGTGGGACCTTGATCATACGGCCTTTTTCGAGACAGGGGAGAGGATCTTCAACCTGAAGAGGCTCTTCAATGTCCGAGTGGGAGTCTCGAGAAAGGACGACACTCTTCCTCTCCGTATGCTCACCCACAGACGGGGAGGAGGTACAAATGAGCTACCACCCCTCAATATCATGCTGAGCGAGTATTATCAGTGCAGGGGATGGAATGAGTTCGGAATACCCACCCGGGAGCGCATCAGGAAGCTCGGACTGGATAATTACATACCCTATTGACGCGGAATTCCAAAGGTTATACTCTCAGCACTGCTGTCGATATGGTAATCAGGATGCCTCCATGGAAGGGACCGTGATTGACGATAACGTCATGAATCCTGTGCAGCAGTATCCTGTATAAGAATCCAGGCCCTCACCGAGGACGAATATTGTATTTCGTGATCTTGTCGTCCAGGGTCTTTCTCGTGATCGAGAGCTCCTTTGCGGTCTTTGATTTATTGAAGTTGTTTTTCGTAAGAAAGTGTTCGATGATCTGGTATTCATACACTTGGAGCATGTCTCGCACTGCTTCTTTGAATGATTTTATCTGATCAAAATCGATAATTGGGGCAGCCTTTTCCTCTCCCATGAAGAGCGTTTTCCTCAGGGTTCTGGCCTCCACCCATTTTCCTTCACTCAGCAGGACAGCCTGGTTTACCACGTTTTCCAGCTCCCGCACATTCCCCTGCCAGCCATAGGAAGACATGAGCTCAACTGCCTCCGGGCTGAACTCCTGCACCACCTTGTTATACTTTCTGTTATACTTCTTGATAAAGAGATCCATCAGTAGCGGGATATCTTCTCTTCGCTCCCTCAGCGGTGTCAGGTGAAAGCTCATCACATTGATTCTATAATAGAGGTCATTCCTGAACCGTCCTTCATGCATGAGTTTTACCAGGTCCTTGTTGGTTGCCGTTATGATCCGAACATCAACATGAATCCGTCGAGTACCCCCCACTCTTTCAAAGCTGCTCTCTTCAATAACGCGAAGCAATTTAGCCTGTATTTCCAGGGACATGTCTCCGATTTCATCGAGAAAGATCGTTCCTCCGTCCGCTATTTCGAATTTCCCGATCTGTCGTTCGATCGCACCCGTGAACGCACCCTTCTCGTGTCCGAAGAGCTCACTTAAAAGGAGGTTTTCCGAAAGAGATGCGCAGTTTATGGTAACGAACTTCCCCTGCCGGCGGTTGCTGGTGAAATGGATGTAACGGGCGAGCACCTCTTTGCCTGTTCCGCTCTCTCCGGTGATCAAGACGGTGACCGGGCTGTCCTTTATTCTATCCACCTTCTTAAGCATTGCTTTCAGATCGGGATTGACTGTGACGAAGTTGTGTGGAATTGAGCGGTCCATCAGCTCGCGTTTGAGGAAATAGTTTTCACTCTTCAGATCCCGTATCTGGAGGTTTTTTCTCACCGCATCCAGGAGCTTCTTGTTATCTATAGGCTTCACAATGTAGTCAGATGCACCCTCCTTCATGGATGTGACCGCAGTGTCTACACTGCCGTAACCGGTGATGATGATTTCGATAAGATCCGGCTCGTTCCTTCGCAACTCTCTCAGCAGATCGATCCCGTCTCTTTCATTTTTCAAACGTATGTCGATAATGGCAACGTCAATCGGGTGTGCTTCAGCAGTCGTGATTGCAGAACCGAAATCACCGGCTTCATAGATGACAAAACCCTTTTTTTGGAAAAGGTTCTTCAGGCCGTGCCTGATTCCCTCCTCATCGTCCACAATGAGTATCGAGTGGGTGCGTTCCGTGAATGTCTCCATCGTTACCTACCCATCGTCTAGAGTGTCGGAAAATCAAGTGTAACTCTAGTTCCTTTGCCAGGGGTGCTCTCGACCTTTATATGTCCACTGTGTTTCCGCACGATCCCGTAGACTACAGACAACCCGAGCCCGGTTCCCTGGCTGTTGTGCTTGGTGGTAAAAAAGGGATCGAAGATGTGAGGAATGTGCTCTTCACTGATCCCGTGACCGGTGTCCTCTACAACGATATTGATTCTGTGATCAACACTTCCACTAAAGGTGCGAAGCGAGACTGTTCCGCTTCCCTCAACAGCCTGGATAGAATTATGGACCAGATTGATGATGACCTGCTGAAGCTCGTTCTCGTTGATCATTGCACGAAGGAGACCATCCTCGAAAACCGTCTCTATTCGAATGTCCTTCTCCTTGTGCATTGAGTACTTGATGAGGGCAATGACCTGTGTGATTAACTCATTCACATCCGATCCCTGGACACCCCTGGCATCGGTTGATGAGAAGTTTAAAAGCTCCCTGACCGTGTGGGCGATCCTCCTGGTCTCCTGCTCGATCCATTTGAGCGATACCTTTCTCTCTTCATCCTGCTCCTCTTCGATGAGGTTCTGTACGTTGCTCATGATCGAGCTGAGTGGATTGTTGATCTCATGGGCCACCCCGGCAGACAGCACACTGAGGGAAGAGAGCTTTTCTGCCTGAAATATCTTTTCCTCGAGCTCAACCTTCTCGCTCACATCATCTATGGTTAAAACACACCCCGCAGACCCTGTGCTCTTATACTGGGACCCGGCGAGTGGGTAGAGTTTTATCTCAAAGACCCCACTATCCCCTGACCTCTTGATCTTACTGTAGAACTCCCTTTTCCCCTGAATGAGGAGCCCCACGTTCTGCAATATTTCGTCATCGATGAGCACGATGGGGAGTTCATCAACTCTCGTTCCGATAATATCCGTCTCATTGAGCTGGAAATACTGAAGAAAAGAGCTGTTTGCCATTTCGATACACAGATTGGGATTGATGATGGCGACACCCGCCCTAAGGGAATGGATAATCTTTTCGTTGTAATCCTTCAGCAGGATTATTTCGCGAATATAATTCTCCATCTGGTCCTTGTCCTGGCTCAGCTTATGGGCCATCTCGTTGAAACCGCGGAAAAGCTCACCGATCTCACTTCCCGCTTTCACCCCGATCTCTGTTTCATACCCCCCATTCTTTACGCGGTACATCCCTCTGAGCAATCTCTTTACCGGCTTTGATATGTTTCTCGAGAGAAAAAGACTCAGAACCGCAGTGAGCAGAGCGCCGAAAAGGGACACGAACAGAACGATTCTCTTTACCGCCACCACCCTCCTCTGAAAGGGTGCATTGGAAAGAGAGGTCACAATATACAGAGGTCGCTCCCCTTCAGAAGAATCCAACATTCCAAGTTTTTGGAGGGCAATATTGTATCCCCTTTCTCCTATGTCTACATCATAGAAATCTCGATACACAGACTGAGTTTGAGCCCTGGCGATCTGAGATGGGAGGGACTGACCTCTCAACTCTCCGGCAAGTGAGAAATCACCGAGGAGAAAGGAGACTCTCGATCTCCTCTCTAAAGAAAGGTTCTGGCAGAAGTCCTGCCCTATCTGTTTTATGAGAAACACATCTACAGAGAAATCGGGGCTTGAGAGCAGTCTGCAGGTTCCCACCAGGTTCAGCACCGGACCGAGGAGGGCGGTCTGCAGATAGGGATGGGATTTCACATTATTCAGGGACTCAAGGTCTGAGAGTGTAAAGATGCTGTAGTCGTAGGGGATCAACTCAATGTGCGGATAACCGGTGCTCCTGATCACCACGCAGTCTATCCCTCCGGTGAGAAAGTTCTCCTTGATGTAGGAGAAGAGCTGTTTTCTTGAGTAAACGTCAAGGTCACGTAAAATGCGCTTCAACTGCTCGTCTTCCCTGAGCGTGATGAGATTTATCCAGAGGCTCCTCTTCCAGGCATTGTAGCTCTCGTACACGATGTATGCCTCCTCGGTCAGTTCCTTTTTCGCATCCTCCTCGTTGTTCTTCTTTATGATGTTGGTAATTATGAAGAAGGCAAGATTCGATTGAATGATGATGATACTGATGAAAAAGAGAAAGGTTTTGGTAAAAAGCTTCATACCGCTTACCTTTTTACCGTTTCCGCTCCCACAATGAGGCCCACCACTTCGTTCGGATCAGTATCCTTCGTGATTCTCTCAGCCACCTTCTCACCACGCCTCATGATCACGAGCCGATCCGCCACTGAAAACACGTCGTGGAGCTGGTGGCTGATGATGATGATTCCGAGCCCCTGAGACCTGAGGAGCCTCACCAGGTCGAGCACCTTCTTCTGCTCCGTGATTCCCAGCGCTGCAGTTGGCTCGTCCATGATGAGAAACTTCGCATCCCAGTAGAGGGAACGGGAAATGGCCACAGCCTGCCGCTGGCCGCCAGAAAGCATGCTGATCCTGTTCTTCAGGGAGGGTATCTCGATTTCAAGCTTCTTTAATACTTTCTTCGATTCTGCGAGCATGTAATCGTGGTCCAGCACTTTTATCATCCCGAGTATCTTTTTCAGCTTCTCCCTTCCCAGAAATATGTTCGAGTACACGTTGAGGTTTTCGGCAAGCGCGAGGTCCTGATAAATCGTCTCTATACCGAGAAAGAGGGCGTCCATTGGGTTGTTTATCCTCGTCTCTTTACCCAAAAAGAAGATCTTACCACCATCCGGGTGATAGACACCGGAGACCATTTTTATCAAGGTCGATTTTCCGGCCCCGTTATCCCCCAGCAGACCCACGACCTCTCCCGCATTCACTCCCATGCTCACGTTGTCTACTGCAACGAGGCCGCCGAACCGTTTGGTGATGTTCTGGACTTCAAGCACATACCCCATCTTCTACTCCTCTCTGTGTATGAGTTCGGGGAAAAACTGGTCGATCAGCACGGCAAGGATCAGGATTACTCCTACCGCTATGTACTTGTCGAATGTGGGCACACCCATCATACGCAATCCAGTCTCGAGCACCGAGAGGATGAGGCAGCCCAGGATGGTCCCCCCGATCGTTCCAATTCCGCCGTAGAGGCTTGCGCCTCCAATCACCACCGCGACGATAGCGTCAAGCAGAAAGGGTGCCCCCGCATCCGCCTTCCCTGTTACGTACTGCAGCATGTAGACGGTTCCCGACAGGGTGGCGAAAAAGGAGGAAATCATGTACACCTTTATGAGATGGGCCTTCACGTTGATCCCTGCCCGTAATGCGGCATCTGTGCTCCCTCCGATTGCGTAAATATGCTGACCGAACTTCGACCTCTTGAGAAGGAATGCAAATATCAGTATGAACACAAAAGCGATGACAACCATATTGGGGATGATCTCCAAAAGAAGCTCTCCCCTCTGGATAACAGGCTTATTGAAGAATGAGATAGCCTTTCCTGGGAGAAGATAGATGAAGTACCCATTCCCGATCGCGTTTGCAAGGTAGGGAAGATTCTTCGCCGGTACCCCTCGTATGAGGAGCTCAGAGGTTCCGTGGGTGATGCCGAGCATTGAAAAGGTCGCAATGAAGGGGGGAACGTTGAGGCGTGCGACGAGACTCCCGTTCACGTACCCGGGCACGAGCCCGATCATCCAGGTAATCAGCATACCCAGGAGTATGCTTATTGCCGGCGGCACGCCCATGTTGGTGAGCATAACGACAATCTTTGCGGACACGATGCTCGCAAAACCCATGACGAATCCCACGGAGAGATCAATCCCGCCTGTAATGATCACAAAGGTCTCTGCAGTCCCGAGCAGGAAAATGGTCGTGCCATAGAAGAGCACGATCTGAATGCCCTTCAGGCTGAAAAATGCCTCGGTGGTGAAGCTGAAGACCAAAGATTCGATGACCAGAAAAATCAGCGCCCACCTTCTCCCCAGAAAAACCAGGAGGCTCTTTCTTTTATCAGAATTACGGTTCAAATCTATCTCCGGCTGACTAAAAAAGTTCGGGAAACATCTGATCGATCACGACCGCCATGATGAGAATGAGGCCGACCGCGATAAAGCGGTAGAACGGTTCGACTCCAGATATCGAGAGCCCGTTTTCCAGGAGCCTGATCATCACCGCACCGATACAGGACCCCACTATGCTCCCCTTTCCGCCCATGAGGCTTGCACCGCCGATTACCACGCCCGCGATCGCAAACAGCTCGTACATTGAGCTGAAGGGGGTAAAGTTCCCGATGCCTGTCTGAAACACGTTGAAAACCCCTGCAAGCCCGGCAAGAAATGAGGAAAGGGTATAGATAGCAATGAGGTGCTTCTTCACATTGATACCTGCTCTGACCGATGCATCCATGCTCCCGCCGATTGCATAGGTGTGCTGTCCGAACCTGCTGTGCTTCAGCACATGCCAGAGGATGAAGAGCACCACGAGGGAAAATACCAGAGAATTGGGGAATATACGGATCAGCTCCCTGATCTGGGTATCCTGCAACCCGTAGGGTTTGTGTAAGAAGGATACGGCCCTGCCGGGAAGCACGTAGAGCAGATAGCCGTTTCCGAGCTCAACGAGCTTTGACGGGAGAAAAGAGATGGGAAAACCCTGGCAGAGGTGAAGGGTGATTCCATTGGTCACTCCCCACATTCCGAGCGTCGCGATGAATGGGGGTACGTTGAGCCTGGCGATGAGGGTCCCGCTGATCAGGCCTGGAATGAAGCTGATCGCTATACCCACCATGCCTCCGATCAAGATGCTCATGGGCTGAGGAAGCGCGGCAGCGTGCAGGAGCTGCATGATCTTTGCGGAGAGCACCGATGAAAGCCCCATGACGAAGCCAACGGAGAGATCGATCCCGCCTGTGATGATCACGTAGGTCTCAGCAGCGGAGAGGAGAAGAAATATGGTGGATAGATGGATGATGTTCTGGAAATTTGTCAGGCTGAAGAACCCTCTCCCTGTGAAACTGAACACCGCAATGAGCAGGAAGAGAAAGATGACTGCCCAATTTTTTGCCACCGGAATGAGCAGCCTGGAACTCCACTTCAGATTTACCGTACCGACACCGTTGCCTATCAAACCCCACTCTCCTGCAAGGTGTGCCCCATCATCATCCACTCTATTCTACAAAAAATGTGAGAATGTGCAAGAAGACTTTTCATTTCTCGCACAAGCCTGGAAATACCGCGTGTACGCCCTCCCGGGCTCGCATGCGAAAAAGAGGGTTAGTGCCCTAACCCTCTTTTTCATACCCAAAATCCTCCTTTTTTACTGATAGATGAACTGCTGCATGTCTGGATCGTTCACATTTTCCCTGGTGAAGAACTCGAATCCCGGAATGATCTTCTTCGGCACCTCCGCGCCTTCAGTGAAGTGCTTGTACCCCCACTCTACTGCAAGCGTCCCGATCTCGGCAGGCTTCTGGGCGAGCACGAGGTCTACCTTCCCCTCCTTGAGGGCGTTAATAAGATCCAGGGTCGCATCCCAGGTTGCGATCTTCACCGCGCCAGTGAGTCCCATATTTACCACTGCCTGGTATGCACCCTGAGCGCTGAACAGGTTGACGCCGAATATTCCAACGATGTCAGGGTTTTTCTGCAGCGCGGCAAGTGTCTGCTCCTGTGCCTTCTGCTGCACGTCCAGGCAGTAGTCCACTCCGACGAGCTGCAAGTTCGGGTATTTGGCAATTCCTCTCCTAAATCCTTTTTCCCTCCCCATGACCGAGGAGGTGTCAGGGTTGGTGTTGACGAGGTACACCTTCCCCTTTTCCCCGAGCATCTTCGCCAGGTGCTCGCCCACCTTCTCTCCACCGAGCTCATTGTCAGTTCCGATGTAGGCAAGCGGGAATGAGTAATTGCTCGACTTCGAGTAGTCTCCATCCCCGATGAAGGTGTCGCAGGTGATGATCTCCACCCCCTGATCGTAGAACTTTTTCAAAGGGGCGATGAGCGCATCGACCGAAGTGGGGACTGCCAAGAGCAGATCGATCCCCCCCCGTGCCATCATCGCTTCCAGAATCGGAACCTGATTCTCGGGTCCCCAAGCTTTTGGGTACTCCGATACGATGAGTTTTACCCCCAGTTCCTCAGCCTTCTTCCTCGCCCCTTTCTCGATCATGCGCATGAAGGGGTCCTCGATACCCGGCGCATAAGCAAAGGTGAGTTCCTTCTTTTCAGGTTTTTCCGGTTTGCTTCCGAAGAGAAAGAGACCGAGCGAAAGGACGAGCAGGAGACAGATGGTAACAACAAACACTTTTCTCATACCACACCTCCTTCATATTAATTAATAATGAGGGTTATTCCCCTCCAATTAATATTACAATATCCATGCCAGAATCGGCACATATTTCTATAAAACATTTTATTTAGGAAAACAGAATGTAAAAGCGAATATCTCCTTTATTTCATACTGTTAACCCATGCTTAAGGAGTTTATCATATTAATGATTCACAAACTATTGGCCGCCGATCTGAGGTACTGCTCCATGTTAATTACCCTAACTGTGTAGCCAGCTACACAACTGCTGAGTACCAAACTATACACTTCTTTGGCAATCCCATGAGTACAGAAAAACTTTTCTCTTACCTTGTCCCTACTCCGGTTATACCTTTATACAAGAACAATCGAAAGAGGCGAAGACTTCATGAACGGGCTCTCTTTAATGCTCAGCGACCAGGACCTTCATTTTATCGTACATGTACTTATGCCGGATTCCCGCGACATGCAGCGGATGGTTAAAACGCTCAGAAATGATGAGGAAATTCTCAGAGGTATGCTTCTTGATAAAAGGCTCCTCTCCTCTCTTACAGAAGAAGCGAATTCCTTCGTGAGAGTTTCCCCCCATCTCTTTTTCACCGTACTGCTCGAATGGGTGAAGAAAGACATCGCGCAGCAGAATTACACGATCGAGCGAAGCAGAGGACAGCAGATGGTTGTATTTGACGGTAGCGCAGTAGCTAACCTTCTCAAGGAGGCAAGGATAACAGCTTACCTCGCAGACCTGCTCGTATCCTTCATCCGGATCAACAGCATTACCATTTCCGTCATGGTGAAAAAAGGGGTTTGGAGGAAGCTGAGATTCAGCGACTTCGATGTGGAAAGCCTCATCAGGTACAGTGAAATGATAGAGGAGAGCCAGCGTTTCGGTCCCTACAAGCGGATCGCTGACATCTGCCTTTTCATCTCAGGTGTTTTTCCCGAATACATAGAAGCCCAGAAAACAGTACCTTCCTTCGGCCGCGCCCGTCTCGGTATGTTCGCCAGGTGGAGCAGAGAGGGAATAGAGAAATACGGAAAATTATTCTACAGGGCGGCTGCAGAGCAGAGTTCCACCCATTTGCACGAGCTGCAGAAAGTACTCATGAAGCTCTCCGAGCACTTCATTCTCGCAACGAAGCCGCTGGACGTGCTGACGAACAGATACCTGAGTTTCCACAAAGAGAAATTTTTCCTGCAATAACGGAGCCACCTGCATATTTGACGATCCATTCAATCAATGTCGATTTTCCACACCCCGAAAGTCCGGTCAAAAGAATGTTTTTCTTCATTTTCATAGGGGTAACATCATTCACTCGGATTCTCATTACATCTGAAGTAAAGAGATTTTGTTCCGTACTGTCCTATTGAATATAGGGAAAATATATGTTAGGATAAAATCAAATGTTACTAGATATCCTTTCTCAATAGTACAGTTTTTCCGTAAATAAAGAAGAGATGATGTTAATTTTAGCGATTGAAGGAAGATCATGATCGTCCTCAGTGAGGCTAAGCTTGAACTCTTGTTTCAAGAGATTGCGAAGGGATTTGTGCATAGCCCCCTTGAGATCGCACTTTTCATCCTTCTCGTGCTGTCTATTCTTTCAATTTTTCTCACTGTCTACCGGGTACAGCTCCACAGAATCAAGGAGGAGCGGGCAAAAAGATGGATGGAACTTTACACGCATATCTGCAGTGCAAAGGCGTTGAACTCATCGGAGCGTCTCCTCCTAGAGCAGCTTTCTCAATATCTGAAAATAGCAGGGGAGAAGAATCTGCTCTTTGAGAACTGTTCGATCTTCAACTTTTGTGTGCGAAAGCTTCAAAAGGACATGCATATTTCAAGTATGGTGCTCTCTTCCCTCAGATGCAAGCTCGGCTTCAAGAGGGAGAGCCCGGAGCAGATCCTACACTCAAGTGCCGAACTCGTTACGAACGTTCCGGTCTATATTTCCCTTGCAGACCGAGTGCAGTCAGCCGGCGATTGTATACAGGCAGGGGGAATCATTACAAAGGTCAATCCAGATTCCATTTCGATACTGGTGCAGAAATACCACCGCCTCCCGGAAGATGGTGCATCCCTCAGAGTCTACGTACTCAAACCTTCCGGTGTGTTCTCCTTTCAATCCCGTGTACTGAAACGTGATGGGAGCATCCTTCATGTAAACCATTCTGAGCATATCAAACGACTTCAGCGCAGGACCTTTTACAGGAAAAAGCTCAGGCTACCAGTGTACGTGAAAATCGCAGGGTCAGAGGTCCGTCCCGTACGTACCACCCTCAAGGACCTGGGTGGCGGTGGGGCGAGCTTTATCAGCACCGGGCAGGGGTTCTTAGAAAACGATGATATCACCCTTTTCCTGTTTCCGCCTAGCTCTGGCCGAATGGTTCTCAGCTGCAAGGTGGTTTGGGTATCCGAGGGGGGGGAAACCATCCACGTTGCCTTTGGCGGTATTCCAGAATCAAGTAGGGACCGCATCATCCGTTATCTCTTTACCTCAGATTTCCAAGCGCACGGACGCGCCACGCACGGACGCGCCATGAAGAGGCTCATCACGCAAGTGAACCCAGTGCAGCGGGGTGAGGGGAGTTCGAAGAAGCCATTACATAAAAATAGAGCCTCCTCCTTTCATTAGCATTCATCTCTCTATCGGCAGGCAGCGGGTCGCTTCAGGCTCTATGAAACACGCGGTGGTGATAAACCTGGAGTTTGCCTTTAATCCAAAGATAGTGTTCACCGAGCGCGAATGGAGAAAAATGAAGATACACGAAGAGATCTATGAGCCCTGACGATACCCTACATAGCAAAGTGCTTTACGGGATCGCGATTATCCCATTTGGAGAGATCGAGAACGAGGTTTTGACTTTTCTACGCTATTGGTTGAATGTCATTTTTAAAAGGAAAACACATGTGTACCCGCCACTTGCAAAACCTTCCTTTGCCTATGACAGCAGTAGGAGGCAGTATCTCTCCACAGCCATCCACCGCGCTGTATGTGCTCATCATGAATACGCGCACTGCGAAAGAATGCTCGGGGTGGTTGATGTCGACCTATACGTCCCTGAGCTAAACTTTGTATTCGGTATTGCAGCTGAAAGAGGTGCTCTCATTTCCCTCGCCCGGCTCTCACCACTGTGGTACGGACACCCTCACGATAGAGAGCTCTTTCAACGGAGAGCGCTCACCGAAGCGGTGCATGAGCTTGGACACACCTTCGGGCTCACACACTGCGCCAATCCCCGGTGCGTGATGTTCTTCTCAAATAGCCTCGAAGATACGGATAGAAAAGGCCCGGAGTTCTGTGTGCGGTGTGCACGGTTACTTAAAAAGTGATCTCTTTTCTATACAGTAATTACACCCCTGCGTCAAGAGAATCGATTCCCATTTTTAGAGTGTACGAGCCTGAATCATGAAAAGATACTTCGGTGTGTTCCAAGGGTGAAGAATAGGAATAGCTAAAAGACCGGTAGTTTCCCATAATGAATGTATATAGAGGGGCGCTCTACTACTTCATATAAAATGATCAGACAGAAAAGGTTCCATAGAGCTGGATGTCACATTTCGGGCACCTCCCCTCTTTAATGACGTTTTTTCCGACTGAGAATCCACTACGCGCGATCAACAATTTTCCACAGTTGTAACAGTAGGTGTTCTCTCCCCGATGTCCTGGAACATTTCCCAGATATACATACCTGAGTCCCGCATCGAATCCAATCTCACAAACCGCTTCGAGCGCGGTAACGGGAGTAGTAGGCAGATCAGAGAACTCCAGGTGTGGAATGAATCGCGTAATATGCCAGGGGGTGTCTGCCCCTAGTTCTTCTTTTATCCACCCTGCGAGAGAGCGAAGCTCCTCCTCGCTATCGTTCACACCGGGCGTGAGGTTCGTTACACATTCCACATGCATACCGTACTGGTGCTTTGCACGTACCGAAGAATCCAGCACACCGGAAAGCGCATTCACCGAAGTAATTTTCCTGTAGGTTCGTTCGCTGAACCCTTTGATGTCTACACGGAACGCATCCAGATAGGGACTGATGAGACCGAGCGCTTCGGGTGTGATGTATCCGTTCGTCACGTAGGCGGTGTAAAGTCCCTTTTGTTTTGCGAGCATGGCTCCTTCGAGGGTATACTCCAGCCAGATCGTGGGTTCGTTGAAGGTCCAGGATATACCAGTACACCCCGTGCGGAGGCTGAGCTCGATCGACTTCTCGGGGGAGAGTTCCTTTAAAAGAGCGCGCGCCTCGTGCAGACTTCTCCTGGAGATCTCCCAATTCTGACAGCCCGGACATCGAAAGTTGCACCCGAAACTCCCAAGGGAAAAGCAGAGGCTTCCCGGATAAAAGTGAAAAAGCGGCTTCATCTCGATGGGATTAGCGTGCATCGAGGAGATCTTCCCGTATAGGAGGGTATATAAGATCCCTTCTTTGTTGTACCGTCCTCCACAGTAACCGCGACCGCTTAAAGGGATGGTGCAATGGTGCCTGCACACATTACACCTCACCCTGTCTTCCTCAAGACGCTCATAGAGGAGTGCTTCCTTCATGATATATCATCTCTTCCTGTTTCATACCTCAACTTTGAGTGATCCTATTACGACAGTTGATATTTCGAATTCCCGACCCAGAGGAGTTCTGATGAGGAACTTTTTTTCCTTCTCATCAAACTCTTGGATTATTCCAAGGGCACGGTCGGTGTTTCTCTCATCCCTGAGTGAGACTATCCTACCTATCAGCCCCGTCGAATTGTCCTGTAGTTCATTCATGAACTTCGCAGTTTCAAGGGTAAATCCATAAAAATCTCCTGTAAACCGAAAGCCAATTTTTTTCAGTGATACTTTCACCAGCCGATCATTCTGGAAATAGTGGGTGAACATGGATGAACGAAAAAGGGAGCGCTCTGAAGGGGTCTTTATCACCACCTTTTGCGGGACAGGGAGCCTGTGAAGTATGGGACTCTTATGCCAGGTAAAGGGATCCAGTATTGCAGAGAGCTCTCGCTCATGCTCCAGTGAGATTACCACATCCGGCCTGAGTAGGTCAATCTTGTGCTGCTTGAGGACCCTCCCCGCAGGTTCCTGGATCAATCCTGTGGTGTCCACGATCACCTTCTCGCATGCAGAAAGGGCTCTGCTCGTCACGAGTATCGAACCGGTCAACATTGAGACAAGATTGCCCACAGGAGAGACTGCGCCGGTAAAGTAAAAATCTTCCGGTGTTATATTCTTCCAGCCCGAAAACCCTTTTCCTACCTTCCCCCATGCAACTGTTGTGGGAGGGCCGATATGCGACTGACCGATATCGAGATCCACGATTCCCACTTCACTTGTGGCTGACAGAAAATCAGCCATCCCTTCGATAAGGGATGTCTTACCCGTGTCGCTTGCTCCGAGAACGAGCACGAGCTTTGTGTGGGGATCAATGAGTTCCTTGATGATGCGCTCATCACTGATAAAACTTCTGAACTGGTTGTCCCTCATGGAGCATACTCCAACTAAAAGGAGAGTATGGGGAAAAACATCGATTCTCGAGTTGTTCTTCACTCATGAAGTTACCTCCAATCGAAAATTGAGCACAGGTGAGAACTTCGAGCTTACATTCATTCTGCCACATCGGATGAGGAGTAACCCAAATAAAATACTTGACATCCGCTTTATGAACGGACATGTTAATCTTAGAGATATTCAATTAAATAGTTTCAAATCAGGAGCGCGGATAAATATAGGTTTTTACCCCATATTATCTTACCTCAGATTTCCAGTGATGTAAACTTCTCGAAGAGTAGCCGCGTATCCTGAGATGCGTTACGTATTTCTTCAATTCATCGAAAATTCGGGAGGTGGGTATGAGCAAGAAAAAGCTCGTTCTCATTTCCTCCACTGCGCTTTTACTCTTAATCGGTGTCGCATTCTTCTTCTATATGATCATGGAGGAACAGTTCGGTGGCGATGCATCACACCCCTCATCAGATCTTCTCCTGCCTCTCATGGTGCTCGCGGTATTTCCAGGTGTATTGCTCCTCTCATCTTTTTATTCGAGATATTCGAAGAGAAACCATCATTTGGTCAGGATTTTAAGACCGCTTGCCCTATTCGGAATGCTTATGCTGATTCCCCGGGGTAACATGCTGTATCGCAGCCACCTTTTCCAAAACAGCTTCCTGAGCTTTGCGCTCTATAACTTCATCGAATATGCAATCTGGCGCTTCGTCACCACAATAATGAAAGAGACCCACGATCACCCCCAGACACCCGACCGGTCGGCTAATCGGACGAATATTCGGACGGTCTAATAGAAGTCCTACCAATCACAATTAACGGAAGGAATGCGCTCGTCCGTCCTACCTGTATAATCGGTCTCCTTGCTGATACACAAAATAAATAAGTTAAATAAATAATTATTTCTTCTAATAAAATTATTTATAAAATATTAATTAGTATAATTAGTTCTTTGTGAAAAATAAATTCAAGTATGAACTATCTGTTGGTTCCTAAATAATAAGTATGAAATTATTAAGAGTAAAAGAGCTAATTATTGAGGTGGTGAACATTATTCACCAGAAATAAAATATAGACATATAGTAAAGTATATTACAAGGCAGTTCAGATGCAACTGCACAGGCTTCTCCTCATGAGCGGACTCAGTATTGATGGGAAAAACTCCTTTTCCCGCCAGCTTTCTCTCCTTGCACGGTTCATGGAGCAACGGGGTATTAAAACCTCCCTCTCCGGTCCTCTCCGAACGCAGCACTATCGCCCCTCCTCCTTTTTTAGAAAGGATTTCAAGAACGTAGGACGAGTGAGCACACTCCTAAAAAAAACAGATACCCAGGCTGCACTCCTTCTTGGCTATCCAGACCAGTTTCCCTTTCTGCAGGAATTACCCACTTTTTTCGTACCTCTTTTTCTCTGGGCTCAGTTTTCAAATCTAATCGATCCTTCATGCATTGGGAATGCCCTTCCGGTACCGCTCACGGAGAAAACTGCACTTTTTATGGAAAAATCAGGGCTCAGTCGTGTCGGGCCGGTCATACCTCATGGGGTTGACTGCGCTCGCTACATCCCTCTTTCGGCTGAAGACCGCATAAATGCACGACGTAAGTTTGGAATCCGAGAGGGCTTCGTCATCGGAACTGTGGGAGCACATACAGCGAGAAAGCAACTCGGCAGGGTTATCGATGCCTTCGCCCGTTTTCTGGAACGCGGGTGCGATGGAACTCTTCTCATAAAGACAGACCGCACCCTCTCTCTCGACAGCATCGACCTGGAAGCTCTGGCAGAACGGATGAGAGTCAACCACAGGGTCAAGTTTATCACGCAGGAGCTCAGTGATGATGAGATGAACGACCTCTACAATGTTATGGATCTCTACCTCAACCTTTCGGAGTGGGAGGGATTCTGTATACCGGTAATCGAGGCCATGGCCTGCAGTGTCCCTGTTGCATCCCCACAGATTCAGGGGCCCGGCGAGATACTTCCCTATAGGGAAATGTTTATCAAAGGAGGGACCGTCGAGCAGGAGGGTGAAAGGTCGCTCTTCCTCGCAGACCCGAAGGAAGCCGCAGAAATCCTCGTGAAAGCTCTTGAGCACCGGACCCTCCTGCAACAACTGGGAGAAAGGGGAAGAAGGGAGGCAGAACAGAAATACGATATCCGCATCGTCGTTCAGCGCTGGGAGGAACTCATCTCCGGAGTCCTGTGAATGTAGATACAAATCGGTCTCACTGATCGAAGAACTGAAAGAAGAGGGTAAGTTCAAGGTTTTACCTATCAGCAATGTGAATGAAGAAGAAGCAGAACAGAACTGAAAGGTCCTCATTCACCCTGGCCTCCTGTACTCATGCGCTCGATTTCAATCCACATTCAGGCACTTTTCCTTCGAAAAAGCTTCGAAATATCATAAAAGATCATGTACAGACAGGGCACCAGAACCAGCGTAATCGGTGTCGCGAAGAGGAGCCCGTATCCGAGGGAGAGCGCCATGGGTGACATGTAGAGGCTCGTACCCCCGAGACCATAGGCAAGCGGCAGAAGCCCGACCACCGTGGTGAGCGTGGTGAGTAAGATGGCGCGGAGCCGGTTCGACGCTCCCTCTGCAATGATCTCCTTCATCGGGGCATCCGGTTTCTGTCTTTTGAGCTCGTTGAGATGACTGACCAGCACGAGCGAGTCGTTGACCACAACACCCGCAAGCCCAACCACCCCAATCAGAGCAAGAAAGCTCAGTGGTTCTCCGTGCAGCGAGAGCGCGACCACCACACCGATAAAGCCGAAGGGAATCGCAATCATGACAAGAAAGGGCTGTAAAAATGAGTTGAAGAGCAGTACCAGCAGAAAATAGATCCCGATAAAGGCGATTACAAAGGTGGTAGCGATATTGGTGATCGATTCCCTGCTCTCCTCAGCCTCTCCCCCGACCTGGAGTCTGAATCCCGGCCATTCCTTCTCGATTTCATTGAACTTGTCAAGGATTTTCTCCGCTACTTCAAGAGAAGTGGTGACGTCCGTATCCACATCAGCCTCGATCGTCGTCGTGCGCTCACCGTCCCAGTGCCTGTAGGTGCTCGGTCCTGGACCCGTTTTCATCATTGCAACCTCTCTGAGCTTGATGAGCCTGCCCTGAAAGTTCGGTATGGAGAGATTTTCCAGGTATCGCATATCCTTCCTTACCCGTTCTGCCATCTGCACCCTGAAATCCACATCCTCCTCCCCATCCCGGAGTGCAGTCACTACCTGGCCGTCGTAGGCGATCCGCACATTCTGTGCAACATCGGCTACCGTGAGCCCCAGCCGTGCAAGCCTCTCATAGTCAATCTGGATCTCGATCTGGTCTTTGCCGAACTTATCGTTTCGGTCTATGTCCTTCACTCCCTGGATCGTATTTAAAAATGTGGCAACCTCATCGGAGAGCTTTCTGCGCTGCTCATCGTCATTTCCTATAACTCTGAGGCTGATCGGCTTTCCCACAGGTGGTCCACCCGCATCAATCTCAAAAGTGACCTTCTCAATCCCTTCGAGACCATCAGTTTTCCGGCGTATCTCTTCGATGATCTGGTCAGCCGTTCTGCTCCTCTCCGAATAGGGGGTGAGCCCAACCAGGACATAGGCGTAGTTCTCGGCCCTCCCCACCCAGCCGTACACTCCAACTCTGGTGATGTAGGTGTCGAGCTCTTCTGTGGGAATCTCCTCGACGACTGCCTCCACCTCCTTCACCCTCTCAGAGGTTGCCTGAAGGGATGTACCCCTCGGGCACTCGATATAGATCGCAAACCGTTCCGCTCCCTTTGCAGGGAAAAGCATGAAATCCATATGGCTTCGCATGTACCAGATTGTTACAACAAAGGCGCCGATGAAGAGCACAAAGAGAGGATACCTGAGTCCAAGCAGCCTGTAGGAAACCTTCCTGTAGATCCGCTTCAGGGAGTTGAACCACTTCCTGACCGCATCCCGTTGTGCCCCTTTTGAGGATCTTTCCATCCCCCTCCTCAGATGCGAGGGGAGGGCGAGCACTCCTTCAAAGAGGGATATGAACAGCGCGAGGCTCACGGTGAGAGGAATCACGAATATAAACTTACCCAGCATGCCCTTCATGAAAAACATCGGCGCAAAGGCAAGAAATGTCGTAAGTACTGTCGTGAGCACCGGGTAGAACACCTCGACCGTTCCATTGACCGCTGCCTGAAGCGGAGACTCCCCCTGCGACCTTCTGTGCGCGATGTTTTCAGAGATGATGATCCCGTCGTCCACAATGATTCCGATTACGAGAATAAGCGAAGCGAGGGAAATGGTATCCAGAAAGGTTCCGAAGAGGGGCATGAGGAAAAATGTACCCAGTATGGAAACAGGAATACCCAGTGCAACCCAGAAGGCGGTCCTGAAATTGAGGAATATGGTGAGCATCAGTATCACCAGGAGCAGACCGATGGTTCCGTTTATGAGTACAGTTCGAAAGCTGTCCTTGACGTAAATGGAAATATCGTTCGAATATATGAGCTGTACCGGACCGTATCTGAAGATATTTTTTTCTGGTGATTTGATCCAGGGGAGTTTCTTTAATATTTCAGGAAAACCGGCCCTCTCTTCGGATCCATCCTTGTAGTCGATATATCCACCGATGATCCCCTTTCTGCTCTCCTCTCTGATCAGTTTCTTTATGGCATTCACAGTCCTGATGATATCTGCAGCCTCACTCTTGTTTACGATATAGGAAATCGTCGGTCTACCCTCCATGCGGGAAATGATCTCCTCTTCTTCGAAATCATCCTTCACGATGGCAAGATCCCTCACTTTGATAAGAGGCCCCTCAAAAGTCGACCGAACGATCACGTCCCCAACCTCCATCGGTTCCCTAAATTGCGCGAGGGTGACCACATTCTTTTCACTCGTAAACGACTCGAATGTACCGCCCGTCAGACGGATGTTCCTGGCCTGCACCGCCTGAATTATCTCCCTGAGCGGTATCTGATACCTTTCCATCCGTACGGGATCGACCTCCACCTTGATCTCTCTCGCGCGGTATCCATACTTCTCAATACTGGAAACCCCGGGTACATCCTTAAGCTTCTTCTCAAACCGCCGCGAGATCTCTCTGAGCTCTTTGTAGGGGAGCTCCCCAGTTAATCCCACTTCGATGATGGGGAAGATTGCGGTGGTAATTTCCGTCAGGAGTGGAGAGTCGGTTACTTCCTCTGGAAAATCAGTCACCCGTCCGACTGCTTCGCGTATGTCCGTTTTTATCTTGTCCGGATCTTTTGCGTCAGGGTCTATCACTACATCAATGACAGAGATGTTTTCCATCGAGGTTGAGGTGATTCTGTCGATACCGGTCACGTTTTTCAGCTCGTCCTCGAGTTTGTTCGTCACGTTCAGCTCCACATCTTCAGGAGATGCGCCCGGATAGGTAGTGGTGATGACGACCTCGCCGATATCCACCTCAGGAAACTGATCACGCTTAAGAGTCCTGAGAGAGTTCAGACCGAGCATGATGATGCCGATGGTGATGAGGGTGGCAAGGATATGGCGTTGCGCAAAAAATGAAATGATGGTCTTCATGTTCTGCTCCTTTTTGTATCAGGGTGAACGACTGTTCATTCGATATCATTAGCAAATGATTCAAGGCGAAAGAAGTATAGAAAAAGCCGCACAAAGCGGCTTTTTTCTCTTATAATATAGAATTGAGTTTCAATAGGCAATGTGAATGCCCCGTACTCACAAAGGCAGTGGATTTTATTCCGATCTGTAGAGCTCATCCAGGAGTGCCCGGTACTGGAACAGAAGGGAGTGGTAGAGGGCTGCATTTTCTGCATAGGTCAGCTTCGCGTTCTCCTCGTTGTCCCTGCTCTGTATGACAAATGTGAGCTGGCCCCTTCCCCTATTGTACAGGATAATCTCCTCTTTTGTTTTTTCTTCGGCCGACTTGATCTGCGCTTGGTTGAGAGCCAGGATCTTTTCGAACTCTGCGATCTGGATCAGAAGACTGATTAGAGATGATTCGAGACTGATTGCGGTGCTTTTTTTCTCCTCTTCTATCTGTCGTATACTCAAGTCGATCTCTTCGATCTGGGATTTGACCGTCCTGTTTCCAAAGGGCTTTATATAGACGAGAGATACAGAGGCGTCGGGATTGTAGATCGCGAGGGAATCCCCAAATTTTTCGTCCCTGCCGAAGATCCCTCCTGCGAGGGTCAGGTCGACCTGGGCGCGCCCCTGCTCTACTATACCTTCCCTCTGGCTTGTGAGCTGTTCTTTCAAGATATCGAACGTATTCAGCACCCTTGACTGTCCGTGCAACGTTGATATCGCTCCTTCTCTTTTTGGAAGTTGTTCAAGGTGATAGAGGTCGTACCTGGGGCTCTGAACGTAGATATCCTCTGAGCTTGCCAGCGTTGCAAGTTCCGCCTGTTTCGATTTCCACTGTGCCTGGAGCTGAAGAAGTACCTGGTCTGCAATCCTGACCGCGTCCTCTGCCCTGAGCACATCGACCTTGTCGACGAGGTTCGCTTTGTACTTCTTTTCGGTCTGTTCGAGCTGCTCCCTCGCAAGTGCCAGCCGCTCTTCAGCAATTCTTACCGCCTCTGTGTAGTAGACCCAGTCGAGAAAACGCACCGCCGCATCCAGGAGGAACCCTTCCTTGTTCTCTTCCACCTGCACTCTGGTGAGATCGATGGTATAATCGCTCAGTTCGTAATCAAGACGGTCCAACGCTCCCTTCACGTTCTTCACAAAAGGGTGGGTGTAGCTTGCAGAAAATCCATGCTTGAAATACTTCCCCAATGCAGAATCGCTATCCGTATACCCGGAACTGAACCCGAGCCCGAGCCTCCCTCCAGTAGACCAAAGCGCCCTGTTCAGACCTGCACTGAGCTCCACCTGATGGATTCTCTTCTGTCCCCCCTTCTCCGGCGCGCTCGCTTCACCGAGAAAGCTATATGAAGGGGTAACATTGAAGAGCCAGTCCTGTGCACCGAGTAGACCTTCTGCACCCTTCTCCTCGATTAAGACTGAGAGCTCTTCCTTTGTAAAAAATGGATGGGTTTTTTCTACCAGCTCGAGGTAATCCATCAGACCTATCTCCCTTGCTGAGACGAAAAAGGCACTAAATAAAAAGATGATTAGTGCAATGCATATTCGTTTTTTCATATTCCCTCCCTGCTATTCAAGGAATCCTCTTTATAAATAACAACTTACAATAATCAATAAAAAACCTTTAAGCCATACTTTTTTTATTAAAAGAATGGGCCATCGCAACCGGTATACCTGCTCCTACCTTTACTGACTCCCCGATAAAAAATTCTCCGCTTTCTCCCTGATACCAGTCATTTGTTCACTGATGCTCCAGAGTTTATGTGCCACCCCTTCCGTATACCCTTCTGGAGTGAACTCCTCAGGCTGCGCATCCACAAAGTACTTGCCGTTGATACCTTCCAGCTCTTTCGCGCATGCAAGTAGGAGGCAGGTTTCGCACTCCTCTTTTAAAAAGGGGCTCACCATCCCATACACAAGACGGATATACCAGGGGAAGTGCCTCGGAAGGTTCGACCGTACTCTTCCTGGATGAAAGGTATTGGAGGTCACCCCCGTTCCATTGAGCCTCTTGGCGAGCTCGCAGGAAAATATGAATCGGGCGAGTACCGCCTGCTTCGCAGCCTCCATCCAGTTGTATCTTTTGCTCAATTCCAGATCATCGAAATGGATGCGCGCTTTCTCCAAAACCCATCGCCCTCCTGACACCGTGATTATCCGTGAAGGAGCGCTCGCTTTAAGCACGTCGAGGAGCAGATGGGTGAGCAGAAAGTGGCTTAGATAATCAGTAGCTAAGGTCTTTTCGATTCTGTCGGCAGTGATCAATCGTCCTGGAAGGATCACGCCTGCTATGTTACCGAGCACATGGAGTTTGCCGTATCTTTCCTTGAATTCCTGAGCAAATATCCTTATCGAGCGTTGAACGGAGAGGTCTGCACACATCAACTCCACGTTCCGGTTACCGCTCCTGCTCCGTATCTCTTCAATGACTCGCTCTCCACGGCTTCTGTCTCTGCAGAGGATCACGACCCAGGCACCCATTTTCGCAAGCCCGAGTGCGAATGCTTTTCCCACACCGGAACTCCCCCCGGTGATTAGGCAGCGTTTTCCTTCCATTCCGGAATAGACGCAGCTTGTCATTATCTAATACACCTATACAGTGCTCCTCTCTCCATATTGAAAAACTCACACCTTCCGATGATGCAATCCATTACGCTTTCTGCTGGCAGTGCTGCAAAAGATCAATACGATTCAACACCAGGGATGAGCCCATCAGGAGTCATGGACTTTTCCCATCAGCAGGTAAATCGGCCATGTAACATGTTTTTTTGTTTCGGGATTTCCCCACACTGCCGCAAGCTCATCATTGATCTCGTGCAGGGGATCGGATACCGTTTGCATCATATATCTCCTGACTCCTGACCAGGTTGAAATGTACCCGAGAAGCTCGTGAAGGGACCAATCTCTCAAAATGAAAAACTGAGGAGTTACAATTTTTTTAAATGGAAAAGGAATGGTCTCATACTTCCTGTCAACGTAAGCTCTTTCCTGCGGCCAGAAGGGAGCTACAATCTCATCATTGAACCTTCTTATGATCCGGTCTGTATCGGGATCGATAGAGAGGAGGCCGTAGGCCCATGCAGCGATCACCGCATTCTGCTCTGAAACCCGCCTCACTTCCCGATAGAATTCCTCATGGTCAAACCAGTGAAGCGCCTGAGCGATACTCACGAGATCAATACTCCCATCGGGAAGAGGGGTGTATTCTACCCTGGAGACGAAATACTCGATATTCCCATTGCGCGCAGCATTCTCTAGCTGCTTCATACTCGCGTCGTTCGCATACACCTGTTTAAACTTCCGGGCCAGGGCGAGCGCAACCTGTCCGTTCCCGGTTGCAGCGTCCCATGCACACTCAAACCGTGAAACCTGTGTAAAGATGAATGCATAGAGCTCCGCCGGGTAGTCCGGTCTATATCTGCGGTACTCCGAGGAATAAGAGGAAAAATGGTTCTTAAACTCCACGTCCTACTCCTGACCTGGAGGAATGTGATTGTCCAAGAGAGATTTCACGATCTCCTGCATGCTCTCGAAGTGAGTACCCTTCCAGTAGATCTTTACGCACGAAGTGCAGCAGTGAAACTCACGGAAATAATCTACTGTTTGCCTGTCAAGCAGGGGTATGACGGATTCCCTATCGACCGGTGCGATTCTTCCGTTACAGAGGAGGCAGCGTGAGAATGGTTTCACACTATCGCGCAGGTGAAAATGTTTCATTACCTCAAAAAGCTGGGATTTCGGTTCCTGTGATCTGATCCAGTACCCTCTTTTTACATCACCCAGCTTCAGAATGCCTATATCCCTGGTGAGAATTACGCGGTCCTCTTCCAGTGAGATACGCACGATTTCAGCATCGCTGAAGTCATTCCTATAGAGTGAATCAAAACCGAGCAAACGCATGAGACGCACAAGCCTTCCAAGGTGCACATCGAGGACGAATTTCCCCTCACCTCCTCCGGGGGGTGACAGATGAATGTCATCCTCTTTCGCACCATCAATCGAGGGCGGGAATACCAGTATCTCGTCCCCATCGGCGAGTCGATAGGAAAAATCGACTGATTGACCATTTGCTCGTATGAGGTCGACCTCCGTGTGGGGAACCCCGAGACTCTCGATCGCGTGCTTTACTGAAGGACTCACGCTGTATGCATACCG
>Ga0209427_10002008_pt1 | contig 23759 bp, 18 predicted proteins | sample DeeMarSWOR136_30_FD_187465 | JGI IMG/M metagenome (GOLD analysis project Ga0209427, IMG submission 187465) | Marine sediment microbial communities from White Oak River estuary, North Carolina - WOR-1-36_30 (SPAdes) (version 2) | ecosystem: Environmental > Aquatic > Marine > Intertidal zone >...
TATCACGAAGAAGTCGTATACGTTCAGGAGGGGCATGAAGAATAGCCGCTTCACCTCTCCTGCCCCCGTGTAACCGAAGAGTATGTCGTTCTCCGGCTTCGTGGAGCAGAACATCCACCGGATGACGTCGGCGCCCATGGTCTCGGCGGCGTCGTTGAACTCTATGGCGTTCCCCCAGCTCTTGTGCATCTCCCGGCCGTCCTCCGCCTTCACGGTGCCGTGGCCCAGGCAGACCCTGAACGGCGTAGTCCTCTCCAGGATTGTGCTCATGGCGAGCATCGAGTAGAACCAGTTCCTGAACTGGCCGATGTAGCACTCAGTGATGAAGTGGGCCGGGAACCACTTGTCCCAGTATTCTCTGTCCGTCCTGTAGTCGAGGGTCGAGTAGGCGACTATCCCGGCGTCGAGCCAGGGGTTGCCGACGTCGGGAATCCTGGAGACCAGCTTCCCGCACTTCTCGCACCTGATCTTTACTGCGTCGATGTGGGGCCTGTGGGGGCTGTGGCCCTCGAACTCTTCCCACCCCTCAACGGCCTTCTGCTTTAACTCCTCCCTACTGCCGATGACGTCGAACCAGCCGCACTCGCACTCCCATATGGGCAGGGCGAGGCCCCAGTACCGCTTCTTCGAGATCATCCAATCGTCCATGTTCCTGAGCCAGTCGAGCTCCCGCTTCAGGCCGAACTCGGGGAGCCAACGAGCCTCGCTGGCGGAGTCCATGATCTGGTACCGCAGGTTCCGCTCCTTCTCCTCGGGGGTGACCCCCTCCAGGGGCTTCTCCAGCTTTCTCCCCATGTCGATGAACCACTCCTCGACGTGGCGGAACACGAGCTCGCTGTCGCACCTCCAGCAGACAGGGTAGCGGTGGGTGTAGTCCTCGGTCCTGAACACCAGCCCCTTGCGCCTCAGGTCCTCGAAGATGGGCTCGGCTGAGTCGTACACGTGGGTGCCCGTCAGCCATCCGAGGCCTCCTATGAAGACTCCAAACTCGTCCAGCGGCGCGACGATCGGGAGACTATACTCTATGCCGAGCTCGAAGTCCTCCTTTCCAGCCCCAGGAGCTATGTGAACGAGGCCCGTGCCCTCGGCCTCCCCGACCTCCTCCCAGAATATGACCCTGTGGGCCTCGGGGGCCCCCAGCTGCCTTGGTAGCTCCAGCTCGTCGTAGGGGCCGTCGTAGCTCCACCCTTCCATCTCAGCGCCCTTGAGCTCCTCCAAGACCTTGTGCCCGCCTTTTGGGAAGACGCCGCGCAGTGTGCCCTTGGAAATGTAGAGCACCTCTCCCTCGAACCCAACCTTCACGTAGTCGAGGTCGGGGTGGACGGCCACCGCGACGTTGGACGTCAGGGTCCAGGGCGTCGTCGTCCATATGAGCAGGGATCCCTCGCGGCCCCTGAGCGGGAACCTGACGTAGACGCTCGGGTGGGTCAGCTCCCTGTACCCCTCTGTGACGATCTCGTGCTGGCTTATGCCGGTGCTGCACCTGGGGCACCAGGGCATCGAGTCGGCGCCCTTGTAGATGAAGCCCCTCTCGTGCAGCCTCTTGAGAACGGACCAGATCATGTAGTTGTTCTCGTCGGAGAAGGTGAAGTAGCTGCCCCCCGTCTCCCTCGATCCCAGCATTCCCACGAGGTCCTCGGCGGTTCCCTCGACGGGCCCATGGGTTCCTCGGTAAACCGTCTCGGCCATGGGGTCCTCGAGGGCCTCCGCCAGCTTTCGGAGCTCGTCGGGGTCATCCCAGTCAGTCCACATCCCGAGGCGGATGGACTGCTCAGTCTGGACCGCCGAGTATTCTAGGACCCTCTGCTTGCACCGCTTCACGAACTCTGCGATGCCATAGGCTTCTATGTCCCTCTTTGACTCGAATCCCAGGTCCTTCTCCACCTCGACCTCGACCCAGAGGCCCTGGCAGTCGTAGCCGTTCTGGTTGCGGACCTCGAACCCCCTCATGAACTTGTAGCGGGCCCAGAGGTCCTTGTACGTGCGCCCCCAGGCGTGGTGGACGCCCATCGGGTTGTTGGCAGTTATGGGGCCGTCTATGAAGCTCCAGCGCGGCCTCCCCTCCTGCATTTCCACCCGCTTCTTGAAGGCACCGGACTCTTCCCAAAACTTGAGAACGTCGCGTTCGAGAACCGGGAAGTCCACTTTGCTATCTATCCGCTCGAAGGTCATTTGCCACCCTCGCCTGTTAAGTTAAAGAAGAAACCGTGGTTGCCATGGTCACAGGTGTCCTTGTCGCATAGGATTCTAAATTTTATGGTCACCGGACACCTTAGGCACCAACTGTAGGCGTCACGTTTAGAAATATAAAAGTATAGGTTGTAGAGGGCTTCAAACACTCATTTCTAGAAATGAACCATAAAAGGAACACCACGTACATAGCTACCAAGTCAAGAGTTCTCGAATTAAGGCGTTATCGCCATCTTGATGCCTTTTTTCGACTTCACCGTGTCTATTGCCTTCTCGGCCTCAGAAACCCTAAACCTGTGTGTGATGATTTCTTCCAGGGGCAGTGTGTCAATTCCCCTAAGGAGGATCTGGAGCGCCGTGTCGAACTGGGTCGGAGGGTAAGCCCAGCTACCGAGTATGTCCATGTCCTTCATGCAGATCACGTGGGGATTCACCTCAACGTTGCCGGGGTCGGTGTAGTGGCCGACCTCGACGAACCTCCCGCCCCTCCTGGTCATAGCTATGCCCTCCGGGACGGCGGCGGGGACGCCGGCGCACTCGACCACAACGTCGGCCCCCAGCCCGTTTGTCAGCCTCTCGACCTCTGCGACCCGCTCCCCCGTTGAGCCCAGCGCCCTCATGTCGACGATGTGGTCACAGCCCAATCTCTCCGCCATCTCGATCCTGTCGCCAACCATGTCTATCCCTATGATCTTCCCGGCGCCTGCGATCTTCGCCGTCGCCGCCACAAGCAGCCCTATGGGCCCGAGCCCCTGCACAACGACGCTCCTGCCGGGCCCGTACCCGTCTCCGAAGGTCGGGAGGCCCGGTTCGAACGCCCTCTCGAGGGCCCTCGTGGACACTGCCATGGGCTCCGCCAGCACGGCCACCTCCGGGGGCAGTCCCTCGGGGACCTTGTAGACCCACCAGTGACTGGCGTCTACGTAGATGTGCTCCGCCCAGCCCCCTTGGAGGTGGGGGGGATCCCTGCTGCTCATGTTGACGCCCATCACCCTCCTGTTGGTGCAGTAGGTGGGCTTGTGGGGCATGAAGCGGCAGAAGTAGCATGTTCCGCAGAAGGCGTTCGTGCCCGGGACGACTGTGATCAGGTCCCCCTCGGAGAGGGGTTGTCCCTTCACCTCTAGGCCGTCAGCGCCCCCACCCAGCTCCTCAACCCTGCCGACGAACTCGTGCCCCGGGATGACGGGGAAGGGGATCTTCATCTTGCCACCATAGAGATGGATGTCGGTGCCGCACACCCCGCAAAGCTCCATCCTCATCAGGATGGTGTTATCCCCCATCTTGGGCTTCGGGTAATCTTGAGTCACAAGGCGCCCTACGCCCTCAAGGACCGATGCCTTGACCATGCCGATCATTATGGAGGGAGTAAAGTATTGTTAAGTCTTTACGAAATGTATCCTGTTAGAAAATATCGAGATAATGACCCAATGGCTACAGTAACTGATCCGATTTCTCGATCCTTGGTACATATTTAATTGGTGTCTTACACGTCTGTAGTTTTGGTTGGGATTTGAGATCGCATTTTTAGTTCTCTATCAGAGTGGTGATGTTGCGGATACCCTTTAGGAGGAGATAAAGCCTTTAAAGGCAAGTGCGCAGTTTCGTGTGGAGAGGGGGTCTAACCACCTTTGGAATCCCGCGGGATTCCTCGACCTTCAATCCCTCTCCGCAATCAACCTTTTTTCAGGAAATTTCTATTCCTTGAATGTTCTCAAGGGCGGTGTTGAAGCGGGCTTTCAGTACCTTCCCCGGACCCTCACGAACTTATCTCTCTCAACGTGTTTGAGCAGGAGGGCATTGGGCCTTTCGGGCGTGTATATCGCGAAGCTGTCGTGGAAGCTCGTTACTGGATCCGATAGGGGCTGTGACTCGGCCGTGAAGATCAGTACGAGGTAGGTGGCCTCATCCGCTGATCTCAGCCTGATGCTATAGGTGGCGTCTTCCTTCTTCCGAATGGGATCATCTAGCGTCACGCGGAATGCGGTGAACCCCTCTCCGTTGAACGTCTCTATCCCCTTGGGCTCAGTGAGGCTCATGTTATACAGCCTGATGGTCAGCCCCACTCTCGCGGGTGAGAGCCCCTCATTCGTCATTCTGAGGTTGACAAGGAGATCCCCGGATTCGAAACCGTGGGTCCCGTTGTATTCGAGGGGAGTCGAGAGAGTGTACGCGATCACCGGCCTTGTTGCTAACCCGTAGAGGAATGAAAAGGTTATCGCCGCGGCTATAAATAGGAGTGATGCGGCCTCAAGCTTGGAGTCGGAGAAGCCCATCTCACTTAATTCCCAATTGCGAGTTTTAAAGGCCTATCTCTTGAACAGAATGGTTTTTCGGGAATGAAATTTTAGTTTGATTGGGTTATGGTTCAACCTGAATTCTCGGAACCCGGATGAGACCATTCACCAAAAAAAGAGCTGGAGTGGAATGCAATAATGCTCTACTTGATAAAAAAAATTGGATATCTGGCTCTTCCTATAGTATCAGCTGACCGGTCTCGTCGGACTTGAGTAGTTTCTGCCAGTCCTTTGCAACCTCTTCTTGGATGCCGGCGATCTGCTCGTCGGTCACGTGCCTGAACCTGGCCTGGGGCTTCATGTACTCTGACACAGGCTTCAGCTCCCTCGGCTTGTACGTCAGCCTCAGCTTTTCACCGTCGATGATCTCGTACAGCGGCCAGACTCCCGACTGGACCGCCAGTCTGGCCATCTCGATGGTCCTCGAGGGGTCGAACCGCCAGCCGACCGGGCACGGGCTGTGGATGATGATCATCTTGAATCCCTTCACGGTCTTCCCGTAGTTTATCTTCGCGATCAGGTCCTCTGGGTATCCGACCGAGGCGGTGGCGATGAAGGGGACCCTGTGGGCCGCAAATATCATGGGAATGTTCTTCTTCCGCTCCTGCTTGCCCTTCACGAGGGTGCCGACCGGCGTCGTGGTCGTGAGGGCGAACTGCGGCGTGGAGCTGCTCCGTTGGTTGCCGGTGTTCATGTAGGCCTCGTTGTCCTTGGTTATCACCCAGATGTTCTCGTTGCGCTCAGCGGCAGCCGACAGGCCCTGTAGGCCTATGTCGTAGGTCCCGCCGTCCCCGAAGAAGCCCACCGCCTGGACATCTTCTCTTCCGAGCATCTTGAGCGCCCTCGTTGTGCCTGTGAGCATGGCTCCCCCGCCCTCGAAGACGCCGCCCGCCCTCGGGTGCCTGGTAACGGAGTCCGGGCAGCAGGGTATCCCGTGCCGGATCACGTTCGGGCCCAGTGCTTTGAATGCCAGCCTCGCTGCGAGCGCCGCCCCGCACCCCTGGCATGCGCTACCCGGTGTGATTGTAAGCTCTTCAAGGGGTATCTGGAACCGAGTTAATCTCTGACTCATTTTCGTCTCACCTCTTCACTCCTTACACCCACTCCACGAGGGAGACCTTCTCTCCCTTCGCGGCCTTCAGGGTCTTCTCCCCGATCCTCACTATTTCTGCCACCCTGACCTCTTTGCCGCCAAGGCCCGCGTAGTACTGGAGCACTTTGGGCCTTTCATCGAGGTCGTAAGTCGAGTGCCTAATGAGCCTGAATCCTGCTCCGCCGTGGCCAAGGCAGACGTTCCTGTCCATCATGCCGATCGCCCCGACCTCCTTACCTATGGCCTGGAAGTCCTCCTCTGGGAAGGGCAGCAGGCACTTGAGCTTCACAAGGCCTACCTTCTTGCCGTCCTCCTGGAGCCTGTCCACTGCAGCCCTCACCGTCCCGGCGATGGAGCCCATCGCGACCAAGACCGCCTCGGCGTCGTCGCACCTGTACTTCTCGATGAGGCCGTTGCCGTATTTTCGGCCAAACACCCTTCCGTAGTCCTCGTTGACCTCTTTGACGACATCCCTGGCCCCCAGAACCGCCTCGTGGTGCTCCCTCCAAGGACCCTGGGGGTCGCCTCCTCCGCCGAAGCCTCGGCCCATAGACTCTGGCCCGACCTCATCCGGCAGTATGCTCGGCATGGCCTTGTAGGGAGGCAACCAGGCATCTACAGCTTCTTGAGCGGGTATCTCCACTGGTTCAGCCGTGTAACTGAGGACGTAGCCGTCGTACCCTACGACGATGGGCAGCCTCACCTTGGGGTCCTCGGCGACCTTGTACGCCATGAGGACGGTGTCCAGGGCCTCCTGGTTGTGCTCGACGTAAAGCTGGATCCAGCCTGTCCACATCTGGGACATGAGGTCCGTGTGGTCGGGCTGCATCCCCTTGTTGCCCCTGTGGACAGTGGCCATTACTACTGGAAGCCTGTTGGCGGATGTCTGGTGCATCGGGTGGTGCATGTACAGCTGCCCGGGGCCTGAAGTGCAGACGAAGGTGCGGACCCCGACCCTCGAAGCAGCCTGGACTATGACTTGGGTTGAGAGCTCACCCTCTGCATTTACGAACTCCGCGTCCAGCTCCCCGTTGGCCACCATTTCGGACAGGTACTCAGTGATTGTGGTCTGGGGAGTCACCGGGAAAGCGGATGCGACCTTGACCCGCGCCAGCTTAACGGCGGTGGCGGTCGCCTTGTTACCTACCATTACTTCGAATGACATCTTCCTCTACCCCTTTACCTCCACCCTCTGGAACTCGATCGCCTTTACGGGGCACTCGGTAACGCAGATGCCGCAGCCCTTGCACTTGCGCGACTCGATCTCGGGCTTGTTGTCCTCGGTCCACTTAATCGCGGTCTCTGGGCAGAACAGCCAGCAGGATCTGCAGCCGGTGCACTTCTCGAGGTCGATAACTGGCTCAAAGACGCGCCAGGAAGAGACGTCCCTGAGGACGCCATATCCACCAACGGTGACATCCTCGTCGACCTTCACCTCCTTTATTGGGGCGGACACGACATCGCTGACCTTATCGTAGGACATCTTTATGGCCGCTATGTTGAGTTCGCCGATCCTTCCGGGGAAAAGCTGCAGGATGGCCTTCTCAAGGGACTCCAGCCTCGGCCACCCAGCTACCTTACTGAAGGCGCCAAGGATGGCAGTGTTGGTGATGGGCCTCTTCAGGGTCTCCAGGGCAATACTTGTCGCGTCGACGGTGGCGATCTTGATGTCGCCCCCGATGTTGACCTCTTCCGGCGGAATCGGTAGATTGAGGATGAGCAGACCGCCCGGCTTAAGGCCTTCAGCCATGGACTGTCTTGTGCTCAGGAGGGGATCGAGCACGACGACGATGTCAGGTTCGTGGACCAGCTCCCTCTCCCTGACGCGTATGTCGTCGATGCGTACAAAGCACGTCAACGGCGCGCCTCGCCTCTCGGTCCCGTACATGGGGATGGCTTGAGAAAACTTGCCGTCGAGGTAAGCAGCCGTCGCCAGCAGTCTAGACGCCGTCACGGCGCCCTGGCCTCCTCTGCCGTGTAACCTTATTCCGATCATAATCAAGCCTCAGCTGAATCGTTAAGGGATATAGTTATTCTTATAAAAACCATGCGGATCGTCCACAGTATAAAAAGCTCTTTTCATTTGAAGGATTTTGTGATTCGAATCGGCCTCTCAGAAATGTTGTATCTTTAAATTAGGCAAAACAGGTATGTTTGTGAACTTAATGTCCGGCAACAGCGAACTCGGCTTCCGGGAGCTGCTTCAGAGGAGCATCGTAGACGGCATCAGGATAGAGATCCCGGTTATATTGAAGGGGCAGTACAGGAGGGCGTACGACCTTCTCAGGGACAGCATCGACGCCGGCATCACCCCGTGCCTGGTCGGACCCCCGGGCGTCGGGAAGTCCTTGCTCGCTAGGAAGACAGCGGAGGACACCGGGAGGGGTTTCTACGAGGTCTTCTTCGACGAGAACATGACCCCATCTCGCCTCATAGGCTCCTTCGACCCGGCCCTCGTCGTCAGGCTCGGAAGGAAGGTCGAGAGCTTTGAGCCCGGGCCCCTTATGAGGGCGATGGTGGAGGGGGGCCTCTTCGTCGCCCACGAGCTGAACAGGGCGACAGAGTTCTGCCAGAACAGCCTCATATCCCCCCTCGAGGAGAGGCACTACCACCAATACCCTTTTGGCATGATCAAGGCGAGCGACGACTTCGCCTTCGTTGCAACGCAGAACCCAATCGAGACCTCCGGCACCTATAGGCTATCGAGGGTCCTCGTCGACAGGATAGGCGTTTGGATAAGGCTTGGCTACCCGACCAGGGAGACGGAGATAGAGATCCTCAGGGTGAACGCCCCGGCATTCGACCTCCCCGAGGGCGTCATGAACAAGATATACGATATAATAAACGACACTAGGGAGAACTCGGACCTTGAGATTCCGGCATCCCCGAGGGCGGGGATCTTCCTGACGCGCCTAGTGGACAGGTATCGGGAAAAATTTGACAACGAGGATGACGCCATCAGGTTCTTCGCTCCTTCGGTCCTTGCGAAGGAGATGAGGGTGAAGAACCCCGGGAAGACCGTCGGCGGGATAATCGACGAGATCCTGGAGAGGCGCCTGGGGTAAGCCGATGGAGACCGACCTCCTGAAGTACTCCTTCCCAATCGTCCGCTACTTCATCCCAGAGTTCATTACAAGGATGAGGCGGAGAAGGGAGGTCGTGGAGAAGCCAAGCCCCCGGCAGTCCATCGCCATGTGCGACCTCCTGCTCACGGTCTACCTGAAGAAGGGGCGCCTGGATTACCAGGACCTCGTCGAGATTGCAGTCCACACCTCGAAGGTCGAGAATCAGGCGCTTGCCGAGAGGGTCGCCAACGAGGTGCTCCTAGAAATCGAAGAAGAGAGGCCGCCCCCTCTCGACGAGGACGCGCTTTTAGGCCTCTTCTCTCCGAAGAGCGACGAACTGACCAGCTACCTGTCGTCCGAGACCGACAAGCCGGATCGGGGGGAGCCCCAGGCGAGGCTCGATTCCGACGTCGACATCTTCAGGGAGTTCACGAGCCAGCCCGACCTCGGCGTCGGCCCCGGGGAGGACGAGCTCGTGAAGAGGGTTATAAGGAGGCACAAGGACGAAAGGGACGAGGCCTCTAGGAGGCGCCTCGCCGATTTCCTGAAGGCGAGGCTCCTCAAGCTGGGTCGGGGCTTCGAGAGGAGCGTGGAGAGCCTCCAGAGGCCGATGCTCAGGCCCTTTGAGTACGGGGACGACCCCGAGGACATCGACGAGGAGCGGTCGCTGGAGAACATCCTGGACCAGGCGAAGCGGGTGGACGAGATCAGGTACGACGACTTCCTCATCCGCAGGAAGAACAGGAGGAAGAAGGCCGTCGTCTTCATCCTCGACATAAGCAACACGATGTTCTACCAGTGGGAGGGGCTGACCTCGATCCACTACTCGGTCATGTCACTCGTCCCCCTCCTCTGGAGCCTGCGGGGCGAAGACTTCGGCGTCGTGCTCTACGAGAGCAACAGCCACGTCCAGAAAGACCTCCAAGAGCAGGGGGACGTCGAGGAACTGATCGACAGGCTGCTGATCCTGGTCACCGCCACGACGGGGGAGGTCGAGAAGAGCTTAAGGGGGGCCATGGGGGCCCGGACGTGGGGAGGGACCGTCCCCAACCAGAGCCTCAAGTGGGCCCTCAAGCGGCTCGAGTCGTCCAGGGAGCGGGCCGAGAGGATCTGCTTCTACTTCAGCGACTTCGTCTTGGAGGACCCAGACTCCACGTCCGATGAGAAGATGGAGAACTACGAGGTCGTGAGGAGGATGGTGGATCGGGGGATCCACGTCGTGGCCTGCGTCTCGCCGCTGGCGAGGTGTGAGATATTTTCCTCGTATTCCGAGAAGGTACTGAAGCTTCTGAAAGAGGCGGGGTGCGAGATGCTGGAAACCCTGAGGCCTAGCGAGTTCTTGGACGAGGTCCAGCGCCTGCTAGAAACCTATTGAGTTCCGACTAATCCTTTCGATGCTTATTTTCACAGAAATATGGACCTATCGCTTATTACTCAATATAGGCATATTTTATGTCTATTAGACCAATTCAGGTGCTCTGAAACGGAAATTATGGATAGTAATGACGGCCATAAGCGGTAAAACACGCCTTTTTCTAAGTTTTCGATCATGAATTTTTTTGACGCCTTTATAATATGTAGTTCCGAGAATTTAGATATATAACCTATCCATATGCGATATAACCCAGAAAATCGAGGGAATGCATAGAGTCCGTAAAAACTGGGTTTTCTAAATTTTCCTCAGGATAACAATGGGATAGTGGTCGATCCCTTCAAGCATATCCCATGTAACGCTCGTGAAGCCGACACCCAGTTTTTCTTTCATGTCCCAAACCGTCATGCCGGCTCCGTGCCCCCGCACCCGGTGAGCGACATTGGCCAGTGTCAATGCCCAGTCTGGGTTCATAGACCGCCCCGAGAGGGCGATGGGAGTGGAGCGTGATCTGAAGCCGAGGGCCCTCCCGACAACGAACGTGAGGAAGCCCCCGATGTGGATGAGCCCATCGGTCTGCACACGGCGGGGGGAGACGTGGAGGTTCCTCCGGGAGAAGGTCGAGTCGCCGTCCACGATCAACACAGACACGCTTTTTCCCCCACGAGAGAGGGCGTCCTTCATCTCGGCTGCGCAGCCCTCGGGGTCTTGAAGGGGTAGGCTTACAAGGGCGTATGGGAGGTTGCTCGCGTCGATTCCTCCCTCAGAGTAGTGCCTCAGGGACTGGAGGAGACCAACCTCCAATAGGCAGACCTGCTTATGCACCGATCCCTCGGCCTCGGGGTAATCCCTCAGCCTCCTTAGGTTCTTTTCTCTCAGCTTCGTGAGGTAACCGAGGGGGCCGCCCCAAATCCTCCGCATCCAGAAGGAGGCGAGAAACTTGGCTAGCCTCCCGGCTTGAAAGTTGGATTCGTCTATTACGAGCCCTTTTGCCGTTGAGATGGCTTTCTCCGAGACTGAGACGATGTCTCCATCCTGTATGATTTTCCCTACGGCGTCTACGACCACTTTGACGTAGTCAGTTCCCGGTCGCCAGTATCTTGTCTTTACTCGAATGGCTTTCAGCTTCAAAGGTCTTCAACGCCGGGGGGGATTCACGTTTCTATCTCCCCTGCATTGAGAATTATAACCGTTGGGTGGTGGCTAGAAGCGGTATCGCTGTTTCAGGAAAGCCATGAGCTCAGATACGGCCTTCAAGGCGGGGGAATCCGGGCTGTGATCTATAGGGGCCTCCCCAAGCATGTCGGCCTCAGCGACAGACTCGTCGAACGGGATCTGGGCCGCGACAGGTATTCCCAGCTCCTTCATCCTCTCCTCGATGAAGAGCATCTCGTTCAAGTTTCCGACCTTGTTCCCGACAGCGAGCACCTCTTTCACCTCGATGTCCTCGGCCAGCTTCAGAATCCTTCGAGCTGTGTCCACAGACTTCATCCGCGGCTCTGTGACGACGAGCATGGTGTCCATCCTCCTGGCCGTCCCCCGTCCCAGGTGCTCTAGGCCGGCGACCATGTCCATGACCAGGACCTCCTTCCGCTGGATTAGGAGGTGCTGGACGAGGACCCTGAGCAGTGCGTTAGCGGGGCACATGCAGCCCGTGTCCCCGCCCTTCACGGTCCCCATCACGAGCAGCTGCACTCCATCTGGGCCGACCACCCCGAATTTCTCGACGATATCGCTCACGGTCGGCGTGAGCCTAAACATCTGCCCGTAGGACCTCCCGGGTGCGACGCCCGTCTTCTCCTGTATTAGGACCTCGTTCTCTGACAGGGGGATTATTCCTTTAGCTATCTCAGCCGGGATACCGAGCGAGGAAGCGGTGTTTATGTTGGGGTCCGCGTCTACGACAAGGACCTTGTAGCCGTCCCTGGCGAGGAGCCTAGCGAGGGTGCCGGAGATGAAGGTCTTGCCGACGCCGCCTTTACCGGCCACAGCTATCTTCATGTTCCTACCTCATTTAGACCGTGTCCAGCCCGATCCTTTTGGCGATGAGCACAACCGCCTGGTAGGCGGGTGAGTCGTTCGGGATGTCCAGCAGGGGCTTGCCCTCTATGTTGAAGGCCATGACGTTCTCGTCGACTGGGATCAAGCCGGCGAACTCAATGCCGATCTCTTCCGCGGCTTTCTCTAGCATTCCCTTCATTGTCTTGGGGAAGTTGTTTCCGACGAGATATATGCGCTTGACGTCGATGTGGACCTCTTCCGCCAGCTCCTTTATCCGCCTCGCCGTCTCGAGGCCCATCCTCGAGGGGTCAGTGACGACGAGCATCGCGTCTACGTCCCTGTCAGTCCTCCGGCTGAGGTGCTCTAGCCCCGCCTCCATGTCGAGGATGGTTATTGCGTAGTTACTCGTGAGGGTGTCTAAGATCCTGGTGAGGACGTTGTTGACGAAGCAGTAGCAGCCCTCCCCCTCGGAGCGGCCCATGGCTAGGAGGTCGAACCGGTCCTCCTCCTCGATGGTTTCGAAGATCCATCCCTCTAGGATGTCCTTTTTCGGGACCGTCGGCGACAGCGTGCCCTTCTCTATCTGGTCCTTCATCTCCTTCGAGGCCTGGCCGACCGTCCTCTCCACCTTCACCTCAAGGACGTCCGGGAGATTGGTCGCGGGGTCGGCGTCGACGACGAGGGCCACCTCTTCGGTGTTCTGGATCAGCCACTTCAGGAGCAAGGCCGTCAGCGTGGTCTTACCGGTCCCGCCCTTTCCGGAGACCGATATCACCATCTTCCTCGACATCTAGAATCCCAACCAAATGAGAGAAGAAAAAGGTTGGGTAGGATTACTCCTCCGGGAACGGTTTCCACTTCTCGTCGATGTAGCTGGCGATCCCCGATGAGTCGAGGGGCCCGACTGAGACGGTCCATCCCGAGACCTCCTGGATCTCGCCGCTCAGGCGCGCCGCCCTCCCGGGGATCACCAAGTGCCTGTGCTTGACTAGGTTCCCGACCTTGTAGGTCTCTAGCGCCTCGCCGACGTTGTCTGCGGTCAGCTTCCTTCCGGCCACGGCGCTCTCGACCGAGATCCCCTCGGTGTCCACGACGATGAGGTAGCAGTCGATCTTCGCCGATTCTATGTCCGAGGCCACCGTGTAGTAGGTGAGGGCGAAGTTCGTCGTCATCAGCACGGGGGACATCTCGTTGGGCTCGCCGAAGGGTTTCACGCCCGCTTCAACCGAAACGGGCTTCCTCGGGTCGGTGTACAGGTTCTGCCTCAGGATGACGAGGGGCAGTAGGCACCAGCCACTGACGCTGTGCAGGATCAGCGCGTCCGAGAACCGGCTCACGAGGGCGGATGCGATCACTGCCTCGTTCCACTCGTTGAGCACAGGGTCCTCAGCCTTCTCGGCCCAGGCGACTATCGGCGCCCCCAGCAGCGGGAAGCCGAGGTGCTCCTCCTCCTCGTTTATCGCGTCCCATCTGAGGATTGTGAAGTTGTCTATGGTTGCGGAGAGCCCGTCTTCGATCTGGGTCCCCGGGTCGAGGACTATGTCCTCAACGCCGTACTCCCACAGCGTCTTCGCGATCGACTTCAGTGTGTTCAGGTCGAATGGGGCGGACGCGACGACGGGGCAGCCGTACATCAGGGCGAGGTCAGCCATTTCCTTCCAGTTGTCCTTGGTCGCCGCATAGATCAGGGGCCTCCTGTCCCCGACGGCGGAGAGGGCCTGCTCCATGACAGCCGGGTCGAGTGCACAAAGGATCAGGGGCAGGTCGGTGATCTCTGCGGCCTTCTTCACCGCTGCCTCGAACTTCGCGGGGTCGCTAGATGTGCTCCTGACCGCTATCATGTCGAGCCTGAGCGTCATGCCGATGTAATCGTACTTGAAGCCGTCGGTGGCCTTTATCTTGGCCTCGAACTCCTCGTTGGGCATCTCATCGCTCACGTCGATGGCGATGGCGGTCGGGTTGAAGTATGTGAAATCGTGACGGTAAAGGACGTACTCGCCGCCCAAGGTCGCTTTCCTGTCCCCCGTTCCAACGACAACCGACTTGACCGCGGGCTTGAGCAGGGCCCAGAGCTTGTCGAAGGCGGCCTTGTTCTTCGGCTCTCGGAGGGGTGGGCACTCCTGGAGCGTCGTTTCCCGGTTGACCAGCTTCGCCGCGAAGGCCATGCAGTTAGTCTCGCCGCACTCCTTACAGTTGGTTCCAGGCAGGAGCTTGTAGACCTCTATCGGGCTCAGTTCCTTCGCCGGCATACCATCACCACCTAGATCTTGAACGAGACCCATTCCACGGTCTCGCTCGGCTTCTTCCCGCTCATCAGTTTGTTGATCGTGTTCCCTACCTCCCTCGCCGCTGCGGGGTGCATCATCATAAAGTAGTCAACGCCGGCCAGCAGGAGCGTCTGTCCCGTCACGGTCTCCCAGATCGGCCCCCTCAGCTCACGGGGCGCCCATTCGGGACCCATCTTCATCCACGCCTCCCTCGCAGCCCAGGCGTTCGTGGTGCCCGAAGAGAGAGGGTGGTTGAGCTCAGGGTCTCCCTTCAGGGCCGCGAGCCTGCTCCTCTCCATGACTGTGAACGCGTAGTCGAGGCCGTATCCAAGGGCCGCTGTCGTCGTGTCCATGACTATGCGCTCCTTCTCTATGAAGTCGTAGAGCTTCCTGTTCAGCTCCCTAGCCCTGTTGACGTCCATCGATGTGAAGGCGATGAGGGTGTGGCCATTCTCCTTAACGACCTTGGCCGAGGGCTCGATGTCCATGTCGAGGGTAACCGAGTTGAAAAGGAGGCGCTCGCCGGTCGTGGCCTCGGCTATCGCCTTGAAGACCTTGAGGTCCTTCTTCGGGTCCCCGCAGCCGCCTATGGCCATCGGCACGTCAACGGCCTGGAGGACGTCCTCGGTCTTCTTCACGGCGTACTCCGGGGACGCGTCCTCGATGAGAGGGTCGATCGATATGAAGTGGAGGTTGATCATCTCGGCCCCGAACTTCTCTACACAGAGCCTAGCCCACTCAGCCGTGTCCTCCAGAACGGGCCTGTAGTGCATCTTCACGGCCTTTGCGAGGGGGATCTTTGCCCAGTCGAATACATCGAAGGCGATGACGGGTTTGTGGGGGGGAGGCTTCAGGAAGTTGTAAAAGGCCGGTACGTTTTCCCCGCCTATCACAACGGTAGAACTTCTCGTGCCGCCCTCCGTCCTCGTAGCACCGAGCTTGACCTCGACAATATGACCCGGGTACTCCTCGATGGGTACCCCGACCTCAGCCTCCAGGAGGGTTGTGGGCTTAACCTTCCCGGGCATCACAGCAGGCATCGCCCTGGGCGCCCCCATGACCATGGAAGGCGTCAGGCTCAGCTCCAACTCCTCGAAGCTTATCTCGATGTCTTCTAGTTCGATCTGCTGGAACTTAGCGAGGGCCTCAAGGGTGTCGATGCTGATGGGGAGGATCCCTCTCTTCTCTTTCTTCTCGGTCAAGGGGCTCACTTCCGCTCGGCCCTTATGATCATCTTCTCGGCCTTGATCTTCGCGTTCTTCAGGATGATCTTGAAGCTCATCCCGGCGGGCAGGCCTTGTATCGGTATGGTGCCTACGGGCATCTCCATCGTGGGGACTGTGATCTCTCCAGGCTCCTCAGCGGCCTCGACGGGCATCTCGACCCACCGTTTAACGATCGGGTGTTCCTTCTCCTTCAGCCACGTTCTGAAATCGTCTAGGTTGGTCGCATCGTTCTCGGTGGCGATTTTGTCGACGATCTCGGGGGGTATGAAATCCTTGATACGCTCCTTTATATCAACAGGCATCCAGACGACCCTGTCCCAGCCACCGTCAGCCTGCAAAAACTTGGGGCTCCGCATGTACTCTATGGAAAGGCCGTGGAAGCCGTCGACCTGGCGGCCGCCAGCGGTGAGGTCGGAAATAGTAACGAAGCTGAGGCCGTTCACCGTCTCACCCCTGAAGTTGCGGTGGACGACGCCGAAGCCGTCTACCTCGGGGATGTAGAAGGCGCACCCCTCGAAGCAGCCGCAGCTAGTGTGGGGGTAGCCGAAGGCGGTGTAGAGCTGCACTCTCTCGATCTCGCCGAGAGATTTCTCCCTGATAACCTTGTTGACTCCCTCATATTCACCAGTTAATGTATCAATGCATTTACCTGCGGATATCTCGAAGACCGGCCCCTTAGGGTCTATCTTGGCTGTGGCTCTGCCGTCAAACCAGCTTATGGCACCGCAGTTCGCGTACCTCTGGGGGGTGATGACGCAGAGGTGGGTCGGCGCGAAGGACTGGCATAGGCTACACCCGTAGAATACGTCGACCTCGTCGTCGCTCATGCCCCTCGCCCTCGCGTCCCTGGCTTCGTAAATCTCCATCGCCTTGCCGTACCACTCCTTCACCACATCGGGGTCGGTCATGAACGTAATCTGTATCTTCTCTATGAAGGGCATCTCGCTCTTGTATAGGCGCATTAGAACGTCCGCAAACATCTTGAAGCTGTTGAAGCCCTTCTCGTAGGACTTCTTGCTCAGCCTCATCTGGATGTCGTACCGCTGGTTGAGGTGCATGAAGCCCTCTATGAAGTTGACGTACTCGTGCAGCCGCCTTTCGATGACGCCCTCCAGGTCCTTCTCGATCTCCTTCCCGCCGACATAGATGACCATCCCGAATGGCGTGTTGGTTCCCTCGGGTAGCTCGGAAATGTCCCTCCCGATGACCTCGACCTTCCCGTCATCGATCTCGTCGAGCCCTATCGCCTTGACGAGCTCGAACTTGTAATCTTCGCGGGGCCCTCCCAGTTCCACCTGCATATCACGGCCCCGGATGCGCTCACCCTCGTAGATGATTCCAATGTCTACCGGTATATCATCAAACATTGACATGCTAAGCTCCCTCCTCTACCATTGTAACTATTTTATCTATAACTTCTTTCCATTGCTCGCTGGGCATGGTGCCAAGGGACCAGCTCGCATTTGGCTGGTAACTCTGGGCCAGAGAGATTGTGCTGAGGCCCTGCGCGAAATTCTTGAGCCCCGATTGAATTAGCCACTCCATGTAATATATAGAACCTGCGAAGACCACGAGGTCATACGTTCCCTCTCCGTCGAATCCCTCCCAATCAGGGTCCCGAAGACGGTCACCTAGATTCATGAGCTGGGAGCTGTAGGTGTTTTCCTTCCCCCTCTTCCTGAACTCTCCAACGAGGTGCCCCGTGGCCACAACGGTGACTTTCCCTCCCTTCGACATCCTTATCGCCGAGTCTATCAGGTCCCCGTCTTTGGTTCTGATCTCGTCGGCTTTGGAGCCAACGACCAGAAGGGGCCTCTTCGCCCTCTTTATCATCGATGCCACGACCTCGGGCTTTGGTATGACGAAGGCCTTTTTAGGGCCAGCTATTTCAGCTGTTTGCCCCGGGGTCATTTTTACCGACATCAATCTCGCCTCCTCACCATTCTCTCGAGTAATGTAGGGTCCAGTTGAGCTATCTTTCCATCGACCCACCCCGCCTCATCTAATGCCTTCAAGATCTCGTCCTTCATGGTGAAGGGTATGTCTGCTCCCCCTCTGACATAGAGGTGGAGGTCGTCAGGTATGGAGCCATAGAGCCTTTGGTGGAGGTCAATATAATGGCTCAGTTTCACTGCTCTTCCCTTGGTTGTGTCGTTTGGGCGCATCGAAAGCTTCGCGATCATTACCATGGCTTCCTCGACTGTCTCAGCCGCGTAGAATAAGTGCTCCGGTGCCGGTCCAACATAGACCTCTTCGCCTGTTCTGGCGTCATAAGTCATCCAGTCCTCCTCCTTCTCCTTGCGGCCTAGGAGGTTTCTGCGGTACTTCGCGCCGTGAGGGCCCACAACGACTGGGATGCCCAGCCTCCAGCAGCCCGAGGCGATGCTCGCAGCCTTCTGTGACATGGCCCCCCACGCCACACCAACGGCCCCCACCCGGTTGTATACATAGTCAGCTATCTCTTCATAGTTCCCTCTGAGTGGTCGCTTCGCGAAGATATTGGCGATCTTTATTGCAGCCCCAGTGATGTGAGCGTTGGAGACGCAGCTCCCGATGTTTACCAATCCGCCTGCGTCAAAATATCCCGGGTATTTCTCGTACAGGTTCAGTCCATCCTCGTCCCTCTTCATGGCCAGGTCCATCGCGGCGCATCCCGTAGCCACAACAATGAAACGGCGTTTCAGGAACTCCTCGGCGATCAATGCCACGTCAGAGCCCCCTGCGGGATAATTGGCACATCCGACCAGGGCGACGATACCGGGGATCTCGCCGAAGACGATTGCCCTGCCGACCTCGCGGATCTCCACGTCCGTGACGGCACCTCTCCCAACGCGCATTGCGAACTTCTCATCCAAGATCCTCTTCTCAGCGCCTTTGTTGAAGAAGGTGATGAGTGGGAAACCCTCAGGACAAGCACTCTCACATCTGCCACACCCAACGCACAGGGGGTAAAGGGAACCCAGAGGCTCGAAGTCTCCTCGGGCGGCGGCGTGAACGGCGTCCATGATGGGCAGGTTGTTCGGGCATGCACGGATGCACTCCATGCAGTTCCTGCACTTCTCGGCGAGTTTTGAGACCTCTTCATGGCTCAGGATCTTGTTGCCCTTCCTGTTGGGGGCGATCTTCAGCACAGTCTTTACAGCAACCTCCCCCACCTTCCTCGGTTCTATAATGAGGACGCCGGGGACGCGACCCTCGACGAGGTCTGCCACTATCTCGTCGGGATCATCATGCGTTCTGTTTGGGAGGCCTAGCATGCTCTTCTCGCTCGTTGCGATGACGGGGACCCCAATCATCTTTGCCTCTATCAGAATATCCGTTCTTAGGCACTGCTCATCGACGACTACGAGGTCGGGTATCCCAGAACGTATGAAGCGCAGCTGCCAGGAGATTGGGCCGATGACCTTCGCTCGTTTATCGTAGCGACTGTTGTCGTGGGCGGTGCAGCAAAGTCCGCCGACCTCGATCTCGCCGAACAAATCGTGATCCATTAAATAGTCGATGATATCTACGCTCGGCAGCACATTGTGGCCTATGCACATGATGACCGCCTTGGAGGTGTCGATCGAGCCGAAGCCTATCTGGGTCATCGGCGCGTCGGCGACCCCCTTCGGCATCCCCAGTGTTGCTATCTGCTCTATGTCAGCGACCTCCATGGCGACATGGTCTAGCATCCCCGCGTGGAAGGCCTTGGACTCGAAGTCTATGTTGTCGCCCTCCTGCCCGGTGTGGGCGGTGGCTACGAGCTGGACCAGCTGCGTCTCAACGTAGTCTAGGGCGTCCTCCAAGTCCCTCAATGTCTTCGGCCGCATGCCGCAGACCAGACGCATGTGAGGGGCCTCGACGTTGGTGTTGATGGCTACCTCGATGGGCGCGTCCCTGCCGAACTCCTCGATTAGGTGATCCAGCATGTGTCTTGCGTGTGCGCAGTGGGTGGAGGCGCCGATGCAACATGCGAGGAGCACTATCCTTGACTGCTGCCCCGCCATGGTCAGTCCGCATGCGCCCCGCTTGTCGCCAGTTAGGTCGCATTTCCCGAAGGTGCAAAGGCAACAGAGGTCGCAGAAGGGCATGTAGAAGGGCTTGTACCTGTCGAGCAGCTTCCTGTCCCATTCCCTCAGGGTCCCCACGCCGGGAAGGGGCGTGGGCCCCATAGGCTCCTCCCAGTCCTCCTCGAAGATCCTACCCACCTCGATCTCCAGGCCCTTAAAAGTGCCCAGGGCCGAGGAGAGTTCGTCGATCTTAAGTTTCAGATCTCTCTTGGACAATGAGTCACAACCTTGAATAGATCTCTAAAGACTTTATGTAATTCATTAAAAACCTTATCATCGGTCTATAGTATAAACTTCAGTTTTTTTCGTCAGTTACCGACAACGTTAAAAGGACTTTGAGGGATGGTTATTGATCTTTGGAGTTTTTGGATATGGTGTCTAATCGCCCTGCCTACAGCAACCTCATGAAGGACATAAGGGAGGAGAAGTTCGTCCTCACAGGAGAGCTTGAGCCCGAGAAGACGACGGGACTCGAGGAGATCCTCGCCAGCGCAAGGGCCATGAAGCCCTACGTCGTCGCAGCCAACGTTACGGACAACCCCCTAGCGATGGCCTATATGAACTCCCTCGTGCCCTCGTACATAGTCCAGAGGGATGTGGGTCTGGAGACCGTCTACCAGATGGTCACCAGGGACAGGAACAGGCTCGCCCTCGCCTCCGACGTACTGGCAGCGGCCCACCTAGGCATAAGGAACATCCTCGCCATCTCTGGTGACCACACCGTCCTCGGAGACAACAAGGGGGCCAAGGCCGTCTACGACCTGGACTCCGCCCAGTTCGTCTACATGCTCCACAAGATGATCGACGAGAAGGTCGACCTCGCTGGGAACGAGATCCACGGCGATGTTGAAATCAACGTCGGAATCGCCGCCAACCCCAACGCCGACCCTCTGGAGCCCGAGATCCTCAAGATAGGCCGAAAGACGAAGATCGGCGCCGACTTCATCCAGACTCAGACGATGTTCGACGTCGACCTAACGAAGGAGTTCCTGAAGGAGGTGGAGAGGTTCAAGTGCCCCACCTTGGTCGGCGTCTTCCCCCTCAAGTCCTTCGGAATCGCTGACTTCTTCGACAAGTACATCCCCGGCGTCCACGTCCCGAAGGACCTCCTGGAGGACATGAGGAAGTGCAAGGACGAGCCCGACAAGGAGAAGCGCAGCGGGCTCTACGACGAGGTCAACATGGAGTTTTTCAGCCCCTTCATAAAGGAGATAAGGAAGACCACCAAGGCGGCTGGCATCCACGTGATGGCCGTCCTCTACGAACGGATCTTCGAGCCACTGCTCAGGGAGACCATGTGAGGTGAGAGATGGATGATCATTACAAATCAGAAAACGGAAGAAGAGATCGAGGAGATGGCCGAGCCCTTCGGGAAGATATTCGTGGTGGGCTGCGGCATCTGCGCCACGAGCTGCCAGACCGGTGGCGAGGAGCAGGTCGCCGAGATGGTCGAGAAACTGGGCGCGAAGGCCGTCGGATCGGCCATGGTGGAGGAGCCGTGCGACCTCAGGATAGCCAGGAGGGATCTGAAGGACTACAAGGACGGGATAAAGAAGGCCGACGCCATCATGGTGATGTCGTGCGGCGCCGGGGTGCAGACGGTATCCGACTACACGGGGAAGATCGTTTTACCAGCCCTCGAAACACTGTTCATCGGCTCCACCGAGAGGCTCGGGAGGTTTTACGACAGGTGCATGGCTTGCGGGGAGTGCGTCCTCGACGATACAGGAGGCATCTGCCCTATCACGCGTTGCGCCAAGTCCCTGCTCAACGGGCCGTGTGGCGGCCAGGTCGAGGGAAAATGCGAGGTCGGTGACTACAAGAACGACTGCGCCTGGGTCCTCATCTGGAAGAGGCTGAAGGAGCAGGACAGGCTCGACCTCTTCATGAAATTCAGGCCTCCCAGGGACCACTCGAAGAAGACCCTCACAACGGAGCTCATATTCAGGTAGTCCTCTTACCACTTTTTCTTCACGTTTTCTGGCCACAGGCTAAGAAATTAAAGGTGCAGTGCTATTACTACCCGGGAAAAGGATATTAGCCATCCCTTGACCTAATCAGTTGGTAAGAAGACGGCAAATTTGTCGCAGAATAAGGAGACAAAACCATGGGCTCCGATGAGATCAGGTCGGCTGCACTGAAGTACGCGGTCCACAACGCCGCGACCCACGAAGGAAAAGCCCAGAACAGCCCCGTGATGGGCAAGATCATGGGGGAACACCCCGAGCTCAGAAACAGAGCCAAGGAGGTCGCAGCCATCGTCGGCGAGGTCGTCTCAGAAGTGAACTCGTGGTCTCAAGGGCGCCAGATGGAAATGCTTGAAGAGCGCTGGCCGGAACTGATGGAGGCGAGGAAAAAAGAGGAGGAGAAAAAGGGCCTTCCGCCCCTCGAAAATGTCGACAAGTATGACGAGGTTCGCACAAGGTTCGCCCCAAACCCCGATGGACCCCTGCACCTCGGCAGCGCTGAGCCCATTATCTTCTGCGACGAGTACGCCAAGATGTACGACGGCAAGTTCATCCTTAGGTACGAGGACACCTCCCCTGACGTGAAGGCACCCATCCCCGAGATGTACGACTGGATAAGGGAGGATGTAGAGTGGCTTGGGGTTAAAGTCGACGAGCTGTACTACCAGTCGGACAGGCTTGAGATCTACTACAGGTATACGGAGAAGCTCTTGGAGATGGGCGCGGCGTACGTCTGCACCTGCAGAGCCTCGGACTTCAAGGAATACTACACGTCAAAGGAGGCCTGTCCGTGCAGAGATCAACCCCCGGAAATCCATCTCCGGAGGTGGAACATGATGCTGAATGGGCCATTCAAGAAGGGAGACGCCGTTGTCAGGATAAAGACCGACCTCAAACACCCGAACCCGGCCATAAGGGAGTTCCCGGCCCTTAGGATATCGACGAGCCCCCACCCAAGAATGGGGAAGAAGTACAGGGTTTGGCCCCTCTACAACTTCAGCTGCGCCATAGACGACCGCGAGATGGGGATATCCCACATCATTAGGGGGAAGGAGCACGAGGTCAACACGACGCGCCAGAGGTTCATCTACAGTCACCTCGGCTGGGATTACCCGGAGATCATAAACGTCGGCCGGCTCGGCCTAGAGGTCGGCGTCCTGAGCAAGTCCAAGATCAGGGCCGGATTGGAGAAGGGATTGTACAGGAGCTGGGACGACCCCCAGCTCGGGACGCTGAGGGCCCTAAGGCGCCGGGGCCTCCAGCCGGAGGCCATAAGGGAGCTAATGATCCAGGTGGGGCCTAAGCCGATAAACGCGACTTTCAGCTGGGCGCACATCGCATCCGTCAACCGGGGATTGATCGAACCGAGGGCCAACAGGTACTTTTTCGTGAGAGACCCAATACCTCTGCGCGTCTCTGGTCTGGACCATGAGTACACCGCCAGACTGCCCTTCCACCCGGACTATCCAGAACGCGGAACCAGGGACCACACCGTAAAACCCGAGAGAGGGCAGGCATCTTTCAAAATATCTCAGGATGACGCAAAGAATCTGATGGAAGACGGCATCATCAGGCTGATGGGGCTGTTCAATGCGAGGATTATGAAAACGACCCCCGAATTCGTTCACGCCTCGTATCACTCCAAGGGTCATCAGGAGGCCCGCGACGTGAACGCTTCCTTCATCCACTGGCTGCCGGAGAACGCAGGCATAGAAGCTGAGGTCGTCATGCCCGACGCGTCAACTGCAAGAGGCATAGCCGAGGAATACTGCACGGACCTCAAGGTAGACGACATGATCCAGTTCGAACGCTTTGGCTTCGCTCGCGTGGATAGCATCCAACCGTTTGTGGCTTACTTCGCCCATAGATGAGAACGGGGCTTTTACCATTCCTCGTGCCAAGCTTTGTCACATTTATCACAAGGTTTAAAAATAGATGTCCGGTTTAAGGGTATGCACACCGGAAGGAAATGAAATGTCTGGACCAGATGTAGATCCTTCGAAGCCATTTTATGTCAGGTTTGAGGTCCCGAAGGAGGTCGCTGAGGCGGCCTACGAGGCCCTCAAGATCGCCCAGGAGTCGGGGAAGATCCGCAAGGGCACGAACGAGGCGACGAAGTCTATAGAGCGGGGAAGGGCGAAGCTCGTTCTGATCGCCGAGAACGTTGAGCCCCCGGAGATCGTGGCCCACCTGCCCCTGCTCTGCGACGAGAGGAAGGCACCCTACGTCTAC
>Ga0209427_10002010_pt1 | contig 23750 bp, 27 predicted proteins | sample DeeMarSWOR136_30_FD_187465 | JGI IMG/M metagenome (GOLD analysis project Ga0209427, IMG submission 187465) | Marine sediment microbial communities from White Oak River estuary, North Carolina - WOR-1-36_30 (SPAdes) (version 2) | ecosystem: Environmental > Aquatic > Marine > Intertidal zone >...
GTATATTTGAAGGAGATGATTTAAAATTTCATATGTAAAATTTCAAGTACCAGAAAAATTGAAGACTTCACTCAAGAATGCCATAAGTAAAATTGCCGAAACTCGAGATTCTAAAATCCGAAAAGGTATGAATGAAGTCACCAAATCTATTGAAAGAAAATTAGCGAAGCTTATTGTTATGGCTGAAGATGTTAGTCCTCCAGAGATACTGTTTCACATTCCGCTTTTATGTGAGGAAAAAGAGATTCCTTATGGATATTTATCAACAAAAAAAGAACTTGGAAATACAGCAAGAATAAATGTATCAGCAAGCGCTATTGCTATAGAAAACGTTGGAACTGGAAATGAAGGCATTTTAAATGATGTTATAAAGAAATTAGAGGAAAGTAAAAAGTAGACAAATACGGTGAAATTATATGGTTAAATTAGATAAATCTAAGGGAGCTTCTGTTGACGATCAATCTATTCCTGCCCAAGTAATTCAAGTAATTGGGCGAACAGGGCTCACAGGAGAAATTACTCAAATTAAAGTAAGGATCCTTGAGGGACCTGATAAGAATAGAATATTAACAAGAAACGTAAAGGGTCCTATCAGAATGGATGATATCGTTATTCTAAGAGAAGTAGAAAGAGAGGCCCGAAAAATAAGAGGACGAAGATAATCTTTTAGCATAATTCAAATTTTTTTTGTTGCAGTAATATCCAATGAAATTGGTATCGGATTAACATTTACTTGATTAGCTCATATATTTTCTGCTAGATGCTTTTTCTTTATTAAAATTTTAAGTTCTGATATAAGCCAACATAACTCCTCATAAGTGGATGAGGATTTGAGAATTTCTTTAGCTTTTTTAGTAATTTCTGCTCCTGCAGGTTCCTTATTCTCTTTTAAAAGAGTTAATTGTAATCTAGCTAACTGTTTAGATAAATCCTCATAAGTTACTTTTTGGGTAGAAAGTTCGTGAGCAGCAAGAGTAATCTCTGCTTCAAGGTCCATTTCTAATCCCGATTCAACAAGTTCCAATGTATCTTCAATTTCTATTTGTAATTCTCCTCTTTTTTCTAAAGATGTTTCATCACCTAAACCCTTTTTAAGAAGATCCATAATGGCAAGAAAGGCTCCAAATTCCTTATTTTGATGTATTACTTGAATTTTTGCAGGAGTTTTCCTTTTATTGTTTAAATTATCTGCTCTTTTCTTACTAAAATCTCTTTTTCTTTTGGACGAACTTGAGCCATGCCATAAATATATCGTTTTAAAATCATCAATTAAATAAACTTTACTATTACTAAAATCAACTTTATTGACTTTCCGTAGAGCTCCATTTTCATAAATGCTATAAAATATCACAGTCCTTTTTTCCGTTTTTGAATTACTATAGTAAAACTAAGTAAATTAGAATTTTAAATTTTAACTATAAGCAAATGAAGAAATACTTTGATTTAACCATTTTAGAAAAATTTAGAGTGATCTATGATTTTACAAGGATTTTATACATTTTCTTCAAAAAATCCTAGCAATTTTAGATTATTATACTCGTTATGTAAAAATTCTCGTAGTGCAATGCGAATTGCTTCAGATCGACTAGGGACAATCTTCATTTTTATAAGCTTCTGAATATTTTGATCATAAATTTCAGGTAAATTGATAGTAATGTTAACCATTTTAGGTTTAGTTTTCTCTTTCTCACTACTCATCATTTATTTAACTCCAAGTTACATGGAATTTAAATTGTTTTTGCTAACAAACGAAAAAGTGAATAAGAAACTCAGATATATTCTCGTCCCTACTCTTTTCACTCTTTTCTGATATTATATAGTAAGTAAAATATCAATATAAATTTATTTATCTCTATTTATAGTATTTAAAGATTTCAATATCAGATATAAATTATTTTGATTATTTAATTATTTAGATGAACAATTTATATGAATAAATAAGAGTATGATTGAAAATATTTTATTCTTATTAAAAACACAAGGAATCTTTAATAATCCTCTCTTTACATGAGAATTATATGTTATAATCTATCTTCTGATTTCACATATCTTCCTCTTGTTTCGATGGCTTTAATGTTGTTAATAATCTGATTACATTCACTCTTGTTTGTTTTCTCGTATTCGGATTTATAGCCTTCAATAAAAGCTTTAAAACATAAGTTATAGTCATTTCCATGGGAGGAAATTAACACTCTCTTAAAAAGATGAAGATCTACGCTTTTATCTTCTATGGTATCAGAGTAATCATGTAATCCAAAATCAATAAGAAATATCTTTTCTTCCTTCGTAATTATTAAGTTGCTAGTAGTAATATCACCATGGATATGCCCGTTTATGTGTAACTTAGCTATAAAAATGCCAATTTGCTTAAAATATTTCTCTTTCTTGGTATTATCTAAATATTTTAAGAAATTTTTAAGCTTTTCTCCTTCAATATATTTCATTACTATAGTTGGATTTTGAATATCGATTTCAAAAACTTGAGGGACATTTAAACCATAGGATTTAACTTTGATTAATGCTTTTGCTTCATTCACAGTCCTTTCAGTTCGAATTTTTTTATCAATTTCTTCTAAACGATATTTTTTCGGAACTCGATATTTGAATAGTGCCTTTTTTCCAAACCAATAACCAAGCCAAAGACTTGCTTCAGCTCCCTTGTGAATTAATTTCTCTTTATATATCTCAGAACTCATGTTTCCCTTTTAGACCTCCATGGAACTGTAATATTGTCCATCCTTTCTTTAGGTTTGATTATAGTTTCTGTTATTTCATGCGCACCTTCAGATAAATATCTTAAAATTCCAGTCCATGCAATCATTGCGCCATTATCACCAGCATATTTTAAAGGAACTACTTCAAACCGAGCATCATGTTCATTACTAATATATTGAATCATTTCCTGTAGCCTTTTATTTGCTGCTACTCCCCCGGTAAGTAATACCTCTTTTATCTCAGTATGAGCAAGTGCCCGTTCAGTTACCTCAGTTAACATGGCAAAAGCAGTTTCTTGAAGTGAATTAGCAATATCATTTAAATTATATTTATTATTAAAATCCGGAGATTCTAATAATCTTTTAGCTGCCGTATAGAGTCCTGAAAATGATAAGTCCATTCCTTTAACAATATAAGGTAATTCTAGATATTTTTTTGAGTTTAATGCTAATTTTTCAATCTTGGGTCCTCCAGGATGAGTTAATCCAGCATCTCGAGCGAAAGAATCAATCATATTACCCACTGCTAAATCAAGAGTTTCCCCAAAAATCTGATACCTTTGTGATTCATAAGCACTAATAATTGTATTACCACCAGAAACGTATAGAGTTAAGGGATTTTCAATCTTACATTTTAAACGTCCGATTTCTACATGTGCTATGCAGTGATTCACACCTACAAGAGGAATCTTTAAAAGCTGACTCAATATTCTGGCAACTAAAGCCCCTATTTTTAAGACAGGTCCTAATCCAGGACTTTGACTAAAAGCAATTAGATTAATATCTTTTATTGTTAGATTTGCTTCTAAAAGAGCTTTAACGATTACGTCTGTAAAATTATTTAGGTGATGTTCTCGTACCAATGCGGGGTGAAGCCCACCTTTTTCAGGTATGAAAGTATTGTTTATGATGGAGTGTACTCCTCCTTCAAAATCAACTATACCCACACCCCAAGTGTGTGCTGTACTTTCAATACCTAAACAGAATTTTTTCATTAATTCCGCCAAAAATTGCTAATAGAAACCTTAAAATCTTAAATTAATAGTGAATTTTTCAAAAAGAATTTTAATCTAGAGTTAAATTATTAAGAATTTTAAGTTAAATTTAGCTCTCCATAGACTTTACTCGTTTTCGAGGAGATCTTCTAGCAGCCTTTCCTTTAGCAGCACCCTTTCTTTTAAATACAGCATAACCACATTTACCACAACTCCATCTGTCATAATGATTTGCTAAAAAATAACTAGGACCACATTTAGGACATGACCTATGAGTCCTAACTAACTTGTCTCCTTCGAGCTTATAATACTTTGATGCATTCATTTTTATTTTCAGATTCTCTTAATTATTATGGTTTAAATAAATGTTTGTAAGGTTCTTTTCTCCTTTTTAACTGATAAATTTCAACACGCTTTTCTTTCTCAAGATTACGAACTTTTATATGAAATGGTTCAAAAAATTGAAGTTCTTTCTCATTTCCATAAATATAAACTTTTCCTAGAGAATATGATGAGCCAAAACTAGTATCGAGTTTTTTCACTATAGTTAAATTCTCATCAGAGCTTTTTAACGCAGCAATTTTCTTCTTCACATCTAATCGATTTGGAGTACCAGCCCCAAAATGATCAACTCTAAATGCTATTTCAATTCTATCGATTAATGGATTTTTCTTCTCTTCAGTAATTTCAATCTTAAACGACATTTTGAACCTTTTCTTATTATTTTGCTTAAATCTTATTAGTTATAGTAAGATACAGTAAGGTTTATAGAAATCAAAAGATTAGATAGAAAATAAAATTTTGCTTTTTAAAAATCTAAATCCTTTGGTCAATGTATAAGATATTAAAAAAGGATTTAAAATTTCTCCATTATTGCGATAAGCTTACTTACTTTCTCTTGAATATTCTTATCAGCATTCACAATTACAATTCCTTCTGGAATTATGAAATTAGAATCAGTAATTGGTGGTTGACCATAAAAAGCAAAATATATTTCTTGGTCTGAAATAGGAATTTCTAAGATAAGAGGTAAAATAAGTAGATCCTCTTCTCCTTCAGTTACTTTAATTAATGTTTTCTTACCAGAAGCAATAACATTTCTGAATAACTCCCAGCAATCTTTATTAATTGTTCCAACGGGATTTTGAAATTCAATTATCTCTTCAAAATAATCTTCAAGGCCAATATTAATTTGGTTTCTTTGAGTTTTTTCATCAATAATACAAATTTTAACAAAAATTTTCAAAAATGAATTTGAGAAGAAATCTTTTGCAACAATATCACCAACAATACAAAAATTTACGTTTAAATTTGATTTTAAATAATCTCTGAAAAGATTTTCAACTTGAATGATTGTTTCTTCTCGAGTACCAGCAATTAAGATATCAAGAGGTTCTGTGAACAGATATCTTTTCTCTGGAGGAATTCTTAAATTATATTCCATTAATATCAAGTAATTTAAGTATAATAAATATAAAAAATGTTATAAAATTAAATTAGAAAACTAAATAAAATATATTAATTTACTTAATTTCTTAGTTATTATAAATCAATTTAACGAACTCTTAAAGCATATTTACCAGGGTAAACGACCTTTAAATGGTCTGCAAATTTGGATTCTTTAGGATTTATAATGATTACCTCTCCTGTAAAATCCTCACTTAGAGTATGTGTTTTACATTTAGGACAAATAGTTTCGTTTTTAGTTATTAAGTGGCAATTTTTACATGCTTTTTCTTTCATTCAATCACCTAAAGACTATATTTTGCTTATTCTGAAGCACCTTCTTCTTCACTTAATTCTTTTTGGTCGGTTTTTTTATTAGAATATTCTTCTTCAATATCATTATTAATCCAATCTTCCTTTCCTAGAAATTTCTGTCTCATTGTTAAACCAAGCTTTCCACTTCTTCCAGTACCTAAGGAAACGGCAATTATTTTGGCTCTTACCTGATCATTTACTTCAAGGATTTTTCCAGTCTCTTTACCAATAAATCTGTTTCCAACTTGTTCATAAGAGATATAATCATCACAGATCTGAGACACATGAACTAATCCATCCAATGGTCCTAACCTTATGAATGAGCCGAAATCAACAATTTCTACTACAGTTCCTTCAACTACTTCTGACACTGTTGGTTTAAAAGTAAGAATTGTAAATTCTACCTCATGAAACGTATTCGCGTTACCCGGTATTATTATTCCTTTTCCTACATTAAGCACATCGACAACAGCTATAATGAATCCATAGTCGCGAGTGATGATTCCTTCATAATCTTCACTTAAGATTATTCGCGCACTGACGTTTTTTTCTTGCCCAAAAAGAAAAGGTGGTATTTCGATTTTTCCGGTAATGTTAAAAAGTTTGAACATATGAATATACCAGTCAAATAAATGAAGTTTAACGAAGTCTTGTATTTTATAGAATGAATTAAAAAATTAATAGTTTATGGTTTTCTAACAAACTTACTTTAATTATTTAGTAAATGTGAATTCAGGTAATAGGGGTAATAGGGGGATCTCTTAAAAGATAGAATTATTAAAGATATGTTAATTTTTTTTCATAATCTTTGTGGAATGAATAAAAAATTAAGTGAAATTTGAATATGTCTGGTTATATTGGTAAGCAAATTAGATTAGAAAGGATAATTAATAGAGAGACTAAAAGAACAATTATTATTCCAATGGATCATGGATTAACAGTAGGACCAATTAAAGGAATTGAAAAAAATCTGGGAGAGGTTGTAAATAAAATTGCTCTTGGTGGTGCTAATGCTGTTATAGGACATGTAGGGATTCCTTTATATGCTCACAGGGGTTATGGGCCAGATATTGGATTAATTTTGCACTTATCAGGCTCAACATCGTTAAGTCCAGACTCAAATTATAAAGTTTTGGTGAACACCGTTTTAGAAGCTGTAAAATTTGGGGCAGATGGAGTTTCAATTCATATTAATATCGGTACCAAGTCAGATCCAGAAATGTTAGAAATTTTAGGAAGTGTATCAAGAGAATGTAGAGATCTTGGAATGCCCCTTATAGCAATGATGTATCCTAGAGGCGATGATATAGATAATGAACGAGATGTTGAAGTAGTAAAGATAGCTGCTAGAGTTGCTGCTGAATTAGGCGCAGATATAGTAAAGACCAACTGGACAGGAGATCCTGATTCCTTTAAAGAAGTTGTTGATGGTTGCATGGCACCTGTTATAATTGCAGGAGGAGAAAGAGCAGGAAAAAGAGATGTTTTAGAAATGACCAAGAAATCAATTGAAGTGGGAGGTGCTGGTGTAGCATTTGGAAGAAATGTTTTCCAAGCAGAGGATCCGACTAAATTTGTTAGAGCCTTATATTTAATAGTGCATGAAAATTACGATGTAGATGAGGCAATAAAAGAATCAAATCTATAAATTATAGGATATTATTTTCTCGTTAAAGATAGCCGAATTGGTCTTAGATCGTCAATTCTTTGTATTCCTGCTTTAATTGAAGGGTCTTTTTTAAGCAGATTTTTGGCTTCTTCAGCAGTTTCTGCTTCCAAAATTATAACTCCAAAAGGATCTTCAGGGATCAACGTTGGACCTGCGAAAAACAATTTTTTCTGCTTCATTAAAGATTTAAGATAAAAAAAGTGATCTTGCATTATTTTATCTTCATTTTCCCTCGGATTCGTAATAAAATCTTGACGATAAGGCTTTATTATTGCGTAATAATGATTAGTTTTTATCATTATACACTTTCTTGTTATGATTTTTTAATTATTTCATTATAACCGTGTTATATTTATCAAAGAAAAGAAAGAATTAAATATTTTGGATTAAATTTCAATTAATAAGATCTAATTATATAAAGTGATTAATTGGAGTGTTAAAGAATGAGTATTAATGAGTTACCTAAGGAATTGAGTCATGATAAATTAATTGATATATATAAAAAAATGTTATTAATACGTGAATTTGAGCAAAGAATTACTAAAGATGCAGGTAGAATAAAATCCCCTTTAGTTCATACTTATACTGGTGAAGAAGCTATAGCTGTTGGTGCCTGTGCAGCAATTAATGATGATGATTATATTACTTCCACACATAGGGGGCACGGTCATTTTATTGCCAAAGGCGGGGAAATTAATTCACTTATGGCGGAGATTTATGGAAAAGAAGTAGGTATTTGCAAAGGGCGCGGGGGTTCTATGCACGTCGCTGACTTTTCTAAAAATATGCTTGGGGCAAATGGAATTGTAGGTGCTGGTCCACCTTTAGCTCTTGGAGTAGCCTTAGCTTCAAAAATGAGAAATGAAGGTAAGGTTGTTCTTACATTCTTTGGGGATGGTGCAGCAAATCAAGGTATGTTACATGAATCAATGAATCTTGCTGTGATATGGAAACTCCCTGTAATTTTTGTTTTAGAGAATAATATGTATGGATGGAGTACTTCTGTTAATTATTCATCTGCTATTAAAAATCTTTCCCTTCGTGCTCAAGGATATGGCATGAAAGGTATAACTATCAACGGTAACGATGTTATCGAAGTGTATCGATCCGTTAAAGAAGCGGTTGATCTCGCAAGAAAAGGTGGTGGCCCTACTTTAATTGAATGTAAAACTTATAGATGGCAAGGTCAAACTACAATGGATCCTGATAAATACCGATCACAGGAAGAAAAAGAAGAATGGAGAAAAAAATGCCCCATTGAAGCTTTTAAAGTAAAGCTCATAAGAGGTGAAATAATTGATCAAGCAATTATTCAGGAAATCGAGGAAGATACTGTAGCACAAATAGAATTTAGTGTAAAATTTTCTAAAAAAAGTCCAAAACCAGATTCTAGTACTGTATTAGATGATATATATAAAAATCCGATGAATTTAGGAGGAAATTAAAATGGGTGAAGAAACTAAGATTATGAGAGGTTTGGACGCAATAAGATTAGCTATTGAAGAAGAAATGGAACGTGATGAGGATGTATTCATAATGGGTGAAGATATTGGGGAATTTGGAGGTCCCTTTTTTGTGACTGAGGGTTTACTAAAAAAATTTGGTCATGAAAGAGTGCGTGATACACCTATTAGTGAAAATGCAATTTTGGGATGTGCAATTGGAGCTGCGATGGCTGGAATGCGTCCTATTGCTGAAATTATGTTTGCAGACTTTTTATGTGTATGTATGGAGATGATAGTAAACCAAGCTGCAAAAGCAAGATATATGTATGGGGGTCAAATTTCTGTCCCCGTCACTATTAGAGTCCCATTTGGAACTGGTATTATGGGAGCTGCCCAACATTCACAGTCTTTTGAATCATGGTTTATGCATGTGCCGGGTTTAAAAGTCGTTTTACCTTCAGATGGTCGCGATTTTAAAGGATTAATGAAAACGGCAATACGAGATGATGACCCAGTAATTTTCTTTGAAAATAAGAGGACATATTTCCTTACTGGTGAGGTTCCATTGGATAAAGATTTCACAATACCATTTGGTCAAGCCAGGATATTCACAGAGGGTGAAGATATCACCATTGTGGCTTTAGGCGCAATGATTCAGGAAAGCTTAAACGCTGCTAAGAAACTTGAAGCAGAAAATATACATTGTGAGGTAATAGATCCAAGAACTTTAGTTCCATTGGATAAAAAAACCATCCTAAATTCAGTGGAAAAAACAGGGAAGCTGATTATCGTTGACGAAGGCTGTAAAACTTGCTCAGCAAGCTCGGAAATTGCTGCGTTTGTTGCAGAAGAAGGTTTTCACTTATTGAAGAAACCGATTATTAGGCTTAACACACCAGATGTTCCGATTCCCTATTCAGATAAACTAGAAAGTGCTATTGTTCCGAATGCAAAAATGATTCAAGAAAATGTTAAAAGGCTAATTTAATTAAACAAAGTTAAAATCAATTGTACAATCATCAAAAAAAAACCTATTATTATATTTTTTTATCTTTTAATTTTTTTAAAAAATCTTTTCTTGATGGATAAAAGAGGTCTAGCATAATGAAAGGTACATCACCTATACAAGTATCTCCATGAGGTGTGTTAGTGGGAATACAGAAGAAATCACCTTTTCGAACAATTCGCTCTTCATCTCCAATTATAAGTCTTGCTTCACCAGCATAAACCATTCCCATTTGTTCATATTTATGTGAATGTATCGGAACTGTATGACCTGGTAAAGTGGCGTTGAGTGCCATCATCATTTTCTCACCATGTAATCCTGTGAGAATAGTCGTTTCTAATCCTTCCATTTGTATAAACTTAGGAGCTTTTTCAATATCTATAAAAAAAGGGGCTTCTATAGTTTTAATTATAATCATCCTCTTAGTGTTTGATATATTATATAATTTTATTGAGATTCTATATATTTCAGATATTCTAAACAAATCTCTACAAATTGACCTAATGCTTCTTTTTCAATATTTTCAGGTGTGTCTAATCTTGTATGGTAATAAGGGGGTAGTTCATCTTTTAGGTTGAGCCCTCCTATCGAGGCTGCCGAGATTCCTTTTTTGCTAAAAGCTGCGCCATCGGTTGCACCGAATGGTAAAGGAGATATTTTGGTGTTAGGATTTATTTTTTTTGCTGTTCTATATAAAGGTTTATATATTCTTGGGTCATGATTTGCACCAATTCCCGGTTCTTTGTCATGAATAATTACGATTTCTTTTTTTCCAATACTGTCCATATTAACTATTATTGTTCCCTCTTCCTTTAATTCATTAAAATGATTAGTTATATACCTCTTTGATCCTCTTAAACCAGCTTCTTCACCTGCAAATGAAATTAGATAAATTTTTGTATTTTTTGGATAAATTTTCTCATTATTTCTGTTTTCTGACAAAAATTTACCTATTCCTAAAATAACCGACACTCCAGATAAGTTATCAAATGCTCCTTGAACTGGATGGTATGTATGAAATAAAATGTAAACTAGAATGATTGGAATAAAGGCAAAGAAAAAAAAACCAAATGATAAAAACAAAATGGTAAGTTCGATTGAAAACAATTTAAAAATTATTTTTGAAATAATTACTACGAATGTTATCCCTACGCAAGCATAACCAATATTAATTATGACTTGACCATATCTTTTCAAATAATAAAATGTATTGAATTCAAAAGCAGAATCGTGATGTGCGGAAAATATTATAGTATCTTTTACTTCACCTGAGGGATTTAGAGTTCCAATGACATTGTACGACTTTCTTTTTGGGAAAAGGAAATCATAGATTTCATGATATTTCATTACTTCTAAGATAAAATAACTTACACATATGACTATAAGAATTGCCGCTATAATCATAAAAAAGAAACTATAATTACCATTAATTTGTAATATTCCAAGATCAATCAAAAGCGAAAGCCAATATAAAATTAGTGACACGAGAACTAGAAAAGTTCCATACCTAATACCACCAAGAAATGCATGAGGACTACTTATATATGCTTCTTGATGAACCTCATCGCAGGATTTTTTTAATTCTTCTTCAATCATATTCCCTGCTAGTAGTTCTTGTTCTGTCCCGGATTCTCTTGGGCCAATTTCATTACAGACTTTTACTATAAAATCATACATATAATTATTTAAGTTCTCATCAGTCATTTGAACTAAAATTCTTTGTCATTTATATTAATTATTATAAATACATTTTATCCTTATAATAAGGCTTAAATCAGAACAGAAAAAGAAAAAAAAATACTAACTCTCATAGTACTAATTTTTTTCTTTTTATTATTAAACTCAAGAAATGAGAGACCTTCCACAGTTTGAACAGAATTTTCCTGCTACTTTACCACCACAGTCAGGACAGAATTTTGGCTTTAAAGCTGGTGTCACTCCTAGTTTTTTAGATACTATTGGTATTGTTCGCTCCTCCTGTTGAATTAAACCTCCAACGATACAAATTACACCACCAATAAATGGTCCAATTACTCCAAAACCCGGATCGAATTGATAAGAGGTAGTAATGGTATCATCCCACTCATCTACATATGTTATGGTTTCACCAATATAAGGTCCCCATTCAACTTCTACCCATATAATGAAGAGAAGAGTAAAACAAATCATTATAATCCCGCTAAGAAGAGCAATATTTTTTCTAAAATCCCCGCGGTAACCTAATACACCTGCACCAATTCCGGTAATAACTCCAATTAATAAACCAATAAAACAAATAATGAAGGGTGCTATACCTATTAAAAGAAAATCAGTTAAATCGGCAAGTTCATCAACCCATCCGTCATATGGTCCAGCCTCATAATATCCGACCATCCAAATATCAAGGTAAATTCTATATGTGTAAACATCCCACTCATCTTCATATGTTACTGATGGATCGTCCATAACAGGAGTAGCAATCGATATTATTACAATAATAGCCCCAATAATAGGTAATACCCAATTATAATTTCGCCAGTTTTCCATTTGATATCTACTCTTATGGAATTATTCTTTCTTGAATTGAATTCTTATGATAAATTTGATTCTAAATTATTTAAAGATTTGTCAAAAAATAGTGCTTAAAAATCAAAAATATATCTAATCTGAAGTTAATTTATTCTAAAAGAAGAATCTAATAAATGTGTTTTTTGAATCAATAGGAAAAGAAGTTGATGATAATCCGAATTAAATTAATTCCGCAATCTTATCGCAGGTTCTTTTACAGTCTAGAAATATTAGTCCCAATTTTACATCTGAAGTAGTAGAGACCGTCAATACGGCATTTGGACCAGCCTGGAAGACCAAAAGATAACCTTGACTGCCTTTAACATACAAAGTATCAAAGTCGCCTTTCTCGAACTCGATAATTGACCTCTCTGCTAATGAGAGCAATGCCGCAGTCATCGCAGCGATCCTTGTCTCGTCAACTCCTTGAGGGAGTGCTGAAGCAATAGGTAAACCTTCTGCAGACACAATTGCTGCGGCCTTAACTTCCGGAATAGCATTTAACAATTTTCTTAATATGTCGTCGAGACTATCGGTTGTAGTTTCCATGGAAGTCATTTTTTCCTGTTATTTAGATTATAGATCTTTTTAGAGATAGATTACAATATAATATTATGATATAATTTTCTTATTTTAATTTTATTTATTTTTTTGTATCACTTATTCTCTAATAAAATATATTATTATTTGTTTATTAATTTAGTTTTGAAATTTTTGTAATATGATGATTTAAAAGATGATATGCTTTTTAAAATCTTAGAATTTGTATAGATCATATTAGTTATCCCTTATAATTTTATGTCGTTTTTAAAATGGATTAAATGGTTTTACACTAATATGAGGGAAAATTAATTATTTGGTTATTAATTATTTAATTAATATAATTATTTTTCTGATTAATTATGGATTATTGGACTGGAGTAGATGAGGTTTATAACCTTACTTTATCCTTCACGTTTTTCATATTGATGATTCTAATGTTTCATATAGGAAGAAAGGGATATAGGGCAGATAATCGTTACGGTAGTGTTTCTACCATAATATGTGGTTTTTGTTTTTTAATTTTTGGATATTATAATTCTATTGTAAGATTTTTCCCTTACCCATATAATGGGTTCATGGTATGGTGGATTGGGATTATATTGCTTGTCAATATGATTTTTTTTATGACCATTAAAAGAGAAATAAAGAAAATTAGCAGAGAAAACCTAGAAAAGCCCTTAATAAGAGGAAAAAAACCAGTTTTAAGAAGATATGTAGAAAGAATGACCAAAGAAAATCCTTATATAGGCGAAATTACATTTAAAATGGAACTGATTAGAAAGAGCTTTCATTTAACCGGATTATTATTAGTATTAGCATATTTTGGTTTTTTCTCTCTTCTTAATCCGGTTGCACTGATAGTAAGTGATAGTGTAATAGTAATGATCAATAAAATAGGACCCGGATACACGCTTTTATGGGGTGATTTATCCCTATTTCCATATAGTATAAATGATTTTCAAGCCGTAATTGGCTTAACCATGATGGCATTAATAGGTGCTTTAATGTTTGCTTTAATATCTGATCTAATTCGTATAATTTGGGGTCCAGAGTATTCAGTATTTAATTTTTTAACAAAGTCAATGTTAAGACATAAAGAAAAAAATGCAGCAGGACCACAAATCTACATAATTACTGGTTTTGTTTTTTCCTATATGCTATATATGGCAGAAATTCTTCATATATTAGCAGTATTTTCAGGAATACTAATTGCATGCTTATCAGATGCCGCTGCTGCTTTAATTGGAAGAAGATATGGAAAACATAAAATCCAAGTAAGAAGTAAAGATACAAAATCTATTGAAGGTTTTTTAGCAGGAACTATTTTAGCATACATTATAGGATTAATTATTATAGGTCCAATTTATGCGATAATTGGAGCTGTTATTTTTTTTATCACAGATTACTTCCCTAAATATACAGCAGATAATTTATTAAATCCAATATTTATTCCTATAGGAATTCAGATTTTTATAGCTATATTAGGGTTACCAGTTGGTTGGTTTTAATAATAAATATAAAATATTAATTTAATTTCAAAAATGCCCGAATTATTAGATATTCTAAAAAATATTCAACTTGCTATATTCGATCTTGACGGTGTAGTTTATCGGGGAGAAAGTTTAATCCCAAATGCAGATATAGTCATCAAAAGGCTAAAGGAACTATCAATTAAAGTAGTCTATAATTCTAACAACTCAACAGTTACAAGAAAAACATATATGAAGAGATTGAAAAACTTCAGTATAGAAAGTAAGATCACAGATTTTTATACTAGCGCGTCTATAACCTCTGCCGAAATTACAAAAATAAAAGAAAGCGCTAATATCTATGTTATAGGGGAAATTGGTTTAAGACAAGAATTGAAATCCTTAGGTCATAATATTGAAACTAATCCTACTGATTATAGAAAAATTGATTTTGTAATTGTTGGTCTTGATAGAGATTTTAACTATAATAAGTTAGCAATCGCCCAAAGATGTATATTAGAGGGAAATGCCAAATTTTATGCTACAAATATGGATTCTACTCTACCAGTTGCTAGAGGCTTTAAACCAGGGGCGGGTGTAATGGTTAATGCTTTGATCACTTGTACAGGTCGGGAACCAATAAGAATATTTGGGAAACCTGAACCTTTTGGTATTAAATTAATTTTAAAGGATACTAATATTCCTCCTGAGAATGCTTGTATCTTTGGAGATCGACTAAACACTGATATATTAGCTGGTAATAGAGCTGGAATCATATCAGTAGCAGTTTTAACAGGAGTCACATCAAGAGCTATGATTGAGAACATCAAAGATAAGGCGATGAAGTCAAATAATTTTGATAAAAATTTAATCCCAGACTTAGTAATTGAAAAATTAGTAGATATTTTTAAATACTAGATGATTAGTCAATCATGTTGGTTTGTTTCATCATTATTCTTCCTATTTCGAAAAAAATTTCTTGTACATTTCGACCATCTTTGGAAGAACATTCAATATAACCGGTTAAATTATTATTTTTTGCTAAATTATACGCCTCAGCTCTAGGAACAGCTCTTTTGTATTCAAGATCTAATTTACTTCCAACCATAATAATGGGTATTTGATTTGAGGGTCCTTTATAACCCTGTTTGAAAATATCTAGCCAATCTTGAAAATTTTTCAAGCTCGAATATCGAGTAATATCATACATGAAGACTCCCCCTGAAGCACCAAAAACATAACTGGGTAATAGGAATCGAAACCTATCTTCACCAGCAAAATCCCAAATCTGTAAACTCACCCTTTTTTCTTCAATCTCCAACTTTTTTATATGAAAGTCGACACCGATCGTCATATCTGAATTGCTTTGAAAAACACCTGTAAGATATCGATTTAATAATGTAGTTTTTCCTACTCCACCGTCTCCAAAAATGCAAATTTTAAACATCGCATCTGCCAACATCACTCACCTCGATATTCAGCAAAAAACAATATTACATATAAAAATTACTAAAAATTGCTTAAATCTTAAATTATAATTATAATATGTTTAATTTTTAAAAATAATTGCTATATAAAAATATAAATGGCTAGATTCACAAATTAAATTTACTTTTCAAAATTCACAAACCAATTAGAAATTAAAATTAATCCCTGTCTATGCCGATTATATTAAAAGATGACATTGAGAGCATATTATCTGATTTTAGATTATTAAAAATTGATGAATAAATGATAAACATTAATATAGATATAATTTGATGATATTTTTTTATCAGTTTTTAAATTATATGAAATATGAATATGAATTATGACAGAACAATATAAACAGATTCTAGTAGATTATCCTAGAATAAAAATAAAAAGAATTACTCTAAATCGTCCCGAAAAACGAAATCCCTTAAATCCCTTAAGTTAAATTTGTTCTTGTATCAATTGAGAATATATTTTTAGAAAATTATAGTATGATAATCTAGCTTTAACTATAGAACTATATTGAATAAATTCATTTGCAGAATGAGCTGAACCTCCTACACCTAAACCACCTGTGATAAAATTTAAGTTTAAAAATTTTTGAATTTTGCTTAAGGGGGCTCCAGCGGCACTTATTGGCCATAATTCAGTTTTTACTCCTAATACCTTTGCACTTTTAATAAGACTTTTTACTAAGGGAGAGTTTTTCTTGACTCTAGAACTTTCATAGCCGAGATTTTTAGTTAATTCAATTTCAGAATTTGAATTTATTGAAAATTTTTCAATTTTTTCCTTAATTTCATGAAAAATGACGTCCACAGGAACATTGTGAGCAAATCTAATATCAATATTGGTTGTCGCATTATTAGGAACATAATTTTTAAAACCTTCTCCTAAAAATCCAGATTTTAATGTAGAGATATTAAATGTTGGATTAAATAAGTAATTAATAAAATCAAGTTTTGTATCAGATTCGAGTGTTTGTAGGATTCCTGCTTTTTTTTTTATACTTTCAATATCTAGATGATTAATTAATTCATTGAGGATTGATTCTTCTTCGACGGTCAAATTATAAGATTTCCTTAGAGAATTGATTTGGAACTCCCCATTTGAATATATTAAGTTTAGTACCGAAATTAAATCAGCTGCAGGGTTAGGAATCATTCCACTGTAGGCTGAATGTGGTTCATTATTTTTTGACCGTACTTTTATGGTTAGAGATAAAATACCTTTGTATCCGAGTTTTAAGATGGAATTTCCGGTAATATTTTGTTTCGTTGCAGGATAGAAAGCATCAATACAATCTTTAAAGAGTTCTTTTCTTTCTTCGATAAATTTTAATAAAGTAGGAGAACCTATTTCCTCCTCACCATCAAAGAAAAACAGTAAAGATATAGGTAATTTATTATTTCTTTTTAATATTCTCACAACATTTAAAAAGCAAATCAGCGGAGTCTTCGAATTGTACGCACCTCTAGCTATAATACAATCTCCTAAAACTTCTAGGGGATAATCAAGCGTATGGATTTCTGCACTGAATGGATCACATATCCAGTTTTCTCTTTCACTAATAGGTTGGGTATCATACATCATATAAATTAGAATTGTTTCCTTTTTTTTTCCACCAACTTTAGCTAAAATTAGGGGATTATGCGTTCCTTTATATTCTGTTATAGTCTCTGAAAAAGAATTAATATAAGAAATAATGAAGTCTTTTGCTTTCTGAATCCCTTCTTTATTCATCGTATTACTAGGAATTCTTAGAAATGGTCGTAACTCCTTGTCAATGAATTCCTTATTGTTGTTTTTTATTTTACTTTCAATTTTGTTAATTGGCTCCATTTATATTCAATAGTTAAATTAGGTAATTAATTAATTTAATTATCTTAACTTTAAGCAATTAGCATTATGAAAGAGACCGAAAAAGAAGAAACAGAGGAGAATTCCCCAATAATTCGAATTTTAGATGAAATAAAGAATAAAGGTAACTTTTCAGGGATTTTTTTTGTGAAACGAAATGGGGAGATTATTAATGAAAACAGTGAAAAAACTATTAATAGCAAGGAATTCGTTTCAATGTGTGCCTCTGTCTTAGAGGGAGCTACGGGCTTAAGTAAAGCAATAGGTAATCAAAAAGTCAATAAAATAATAGCAGAATTAAATGAAGAAACAATTATTATAATTGAGATTAATAAAAATTCATTTTTGATATGTATACTAAATAAACAATCAAATACTAACATAATAGTAGATAAGTTAGAAAAATATATTCAAAAAATTATTACATTATCAAATTAAATACATTTCTTGTTATAAATCATTCATCCAATCAGGATTGATTTTGTTTAAAGCTTTCTCTACTTCCTTCCTAAAATCCCAATTGTCATCTCCTAATATTGCAATGAGAGGTTTTATTGCATCTTTATTCCCGATTTCACCAAGTGCCTTAACTGCTGACAACCGGGTTTTATCATCCGATTCATTTAATAAAGAAATGAATGGTTCAATTGAATCTAGGTTTTTAAATTTTCCAAGAGCCATAGCAGCCCAACTTTTTATATAGATATCATCGTCATTTAGCAATGAAATTAATAAACTTATAGATTCATTACCTCCGATTCTTATTAGTAGTTTTACTCCTGTTCTTCTAATCTTCCAATTTGAATTGTTTATAGCTTCTTTTGCTAAACCAATAATTTTATCAGATTTGAAATGGATTAAGCTATCAATTGCAGCCTTTCTAACACTTCCATTTTCATCCTCAATTAGATTAAAAATAAACTTAATTGTCGAAGGATCTGCTATTTCTCCCAGAATTTTTGTACAATACATTCGAATTCGCCATGATTTATCCTCTAAACCATTTAATATCAAATCATTAACATCTTTATCCAGAATTCTTAAAATTGCCTTATAAGCGGACCTTCTTAGACTTGAGACTGTACTATTGAACGTATTTATTAATAGATTAATTGAATTACTATCTTTTAACATCCCTACTAATGTAATTGCCTCCTTTCTAGAAAATAGATTTCTTCCCTTAATACTGTCATAAAGAACCTCATAGTTTTTAGACTTTGTTAGAATTTTATATAGAGCATTTCGAGTAAGGTTTCTAACTTTGATATCTTTTTCTTTTAAAATTTCTAATAATGGTTTTATGGCTTTTTTACTACCTACATTTCCTAACACGCGAATAGCTTCTTTTCTTATTTCTATTTCTGGGTCATTGAGAGTATCTAATATATACTTGATATTCTTCAATTCTATAATTTTTCCTAAAGCTTTTACTGAATTCTGTCTTACTGAAGGGGAGGGATCTTTTAATTTTGATATTAAAATGTCCTCGCTATCCTTGTCACCAATTTTCCCTAAAATAACTGGTATTTCTCTTTTAATATTTTGATCTTCTGAGTTAAAGTAATCATAAAATATTTGTAAATTTCCTTTTTTTCCTATTCTTACAATTGCATCTAGTAAAAGATCATATATTTCTGTATTTCTAAAGTGTAACAACTCAATTAACGGTGTAATTGCTTTTTCTTTCCCTGATTTTCCTAAAAAGGTTATTGCTAGCTTTTTAGACTCTATATTTGCATCATTTAATGCTTCAATAAAGAAGGGAATAGACTTATTTAAATTTATTTTACCAACTGTTTCAATCAAATTCTTTCTAACAGTTCCATCACTACAGTTTTTATATTGTTCTTTTAAAAAATTAATCCCCTCATCTGGGTAAAATTCGGCTAATAAATTAATTAAAACAGTGCGTAATTGAGGATGTTTATCTTCTAAAAACACTTTTTTAAATTCTTGAAGAGGAATTTTATGATATCCTCTAAAATGAGTTAATTTTTCTACAGCTTTTACCTTGATTTCCCATTTTTCTGAAGATTTTAAAATCAAAAGCAGCAAATCAACTGCTTCTTTAGGATTCATGGAATTAATTTCTTCAAGTAATTGTTTACTATTAGGAGACAATTGATAACCTTACCCTGTATAAATTTATTGTTAATATATGTAAATTGACAACCTTTGAAATTATACAAAAAAGAAGATTTATTTATGTTTATTGATCAATGAAATTATGAAAACTAATTTAGATTCAAGATAATAATTATTTAATAACATCAAAATTAATCTATGACATCAAAAAATCATTTTCTCAATCATATTGAAAAACTGTTAAATAAATATGAAGATGAGGAAAAATCAGGAATATTCTTTAAACTTGAGATGGAAAAGGATCCTTCTGAAATTCTAGGAGTCCTGAATTTCTTAAAAGATAAAATTCAAAAGTGGGGAAATACCAATATTTTCAGCTACATGGGAGAATTATTTGAGAGAAATACTACATTAGTAATTGGGTCAAGTAATTCTGAGGAAGCCATTACAATTATAAAATATGTCTATTTATCGCAAGTGATTAAGAAAAGTAATGAAATACTCGAGCTTGAAGGCAAGTTTAAAAAAATTGATGAGATTGAGGGTTTTTTAAATGAGGAGATTTCTAAAAATATTAAATTAGGATATCCTCCTGATCCTAAATTAGAAGTATATTTGAGAAATCACATTCAAAAACTAATAAATTCAGAATGAGAAAAAAACTTAGGATCAATGTACTTTGAAATTTATTTTATTGAGTAAATTCTCAGAATTAGTATTTGAAATGACTTTAAAAAAAATAATAAAAAAAATTTATTCTGTTCCAATTTCTATTTTCTTGCGTTCTTCTAATAGTTCCTCAACTACAGAAGGATCTGCTAGTGTTGTGACATTTCCTATATCTGTCCCTGCAGCAATAGCTTTTAAAATTCTTCGCATAATCTTACCGCTTCTAGTTTTAGGTAAATCGTCAGCAAATTGGATGACATCAGGTTGGAACACTGGACCAATTTCTTGTCTAACATGATTTCTTATCTCTTTAGATAATTTTGCTGATTTTTCAACTCCTTGAATTAATGTTACAAATGCCCAAATTGCTTGTCCTTTAATTTTATGAGGAAATGGTGCAACTGCAGCTTCAGCAACACTCGGATGACTTACAAGAGCAGATTCTACTTCCATTGTTCCTATTCTGTGCCCAGACACTTTTATTACATCATCCAATCTTCCAAGAATCCAATAATAACCATCCTCATCACGTCGAGCTCCATCGCCAGTATAATAATATCCAGGATAACGCTCAAGATAAGTTGATTTAAATCTCTCTGTATCACCCCAAACATCTCTCAACATTCCAGGCCAAGGAGTTTGAATTGCAAAGTATCCACCTTCATTAGGTTCTGTAATTTCATCACCTTCTAAATCAAAAATAACCGGTTTAATACCTAAAAATGGCATGCAACAAGATCCCGGTTTTGTAGGAGTTGCTGTAGCAATCGGTGTCATAATAAAACCTCCAGTCTCTGTTTGCCAGTAGGTATCAACAATAGGGCAACGCTCTTTACCTATTACACGATGATACCACGTCCATGCCTCTGGATTTATTGGTTCACCAACAGTTCCAAGAACCTTCAATGAACTTAAGTCATGTCTTTTTACCGGCTCATCACCATACCTCATTAAAGCACGTATTGCTGTAGGGGCTGTATAGAAATGAGTTACTTTATGACGTTCAACGATGTCCCAAAAACGATCAACATCGGGATATGTTGGAACCCCTTCAAACATTAAAGAAGTAGCACCATTAGCTAAAGGCCCATATACAATGTAGGAATGACCCGTAATCCAACCAATATCTGCTGTACAATACCATATATCTCCTTCCTGATAATTAAATACAACTTTGTGGGTAAAAGATGTATAAAGTATGTATCCGGCAGTAGTATGTTTAACACCTTTAGGTTTTCCAGTTGTACCACTTGTATATAATATAAATAAAGTATCTTCAGAATCCATTACTTCAGGTTCACATTCTTCACTCATTCCATCGATAAAATCATGATACCAGATATCCTTATTGGTATGAGGCACATCTCTTCCAGAACGCTTTACAACAATAACATGTTCTATGGTTGGAACCTTATCAATAATTTGTACTACATCAACCATTTTAGGATAATATTTGCCAGCTCTTAATGTCTCATCACTGGTAAAAAGAAGCCGAGAATCAGAATCGTCTATTCTATCTTTTACTGCTTCTTTTGAAAAACCACCAAACACAATTGAATGAATAACACCAATCCTAGCACACGCTAACATAATTATAGCAAGTTCAGGAACCATAGGTAACCAAATAGTAACTCTATCACCTTTTTTCAGTCCTAATTTTTTCATACCATTAGCTACTTTGCTTACTTCTTTTAAAAGCTCTTTATATGTAAATTCTCTTACTTGTCCTGGTTCATCTGCTTCCCAAATTAATGCAATTTTGTCACCATTACCCGCTTCAACATGCCTGTCCAAACAATTATAAGCAACATTAAGCTTTCCTCCTACAAACCATTTGCCAGGAAATAAATCATTTTTTTCCCAAACTTTTTGATAAGGTTCAAACCAATTAAGCAGTTTAGCTTGTTCGCCCCAAAAACCTTCCATATCCTCAATAGATTTCTTATAGAGTCTCTTATATTCTTCCATGGACATACCGGTTTTGGTGTAATCTGGATTGAGGTCAACAGGATTAAATATACGATTTTCAGTGAGAATACTTTCCATTCTTTCTTCTTTAGACATTATGTTTTTCACTTTTGAATTTCTTTAATTACTTTTATGACTATTTCAAATTATTATTTATTTGATTTTATTTTAGGTTAATTCTAATTCAAAAAAAATTTGAATGGAATTTAAACATTTTATTTATGGATAATTTACTTTAATAATGAATAGATACAGAATCTAAAGCCTATAAGTACTGTCATTAATAAAATATTAAACCACAAAATAAAACCTTTTAATGTGTGTTTAAAACAACATTTTTATAAATAGCATAAAAATAGTATTGTAAAGAATATTATTTAAAGTTTCAAAAACATTATATTGTTGAACACACATTAAGTAAAAGAATTAGGTTTTTATCAAACATATTAATGATATAACTGTTATTGAGTGTAAAGATTGGTGAATTCATAGCTTGAAGGTTGAAGCTTGGAGAGATAAATGGAAAAATAAAGAAATTAGTGCAGAAGAGGCTATTAAAAAAATTATTCCTGGTAATAGGGTTTTTATTGATTCTGGGTGTTCAGAGCCACAATTATTAACATCTACATTAATAAAACATTCAGAAAAGCTGATTGATACTGAAATTCTTCATTTTTTAACAATTGGACCTGAAAAGTATTTCGAGGATAAAGCAGAAGACCTTTTTCGTCACAATGCATTCTTTATCGGTAAAACTCTTCGTGAGGAAATAAATAAAGGACAAGCAGATTATACTCCAATTTATACCAGTGAGATCCCCTCACTGATTACTACTGGTCGAAAACATATTGATGTAGCTCTTATACAAGTCACTCCTCCAGATCCCTATGGTTTTTGCTCGCTAGGGATAAATATTGATATTGCGAAGCCAATAGCCCAATCCTCCTTTATTACAATCGCTGAAATCAATCCTCAAATGCCTCGTACTTTAGGGAATAGTTTTATTCACATGAAAGAAATCGATTTCTTCGTATATAATGATGTATCTTTGTTAGAATTTCAATTTGATGAACCAGACGATATTGCTAAAAGAATAGGTCAAAATTTGGCAAATTTAGTTGAAAATAAATCAACGATCCATGTAGGATTTGGAGATTTGCCAAACAACTGTTTAAAATATTTATTTGATAAAAAGGACCTAGGGATGCATTCACACTATATTACAGATAACATAATACCCCTTATAGAAGGGGGGATCCTAACATGTCGAAAGAAAAATTACCATCCTGAAAAGATTATCACGAGTTTTGCATTAGGTACTAAAAAATTATATGAATTTGTTCATAACAATCCATATATAGAATTTTTTCCCTCAGATTACGTGTGCAATCCAATAAATATTGGAATGAATAAAAACATGGTTTCAATAAATTCAGCTAGGCAAATTGATCTAACAGGTCAGGTAAATGCTGCTACAGAAGGATATCGTTTTTACTCAGGATTAGGAGAAACTATAGATTTTATGAGGGGTGCGGCATTTTCAAAA
>Ga0209427_10002011_pt1 | contig 23746 bp, 29 predicted proteins | sample DeeMarSWOR136_30_FD_187465 | JGI IMG/M metagenome (GOLD analysis project Ga0209427, IMG submission 187465) | Marine sediment microbial communities from White Oak River estuary, North Carolina - WOR-1-36_30 (SPAdes) (version 2) | ecosystem: Environmental > Aquatic > Marine > Intertidal zone >...
TACGGAGCTCTATCAGGAGGGCATAATCATTCCGCCTGTGAAGCTGGTGAAGCGAGGCGTCATAGACCGTGACATTCAGGCGCTTATCAGGAGCAACGTCAGGACCCCGGAGGTGCAGATGGGGGACGTCAGGGCCCAGATCGCGGCCAACAACACCGGTGCGAGGCGCGTGGCCGAGCTCGTGGAGCAGCACGGCGTCCAAACCCTCCACGACGCCATGGACCAGACCATGGGTTACAGCGAGCGCCGCATGAGGGAGGAGATATCCGCCATGCCGGACGGCGTCTACAGCGCATTGGACTACATGGAGGACATACTGCCGGGAGGCGGCGACGTCGAGATAGCCGTCACCGTCACCAAGCATGGAGACGAGATCACGTTCGACTACTCGGGCACCTCGGGGCAGGTGGAGAGGCCCGTGAACGCTCCCCTAGGAGTCACCGTGGCAGGCATCTACTATACGCTGATAAGCGTCACGGACCCGTCCATCCCGGTGAACGACGGCTGTTTCAGGCCCATAACCCTCCGGATACCCCAGGGCTGCATGATGAACCCCATTAGGCCGGCGCCCGTGGCTGGGGGCAACGTCGAGACGAGCCAGCGCAACGTGGATGTCCTGATGAAGGCGTTCAGCCAGATACTGCCGGGCAAAGTGCCTGCGGCGGGCCTGGGCACCATGAACAACATAACCATCGGCGGTGCGCTGCCGGACGGCAGGCCCTGGACCTTCTACGAGACCATCGGCGGAGGCAGCGGCGGCAGGCCCACGGGAGACGGCGTCGACGGCGTCCATGTCAACATGACCAATACCATGAACACCCCCATAGAAGCCCTGGAGGCGTACCTCCCCCTCAGGTTCAGCGCCTACAGGCTCAGGACGGACAGCGGAGGCCCCGGGAGGCACAGGGGTGGCTGCGGCATAGAGCGGGCCTGGGTCCTGACGAGCGACAAAGCCGTTCTAAGCGTCATGGCCGAGCGCAACAAAATACAACCGTGGGGCCTCCAGGGAGGCAAGCCTGGGGGCCTTGGGGTCTACAAGCTAAGGAGGGCGTCAGGCGAGACGGAGGTGCTCCCGTCCAAGTGCACGGTGGAGATACGACGTGGCGACTCTTTGATCATAATGACCCCGGGAGGCGGAGGCTTCGGGGACCCGCTGACGAGGCCCATCGAGAGGGTCGTGGCGGACGTAGTCAGCGGCCTTGTATCCCCGGCGTCTGCCGAGGCCGACTACGGCGTCGTGGTTGACCCCGAGACCCACGAGGTGGAAGCGGTAAAGAGGCCCTGAAGCCATGTGTCGACTCGATGAGCTGATGCCGTGGTTTTGGCGCCCTAATTGAAGTAGCCCCTCATGGCTACCACCACGAGGGATAGGAGGAGCGTTACGCCGGCGCTGGCGTAGAACACCCACTCTATGGAGGACACGGACAGCACCCCGCCCATGGCGAACATGCCGACGGTGCCGCCGAGAGACATTATCATCCCCCAGACCCCTGTTGCTGAGCCCCTGTCACCCGGCGACAGCGCCTCCATGGTGGCGGCCTGGCTGACGGGGAAGACGAGGACGGCGCAGAGCCCGAGTACGGCGTTGAGGACCGGAAGCATCCAGAGGTAGGGCGTCAACGGAAACAAGGCGAACGTGGGTACGCTCAGCAGCAGCCCGGCGGCTATGGGGGTGAACCTGCCCACCCGGTCCGATAGAGACCCGATGACGGGCAGGCTCACGGCGATGACTATGGCGTTCGCTGTCAGCGTCAAGCCTATCATGAACACGTTCATGCCCAACTCTGCTCCTAGCAACGGGATGAACGCGATGAGTCCCCAGTGGCAGAACGCGTGGGCGAAGATCGCAGTCGACGCCGCGAGCACCTTCCTGTTGCCGAGGAGTCTCCTCAACGTGGACGGGAACTCTGAGAGGATCTTCTGTATCTGGACACCGGGCTTCATGGGGCAGCTGGCGTCCCTGTCGTCCTCCGTGTACTTCCAGATGAGTAGGAACCCTAGGGCGGTGATCACCCCGGATAAGACGAAGAGGGGCCTGTAGTCGGGGAAGAACCCGGCGAGGAAGCCGCCCGCCGCCGGACCTATTATCGCGCTCACCGCCCAGCCCATGTGGTAGCGGCCCATGGCCTCCCCGGCCTTCTCCGCCGGGTATTGGCTGGAGGCGTATGCCTCAGAGGGCGGGAAGTAGATGCTGAGTGCCAGGCCGCTGACGAACATTGCCACGACGGGGAGCGTCGGCGTCTGGGCGACGCTGTAGATGAAGGGCACAATGGCGAAGAGGGCCATGCCGAAGAGCATCATGTTCTTCCTGCCCAGGCTGTCGCTTATAGTGCCGGCGACTGGCCGGAGCAGGGTCTGCAACACGTTCCTTATGTTGTAGATTAGGGCCACGGCGGCCGGCGTGACGCCTAGGCCGGCTATGAAGAGGGGCTGGAAGCTCTGAGGTATGGTCTCGCCGAACATGGCGAAGAAGGTCGCGAAGAGTATCGCCGCGAACACCCTCTGAGCCTTCCTGTCCAAACGTCTCACCGATGATGTTCACCTTGAATGCTCGCCTGGATTTAAACCCAATCCATATAAGCGGCGACTCTGTCAACTCTGTGATATGTGCCTAGCGGTTCCGGGGCTGGTGGAGAGCGTCGAGGGGCGCACCGCCGTCGTCGACTTCGGAGGAGTCAAGCGTGAGGCGGTAGTCGACCTCATGGAGCATGGCAGCGTCAAGCCGGGCACCTACGTGCTCGTCCACACAGGCTTCGTGATACAGATTCTCGACAAGAAGGAGGCCGAGGAGACCCTGGAGCTCTGGCGCGAGGTCCTCAGCCACGTGGACGAGCCCTACGGCGAGCTATGAGCCAGTCACTCTTGTCTAGCTCGTAGACTGCTCCGTCCATCCAGACGCCGTTGATCTCGACGGCCTTCTCCTTATAGCCGATGCGTGTGAACCCCGCCTTCTCGAGGACACGGATGGATGCCCTGTTCCTCGGGTTCGCCTCGGCGGTGATCCTCTCGGCGTCTGTCTCGGAGAAATAATGGTTGACGACAGCCCTGACCGCGGCTGTACAGTATCCTTGGTTTCTCGAAGGCGGCGTTACACGGTACCCGATCTGTACCGTGCCGTCCTCCTTCTCCCTGGCGACCAGCTGCCCCACCTTCCGGCCCTGCTTAGTCTGTATCACGTACCAGAGTTGACCGGGTTTCTCCTCGAGCAGCCACTCCTCCAGCTCCTCCATAGTCACCTGCTCCTGGGGCTCGTACTCGCCCACGTAATCCGGGTCGTTGTTCCACCTGTACAGGAACTCGAGGTCCTCGAGGCTGAAGGGCTTGAGGTCGACCCTCTCTCCTTTGATCACGGTGAGTCTACAGTGGGCTTAGACTGATAAGGGTTTAACCCGGATGGGATCGCTTAAATCGTTGGCCCCGCTCTGAATGCCTGTATGGTGAACTACTGGCGCGACTTCCCGTCCGGGCCCGATCCCCCCGAGAGCATCCACATAGTGACGGAGATACAGAGGAACAGCAGGAACAAGTATGAGTACGACGCCAGGATGGGGGTCTTCAAGCTCAACAGGGTCCTGTACACCTACTATCCCTGCGACTACGGCTTCATCCCCCAGACGTTGGACGACGACGGAGACCCCCTGGACGCTGTGCTGCTCATCAACGAGCCCACCTTCACGGGCTGCGTCACAGTCGCGCGGCCCGTGGCGAACATAAAGATGGTGGACGGCAAGCTGATGGACGACAAGATCGTCGCGGTGAGCACAACGGACCCGTTCTACAAGCACATCAAGAGCCTCGACGATCTGCCTCGGAGCGTCGTTGACGAGCTATCGTACTTCTACAACAACTACAAGCGCGCCGAGGGCGTCGTGACCGAGGTGCTCAAGTGGGAGGACGTGGAGGAGGCCCAGAAGCTCATTGAGTGGGCCATGGACATGTACAGGGACCAAGAAGGGTGACGCGCTCGCCACTTGAAGAAACCGACCACGTCTGTTAATAACGCCTGACCCTAATATATCTCGGTTTAAATGAAGGAAGGATTTCTGTCGAGTAAAGGTTACAATGTTCATCACGTTGCTTGGGGCGAAGAGGGTCCTAGGGTCCTGATTATCCACAGCATGGGGATGGATGGCCACAGCATGGACAAGCTAGCCGAGAACCTGAAAGACGGCTACATGGTTCTCAGCCTCACGATCCTCGACCACGATGACAGCGATCCACCGAAGGGACCCATGAGCCTCCCCGACCACGCGGAGGTCATGAGGGGTTGCTACACGCAGCTCGGGTTCACCCCCAACGTCCTCATAGGCCACAGCGTCGGCGGCATGATGGGCATGGTGTTAACAGCAGAGTACCCAGAGGAGTTCAGGGGTCTCGTGCTCGTAGACATAGCGCCCTTCGAGTCCACGGGGAGAAGCAGCCGCCCCGAGCCTCCTGAAAGCTTCAGGGACGAGGCCGAGGCACTGAAGTGGCTGAGGGAGCGATATCCTCTCTTCACCGACTATTACTACGAGAACCGCCTGAGACACGCGTTCAAGAGTGAAGAAGGGGTCCTCAAGCTAAAGCCCCGCGGCGACAGGGTGCGCGGCGGCTTGGTAACCGACCTCTGGCCATACGTCGAGCGCATAGAGACCCCGACGTTGCTGCTTAAGGGCGAGCAGAGCGACCTAGTCACCCCAGAGACCTGGGAGCGCATGGAGGAGACTATGCCAGACCTTGAGGTGGTCGAGGTGAAGAATACGGGCCACATGATACCGCAGGATGTCCCCGAGGAGTTCGAGAGGCTTGTAAGAGGTTTCCTCGAAAAGGTCTACTAAGGGCGACCAGCACACATTTTTTACATGGTTCTATGGAAGTCTCATCGAACGGGTTATACCTTTCAATGGGTAGACATGACGTGGTAGAGGCTGGTTCAAGAATTGGAGAGGCTGTGCGACCTATACTTCGAGCTATCAAACGAGGAGAGGCTAAACATCCTTTACAGCCTCAGGGAGGAGAACATGAATATAACGACTCTAGCCCAGAGGTTAGACGTGACCACGCAGGAGTGCAGCAGGCACATGTCTCGCCTCTCGGACATAGGCCTCGTCCAGAGGAACCCTGACGGAGCCTACAGCTTGACGCCCTACGGGCGGCTGACGCTGCGCCTCATACCAGGGCAGCTGTTCGCCTCCACCCACCACAGGTACTTCAACACGCACACCCTCGAATACCTGCCCTCAGGGCTCGTGTCAAGGATTCATGAGTTAAGTGAAAGCAGGTTCACCGAGGACGTCTGGGTCACCTTCAGCATATTGGAGAACCTGTTCAAGGAGGCCGAGGACTACGTCTGGATGATCCACGACCAGTATCTCCTCAACATACTGCCTCTCGGCGTCGAGGCTCTCAGGAGAGGCATTAGGTTCAGGTCCATCGATCCCGCGAGAAAGGAGGAGCACAGGAGACTCGACGCAGAGAGACCCAACTACATATCGGCGGAGGACGAAGAGTACCTGCTTCAGGCTTGGAGAGAAGGCCGCCTTGAGACACATCTCGCGGAGGCGATCCAGGTATTCCTCTACGCCACCGAGAGGAAAGCCATTGTGGCGTTCCCGCTCATTGACGGCTCCTTCGACTACGTGGGCTTCGCCACGGAGAGCCCCGACGGCCTCAGCCTATGCCGCGACATCTTCGAACACTACTGGAGCCAAGGCAGCCCACCCACACAGGACAGGGTCCAGGAGTCTCACAAGACCAGAATGCAGCACCACAAAGAAGCAGAGAAAGAGACATAACAACCACCTGAGAGTACCCTATAAATGAGAGCCCATCAGACAACACGAGCATTATTCAGTAAAGACTATGAAAAATTGGGGAGGGGGTGGGGGCAACGAAAAAAAATCGACGCCCCATTTACCAAAAGAAGCCCAAGAAACACACCCTTCAGATCCAATTACATACAAAAGCGTAGTCCACCGAACACGAAAACGCCCCAAAAAAAAGCTACTGCCGTGTCAAAATGATATTAAAAATTTCATAATAACTAAAAAAAATATAAATGAACTATTAAAATAAAATTTTAGATGGATACCTCCTAGTATACCATTCTACTTGTGTTATATCATCCATGATACTCAACTCTGCTTCACCAACTCACTGATAATCTAACTTACAAGGGAAAATCTCACATAGATTGTCGGTGAAATGAGTGAGAGAGAGGTTTGTTATGGATTCAAAGGAGATGAAGGCTAGCGCGGCGGAATGGGTGGATAAAAACGAGAAATGGATATCTGACACCCACCAAAAGATATGGTGCCTCGCGGAGCCGGCTCTAAGGGAGTACGAGTCCGCCGCAGTCTACGTAGAGATCCTTAAGAAGGAAGGCTTCAGCGTCGAGGAAGGCTCAGGCGGTATGCCCACCGCGTTCTGCGCCCTCTGGGGTGAGGGGAAACCTGTTCTAGCGTCTTTCGCGGAGTACGACGCAACCCCGGGAAACAACCAGGCCGCTACGCCGTACAAGAAGCTCAGGGACGAGTCCCTGCACCCGTACGCTGCGGGTCACACCGACCCCCACTCTGCTCTGGGGATTACAGCCCTCATGGGGGTCCTGGCGTCGAAGCATGCAATGGAAGAGTATGGGCTAAAAGGCGCGTTGAGGTTCATGGGGGAGCCCGCCGAGAAGATATGCGTCTCGAAGCCCTACCACGCCGCCAAGGGCTACTACGACGACTTCGACGCATGCATATTCTACCACCCAGGCGTAGACAACAGGATAGTCTCCGAGACTCACTGCGGTGCCTACTGGAACATAGCCTACACGTTCGAGGCGCATGAACCTGAGAAGTGGGGCTCACCCGCCCCGAGAATAGGCTGGTACAGGGCGAACCCGGGTGCGCTGGACGCTGTCTGCATGATGTACACCGTGACCAAGTACAGCAAGGAGGCCATCCATCCGAGGACCGCGGGTTGGACCATCACAGAGTACGTCTCCATCGCCGGCCAGAGCAACACAGCCCCTCCCCTGATTAGCCAGATACTGTACGCCTTCAGGGCCCCTACCCTCGAGATGCAGGAGAAGACGCACGAGTTCCTCTCGAGGAACGCGAAGGCTGTCGCCGACGCCTGCGGATGCAGGGTCGCTGAGAGGATCGTCACAAAGACCCGGGTGGGCCTACACAACACGGCCCTCGCGGAGATGGCCTACGAGAACTTCGAGTCTGTGGGGCCGACCGTGTACGGTGAGGAGGCCAAGAGCTTTGGACGGGAGATACAGAGAAACCTCGGATACGAGCCGATGGAGGACCCCTTCACAGAAGGGTGTCAAAGGCTACTTACCCTCGAGGAGGGAGAAAACGCCATCAGGAGGCTACTCCCTAAGTGGCAGACCCACTACTCCTCGGACGACTACGTGGAGTATACCTGGCACGCGCCGTCGGCTCGCGTGAGAACCGCCAAAGCGGTGCTCAGACCCTTTGAAGGCTCCAGCTACCCCAGTTGGACGGCGCTGGCCATGACGGGTGAACGCAGCACCATAGACCCCGCCATATTCACAGGGGCTAAGGTGATCGCTGGATGCTTCATCGACCTACTCACGAAACCGGAGATCCTCGCCAAGGCCAAAGAGGAGTTCAACGAAAGAACCGGCGGAGGCGTAGGGGGAAGTAGATGGGTTCCACCTCTGCTACCAGATGATCTCCCGCCTCCGCTGGACATCAGGTGGCCAGAGTACATTGAGACGAGGCGGGGAAGGGAGTGGTGGATACCGACACCGAGGTAACAATCCTCCCTCATATTTATGCGATAACATTATCTGAACCCGTGTTAAGGTCTGGGGTGACATGGTGGACCCAGATGTGCTGAGGAACAGGATAGCGAGGATAATCTCCGTGACACGCTTCCCCTTCGTCGACCAAGAGAACTGGCCGGAAGACGCGGAGACGGTGGTAAACGACGAGACCAAGAGGTTTGGCGTTAATTGGGAGGGGGGCGTCGAATATCCGAGCATAGTCGTCTTTAACGGAGACGGAAGCATACGCGAGTTTGGGTTAGTGGAAAACACGGAATCAATAACTAAGGATAGTGTAGCAAGGTGGAGGATGTTATCTGACTGCGTCCCCCGTGGACGCAGGTACAAGAAGCTCTTCCTGTATGTTCCCCAGGGATGCGAGGAGAAGATGCTTCGGCTTCTTGAGACGAACGACGTAGAGTACGATGGCATCCGAGGATACCGTGTGCAAGACGGCAGCTTGAGGATCACCCCGTTCAAGACGCTGAACGACGAATACGACCATCAGGTAACGTAGACAAATTTCATCCGTTTTCTCATAAAGGGCTGGACGCTAACTTGCGCGATGCTTAAAACGTTGCACGGGACATTATCATTGATGAAAAAAAGACCTTTAGGTAAGACGGGGCACAACAGCACGTTGGTTACTCTGGGTGGAGCTGTCTTCATCTACCCCGTTGAGGAGAAGAAAGGGGACGAGTTCGTGAAATACGCCTTGGATAGAGGGGTCAACCATATCGACGTGGCCCCCACGTATGGCGACGCCGAGGCTAGGCTCGGGAAGTGGATTAAGGAGTATCGCGACGACGTGTTCCTAGCCTGTAAGACTAGGAAGAGGACGAAACAAGAGGCACGTGAGGAGCTTAATAGTAGCATGGATCTTCTTCAGACAGATTACCTCGATCTTTACCAGTTCCACGGGTTAGATAATCCCAAGGACCTGGAGACGGTCATAGGGGAGGATGGAGCCCTCCAGGCCTTCACGGAGGCTAGAGAGGAGGGGCTGATAAACCACATCGGTATCACCAGCCACAACCCCGAGAACATCATGAAGGCCCTCGAATACATCAAGTTAGATACAGTCCTACTCCCCGTCAACTACGTGCTGCATGCACACCCTGAGCCGAGGAACGACTACGTGCCCGTGCTGGAGAAGGCTAAACAACTGGAGCTCGGGGTGATAGCCATGAAGTCGGTGGCCAAGGGTCCTTATCCCACCGATGAGAGAACACGTGACACGTGGTACGAGCCTTTCACGACCCGAGCGGAGATAGGGGAGGCGCTAAGGTTCACCCTCTCTCAGATCGTAACCACCGCCGCGACTTCATCGGATATGGAGATCGCGAGGACTATGATCGAAATGGCTAAAGACTTCAGCCCCATGGATGACGAAGAACAGGATGCGCTCACCAGAAAAGCGGCTGACTACAAGCCCCTCTTCCCCAGAAATTGAAGCATTCAACACACTAATTCCTAGGTAAATCCCTTCTCTTTTTACTTTGAGCAGTGGGAAAAGGGCTATTTTGGTACCAGTTTGGTAATCTTGGACTTGTCGGATTCTCTTCGGATGACCTCGATCGCGTTCATACAGCTCGATTCGCTTCTATAGCTTTCAACCGAATCAGCCATCTTTTTGTTGTTTGGTGCAATGAACCGCCACCTCCAATCACCCGCATTGTCCATATACATCTGGAACTTGTAGGGCACTTCTTTACCTCCACACAGATGATAGACGGTTACAAGCTGAGGTTTTATAATCAAAACGGTAGATGAGTACCTATTCTTAACCTATTTTTCTGCTTGATTAAATCTTCCTGATGGTGGAAAAAAATTTAAAAAGTATCATATTAAAATATTTAATAAAATCCAAAATAAGTTATTTAAATGTAATAATAAAAGGGGATTACTTAAGTTCAATAGATAAAAAATAATGTTCCTAAATGATTTCTCCACTTTTCCCTCGATCTTTTCTATAGTTGACAGAGTGGAATCAAGTGTTTCTATAAACAGCTATCAGTTTTTACCTTTTTTATCGGGAATAGACAGTTTGACTTGATTCAGGGAAACGTGAAGCCTACTGGCTTCTTCCCCTGCCTTGTATCCTCCAGACTGCTTCAAGCTGGCTGTCTCTGACGCAGTGCAGATGGTCATATAGGTTGGTGTTGGTGCAGCAATGGGTGGGTATGAGCTCGAACTTGTCGCCAGTTCTGAGGTCGAAGCCAGGGTCTACCTCGACGTGTCCGTGCTCCTCGTTGGGCCTGACGTACCTGGCGTCGTCTCTGCCTTTGACGAGGGGCATCCCGAACTCGAAGGTGATGGTTTTAAGGCCGGCGTCGCATATCACCTTTCCCCTGCGGCTGGTGCTTATTATGGTGCTGAGTATGCTGATGGCTTGGCCGAAGTCATCCAGGCCGGGAACCTGGCTGTAGCGGGCATCCATGAAAACGTAGCTGCCCGCCTCGATCTCGGTGACCCCCGGGTGCCTGCCGCTGATCATATGAGTGCCTGTGCCGCCCGCGCTCACTATCTCGACTCCTATGCCGGCATCCTCCAGGGCGTCCTTGGAGCCCACGAGCTTGTCCATGGCCTCCGTGGTCTTTCGCCGCTTCTCGTCCATGTCGGCGATGAACTGGCAGAACCCCTCATAGCCCATGAGCCCCCTGAGGCTAAGACTGGGGTATCTCTGCACAATTCTGGCCAGCTCGAGGGCCGGCTTCCCGGGCATGACGCCGCAACGGTTGTTCCCCACGTCCACCTCAACGAGGACGTTGAGCTTGACGCCTTTCTCCCTGGCCCTCTCGGCGAGGTGCCTCACGTTCAAGCTATCCTCGACGGCGACAATGACATCGCTGTGCTTGGCGAGGCTCATGAGCCGGGTGACCTTGGGCTCGCCGACCACCTGGTTGGCGATGAGTATGTCCCTGATGCCCGCCTCCACCATGGTCTCCGCCTCCCCGAGCTTGGCGCAGGTGACGCCTATGGCGCCCGCTTCCATCTGTTTCTGTGTGATTATGGGGGTCTTGTGGGTCTTGGCGTGGGGCCGGAGCTCAGACGGCATCCCCCTGAACCGTTCCGCCATCTTCTCTATGTTTGACTCCATAACGTCGAGGTCTACCAAGAGCGCCGGAGTATCGATCTCCTCTATCGAGCAGCCTATCTTAGCCATGGCTATTCCTGTGTCTCTGGGAGATATAGGGTTAACCAAGAGCCAATGGAAACGTATGATATGTACATCAAATGTTTGATAGAAAAATATAACGTTTAAATATTTGGTGGATAGATTATGGATGGATTCTCGGAGAAACATGGCATGAAAGCACTCGTATTGTATCACTCGCAGCAGTACGGCAACACGGGAAAGATGGCCGAAGCCGTTGCGGAGGGGCTCAAGGAGTCGGGGCTGCAGGTCGTGATGTTCAACACCAACGAGGACAGGCTGGACATCACCACGTTCCCCCACTACAGGGTCGCCGCCGTCGGCACGCCTGACTACTTCAGCTACGTCGCCGGCGGCATCAAGACCTTCATGGACGACTGGTACATCCACAGGAATGAGGAGGGGATGACGGGAAAACCCCTAGCCCTCTTCTACAGCCACGGGGGCGGCGGAAGAGTACGCGAGCCCTTCGTGAACCTGCTGAAACGCGTGGGCACCGTCGTAGGGGACCCAGTCGAGTCCAGTGGGGCCCCCGGCGAAGCCGTGCTCAAGAAGTGCAGGGACCTAGGTAGGAAGCTGGCGGAGGCCGCCAAGTAGCTACCACTCATTTTTTAAACAACCTATTTATCGTGTCCATCCAGATGCATACTGAGCCTACGATCCATGTCACCCACGCTTAGGTTCTACTACCCGCTGCCTAGGTTCCCCAGCGTCTCTGTCACCGGCCTCCGCTGCGAACTCATGTGCGCTCACTGCAAGGCCCACTACCTCGGGCACATGCCCGACGTCAGCACCCCCGAGAAGCTGAAAAACTTCTGCGTCGAGCATGATAGGGGCGGCGGCGTGGGTCTGCTGGTGAGCGGCGGCTCCACGCCTGAAGGGAGAGTGCCATTGAAACGGTTTCTGCCCACCCTTACTTGGGTGAAGGAGAACACCGGCCTCATACTTAACCTCCACACAGGGATGCTGGATATCTGCGAGGCTGAGGAAGTGGCGTCCACGGGCGCTGACATCGTGTCGGTGGACGTGGTCGGCAGCGAGGAGACTCTCAGGGACGTCTACGGGTTAAAGGCGTCGGTGGAGGAGTACGGCGCCACGTTGATCAACCTGATGGATGCCGGTGCCGCGTCGGTGGCTCCCCACATTTGCGTCGGGCTGCACTTCGGCGAGTTGAAGGGAGAGCACAGGGCTCTTGAGCAGTCTCTATCCATCGAGCCCGAAGTTATAGTGTTCCTCGGCCTCATACCCACGGCGGATACCCCCATGTCGGGCGTGGAGCCGCCAGCAGTAGACGAGATCATCGGATTGATCGAGGAGTCGAAGAGGCTCAGCCCAAGTACCGATGTCTCGCTCGGCTGCATGAGGAGCAGGGGATACAAGACGGAGCTGGAGTGGAGGGCTATAGAGGCGGGGGCAGACCGGGTGGCGCTGGCGTCTAGATCCACCGAGAGCCGAGCCCTCGAAGAGGGATATAGGGTAAAACGCTTCGACGGATGCTGCGCCACGCCCCGGGCCCTGGAGGAGAGGGTAGCCTCCCTACGCCTCTAAGGCCAGCTTGATGACTTTGACGAAGTCCCCAGCCTCTACGCCGAAGAGAGTGACGTCGTTGTCCTTGAAGAACCCGTTCACGTTGTCTTCCAAGTCTTCGAAGGAAGTGTAGTTTATAGCCTTCTCCAGCTCGATTATCGCGGGCTCGGGGTGCATGAAGAAGTCGCCCGTGATCTTGACGCCTACGAGGCGGCCTCCCTCGACGCCCAGTTCGGCGGCTATGAGCTTGCCACCCGGCACCTTGTACTCCGCCCTCTTCATCTCTGGAACACCCACTCCCTGCTGCTGTACTTCTCGTAGAGCTCCTTCACCAGCCTCGTCTCTGCGTCGGTGAGTTCCCCCGGCTCGAGGGCTACGTCGAAGATGTCCTCGAATCCCTTGATGAGAGCCACCCTTGCCTCGTCGAAGTTCACCTGTCTACCTAGGTAGCGCCTTAGGTTGGTGACCCTGTCCTCCACCGCCTGTATGAGTTTGTCGCTTATCTTGGCGTCGCTCACCCGCAGTACCTGAAACATGCGCCTTATGTCGCTGTCCACGAGGACGGTGCCGTGCTGTAGTATGACGCCGTGGCGTCTGGTCTGGGCGTTTCCCGAGATCTTCTTGCCTCCCGCGTCGATGTCGTTGACCGGCTTGAACTCGGCGTCGACGCCGAGTCTGGCGAGGCCGTTGACTATGGCGCCGCATATCAGCTTGTAGGACTCCAGGATGTCGGCGGGCATCTTGGGGTCCGCCTCGGGCGCGACGAGGCTGTAAGTTATCTCGCCGTTGTAGTCGTGGTAGACGGCTCCTCCTCCTGTGATGCGGCGTATGACGTCTACGCCGTGTTCTTCGCAGGCGGGCAGGTTGACCTCCTTCTCTATGCTCTGGAAGTACCCTATGCTTACGGCGGACGGGTTCCACCTGTATAGCCGTACGGTGTTGGGGGTCCCCTCCTTGAGCCGCGCCATGGCTATGGCCTCGTCGATGGCCATCTGGGTGGGCGCGTCTTCGATGCGCATGTCGATGAGACGCCAAGTCTCCTTCATCGCAGGTACCTTGGTACAGTGGTGTGTGTGGGGGTTATTTCATTTTCCACTGATGAAAGCCTGCGACGGGTGGGAACTTTGGTTATTTGTGGAGTGGTTGTTGAAGCGGTTGCGTGCATCGACGACTCGGCGTATTCCTTATCGTTGGTTACTTACGATAAGCGTTTTTTTTGGGGGTAGCGGCGGCGTCGTGGATCGGCGAGTTGGCGTTTCTCTTATAATTGGTTACTTGTTATAAGCGTTTTTTCTAGATTTCGGTGTTATTGTATTTATCTTAATTTTTTTATCGTTTTTATAAAAAAATTATATTTTTATTGGTATAACAGTTAGTTTTAGCTTAAATATTTTTTGTAATTGTTTATTTTTACTTTTTAGCTATGATTGAATAGATATTTTTTGTGAAGAGGGTTTTGGTTAACCTTTGTTTTCAGTCCCTCGGGTAGATTTATGGATCAGGGCAGGTTAGTCACTTTCTGGATTCTTTTAACTCATATCTACTCAGGAGGCTTTACCTGGAAACAGCCTGAGACGGCGACAAACAGGTGGAAGCCAAACAGCAGATTATTCATCCATCTGAGTACAAATCGTCGTAGGAAATTGACGGTTTGCTAGCCTCGTAATCATCCTGTGGGATATGTGTGTCTGATGTGTACATGTAGGTGATGTTCTGCACGGCTATCAATCCTGGCTAAGATTCTGAGGATCGATGAGGAGATAAACGACATCTCCTCCAAAAAAAGGCTTTAGTAATCTGTCACCTATCATATGATTGCCTTGACTAGAGTAAAGATCACGGTGTTCAGGCGTGTGGACCCTTCAGTCATCTTCGGCGGGGAGGTGCCTAACATGCCTGGTACCGATAAGCCCTACGCCAAGTGCACGGCTTTCGAGGAGGGACAGGAGTTCATCGTCGATGACAGCCTGGCTAAGCCCGAGGGGTTCTGCGGCTGGGCTTGGAGAGACATCTACAAGGACCTGTCGATACTCAGGTTCGGAGGTAACTTCTGGCCTAACTGGATGAAGCCCGGTGAGATGCTTAGCTGCTGCACGGACGGGGTCAGGCCTGTCAGCTTCAAGATGGAGAGGCTGGAAGACTAGCCCCATTTTTTTATTTATTTTTGAGAGAGGCAAGCTCTTCTTCTATCTCGTCTTCTGTGAGGGGCCGGGGATAGTTGTAGAAGGGCCCTGAGGGGCGTTCGTTGTAGAAGGGGCGGTTGCACCCGGGGCAGCCAGTGGTCATGAACGCCGCCCCGTCCCCGAGAACGGATTCTAGGTCTACTCCTCCGTAGCCGATTATCCTGCCGCCTTCGTCGAAGCTCATGTCCTCTAGAGCCGCGTATCCGTTCACTATGAGGTGCCTGGCTGCCTGCAGCCGTCTATACTTCTCCATCTGGGGTGGGGGGAGGCTCTCCAGCCTTGTCCCGGCGATGGGCGTGAACGCGAATAACACCGTCTTTACCTTCATGTCGTGTAGCCTCTGGATAAGCTCCGCAGCCTCTCTCTCGGTCTCGCCTAGCCCCACGATGAGGTTGCTGCCCACGTTGCCGTCGCCGAAGACCTCCACCGCCGCCTTGAGGGCCTCCATGTGCTTCTCCCAGCGGTAGGGCCCCTTGACGTTGCGTCCCTTTATCTCGTCGAATATCCTCGGCGTTGCGCCGTCGAGGGGTATGCTTATCATCTCGGTACCGGCATCCCTGAGCCTTATGAGTGACTCTTTGTCCACGGGGCAGGTGTCCACGGAGACTGGTAGACCTGTCTCGTCCTTGAGAAGCCCCACCAGGTATACGGTGTCGTCGAGGAAGCCGGGATAGTAGATGATCTGGACGCATATACGTTTCAGCACGTCCAGTGCGGGCTCCCTGAAGCCGTCCATGACCCTGTCGAGGGGGTAGTCCGGCCACACCACGCGGGAGAGCTGGTCTCTATCGGCGTTGTGCTCCCTGGCTTGGGCGCAGAAGCTGCAGTTGGCTAGGCAGCTTCCCTCTGTGTAGGTCATGAGGTAGGCTGTGGTGGGGGGGACGCTGAGACTGTACCTCAGCAGACCGAGTACGCTGGCTGTCCCGATGCTCACCCTTACTCTGTCTGGTGGCAAGTCATGATTCATGAGTACGGGGTCGTTATGAAGGTTTACTCTGCCTCGAGAAATGCGAGCAGCTCGGAGAGGCGAGATATGTGCGTCACGCCTTCGAGGTTTAGGCCGGTGGACGCGTCGTGGCTGTAGGACGCCCAGTTGCCCTGGTCGCTGCGCTTGATGAGGATCGGGTGCATCCCTGCGTTGATGGAGCCCTCGACGTCTACCTCCATGTCCCCGACGTACACTGCCTCGCCGGGGCTGACGCCTGTCCTGCCTAGAGCTTCGTGGAATATGCTGGGGTCTGGCTTGGCGGCCCCGTGCTCGTCCGAGACCACGACGGCGTCGAAGAGGCCTTCGATGCCGAGCTCGGCGAGGAGTTCATGTATCCTGGGGGTGTGCTCCCAGTTAGTCACCAGCCCCACCTTGTAGCGCCGCCGTAGAGTCTCCAGAACCTGTTTGGCTTCGGCGTCCAGGTACATCCCGGTGTGCCACACCCTGATTATGGAGTCCACGAGGGGCCGAACCTCTTTCGACGGTACGTCTACGCCGAGCCTGTGAGCCAGCGTCTTGACGCGCCTCATGAAGAGAGTCATCCCGGGCTCCACGTACTCCGGCTCGGGGGCGTTGAAGAGGCTTTCGAGGTGCATCTTGAACTCGTCTATGGTCACTGTGGCGCCTTTCAACGCCATTTCACCGTGGAATGCCCGTACCCAGTTCTCCCACGCGGCGTCGACGTCGTCTGAGAGGAGGAGAGTGCCGTGTAGGTCGAAGAAGACGCCCCTGACGTGGTCCATCGTCTTGACTCCGTGATATGCAGATTAAAGTCTTAGGAGCCCACCAGGGCCACTAGGTCGACGATGGTGAAGACGCCCTCGTGGGACACCTTGTACAGGGTTCTGGTCCCGTCCTTCCTCTTGGTGAGTATCCCAGCCTTCTCCATGAGGCGCAAGTGTCTCGAGACGTTGGGCTGGCTCTGCCCTATCACTGGGATTATCTCGCACTGACAGAGCTCTCCGTCCCTCAGCAGATCGATTATCCTCAGCCTGTTGGGGTCTCCCAGGACCTTTAACACCCGGGCTTTCTGCTTCATAGCTGTATCCACATTAGAATCCTCCCGTCACCGCTCCATATATTAGCCCCGACAGAACCGCCGATACGAAAGCGAGGACACCGTAGGTGATGACGATCCTCCAGCCCACCACCTTGGAGGCTGAGAGGCTGTTGGGGATGTCGTAGGGCTGGCCCATGAGCCAGGCCACTGTGGCGGCGGGGGTCATACCTAGGTCCATCAGCGCCTTCCCCAAGACCACCTCGATTAGGGTTGGCGTGTACAGCGGTCCCCCCAGCAGAGCCGCCACCACGACCCCGGTTGGCCCCGTGAGCCAAGTCCTGACCAGATCTTCCGGGAAGTAGGCTTGGAAGTAGCTGACGAGGACAAGGCCGAGGACAAAGCTTGGGATGATCTGCTTAGCCAGGAAGCCGCCGAACTTCAAGGCGTTCCAGAGCCTGTCGTCCAAGGGCTCCTCCACGAGGTCTATTGAAGCTGAGGTTTGTTTCCTGCCCTTAAACCTCTCCTCAAACTCCCTGCCATGCCTGGTCTTGGAGACCAAGTAACCTATGGCTATGGCGCTGACCGCCCCGGCGACCATGTCGGCGAGGGCGATTGGCCACCCCATGACCTGCACAGTGATTATATCGGCTAGCAGGTTGTTGGCGGGCGCCACCAGAAGGAACGTGAGGGCAGGGCCGATGCCGCTGCCAGCGTAAACGAGCCCCGCGAATATGGGCACCATGGTGCAGCTGCAGACGCAGAACACTGGGGCTAAGACCGTCGCGAATACATACGCCCTCCAGTCGCCGCTCCCCATGTACCTTATCATGACGTCTGGGGGTATGAACTCCTGGAAGAGGCCCGATACAATGAAGGCGAAGCCTAGGCACAACCACCCATGCTGAGCGTAGTCCCAGAGATAGTGGAAGGGTATCAGCCACAGCGGTAATGCCCTGAGGTCCTCTGCTGTAGCTTGGGGAGTAATGGTGAGCTTGGCTATTATACTCCAAGCCATGAGCCCGACGACGGCGAGGATGAAGCCAAGCATCACTGCCGTCCGGGCGAGCCTCCTAGTTTCCATCTAGAGTTCCTTGCGGATCATTCGCTCTATGACGCCGGGGTCGGGGACCTTGCCCATGATCTTTACGACGCCATTTAAGGCTACGGCTGGGGTCCGCACTACGCCGAACCTGTCCATGGTCTCCTTGGCCATGACATCTAGTTTCACTACCTCGACTTTAACGCCCTCGGCTCTGAGCTTTTCAACCGCCTTCAACGCGTTCTCCTTGGCCTCTTTGCACCGCTTGCACGCGGGCTCGACTCCTATTACCTCTAGTTTGAGTGTCATGCCGATCCATTTGAGTCAATATTTAACTATTTAAATATTTAGGAAAGTGGATGTTTACTGTTTCTACCTTATCCACTCCGAGCCATCGAAGTCGGCTACCGCCAGCAGCTCGTTCTGGGGCTCCACCGGGCCCGAGACCCTGCAGGCGTAGACGAGGCCATCGCAGGGCGCCTTGACCTCCTCCAGCTCCTCCAGGGTGTAGGGGCTGTATATGGTGCCGAGCGTTTCGCCCTCTCTCACCTCACGGGGCTTCCTCCCTATTCCCACGTCGCTTGGCTGCATGTCGGTTACGAGGTAGCCTCCTACCGTTGATCTGACGTGGGGGGCTTTCCTGAAGTAGAACTGCCTCTCGGGGAGCACGGGGTCGCCGTCCATCATTCCGAGATGCTTCATTACGTTCAGCGTCCCCTGCACGCCTAGTCGTTCGCACTCGGCCTCGAAGGCTTCGCCGTGGCCACCGCCGCCGATCTCTGGTACTATGCACTTGATGCCCAGGGTGCCGGCGTACTCGGTCATGTGCATGAGGCTTCTGCCTCCTCTGACTGTGCCTGGGGGGTCGTGGAGTATGCCCAGGCCGAAGACGCGGGCCATCTCCTTGGAGTCTGGGTCCAGGTTGAACAGCATCTTCTTCAGCGCCATGCCCCTCATCTGGCCGTGGTAGTCGAGGATATGAGTGCAGCGGGGGATGACTTGGTCGCTGAGGACGGCGGCGATCCTCATGGTGAGGCTCACGTCGCTGCTCACCATGCTGCCGAAGAGGGGCGTCTCCCGTCTCCCGGGGAAGACACGGTTCAGGTTGGCGAAGTCAACGGTCTCCTCCGGCGGTAGCGGCGTCTGGCGGCTCATGTGCATGAATGCGTAGGGATTTGCCACGGGGACGGCGACGACGGTGCCCCTGAGCTCTTCGGGGTCCGTCTCGGCTACCATGGTCCTGATGACCCTGTTCTGGTAGTACTCGCTGCCGTGGATGCAGGCGAAGAGGCCTAGGGTGGGCCCCTCCTTTTCTCCTTTCACGACGTGGACGGGTACCTGGAGGGTTGAGCCGTTGAGCATGGGGGCCACCTTCAGCATGGTGTACCCCTTGGTGCCCTGGTCGAAGCTCTCATCGTTGACGGTGAAGGACATGGTTTGTTCACGAGCCTCGGAGATAAAAAATGAACGAGGGACTGCAAAATAGAAATAGTCTGGGTCCTCGTGTAATTCGTGGTTGAGTTGTTAGGAGAGATACTCTACGAGGTTAGGGGACCCAAGACGTTGTTCGAGATGAGCTGGCCCGAGGTGGAGGCGGCGCTGAAGAACACTGACATCGTCATCGTGCCGGTGGGCTCCACGGAGCAGCACGGCACCCATCTGCCCCTGGGATCCGACACGCTGCAGGCCACAGACATGGCGAAGATGGTGATCAAGCAGCTGGGGGACGAGGGAGTAACGTTGTGTGCGGCTCCCACCATCCCCTTCGGGGTGAGCCACGCCCACCTGAAGTTCCCGGGCACCATCACGGTTAGCAGCGAGACCCTCATGAGGGTCATCACCGATGTGTGCAGGAGCCTGCACATCCATGGGTTCAGGAAGTTCGTTCTCCTCCTAGGCCACGGGGGTAACCTGGCTACGCTGAGGCTGGTGGCTAGCGACCTGGCTCTGATCCTCAAGGACTCGAAGTTCATTGTGCCGGACTGGCTTCCCGTCATGGGAGCTAGGTACCCGGATGTGTTGAAGTCGTCTAGGCCGACGGACGAGCATCACTCGGGGGAGGGGGAGACGGCTAGGCAGATCTACTCCACCCCGGCTCTGGTGTCCAACAATAGGGGTGAGCCCTTCTACGTGCCCGAGGAGTTGGACCCCTACGCCAAGAAGCCTTACACAGGTGGGGTGACGATAGCTGAGAGCGGCGTCGGCATGAGGGAGAGGACCCCCTTCGGCGTCATGGGTGACCCGTCGCGTGCGACTGCGGAGACCGGCGCCAAGCTCTACAAGATCATCACCGACTGGCTTTGTCAGGTGATCAGGGCCGAGCTGCTGTAGGTGGGGTGTTTGAGGCCGAACAGACTGAAGGAGAAGATAGGGCGTGGGGAGCCCGTCGTGGGGACCTTCATGTTCACGTCGAGTCCGGCGGTGATGGAGATTCTTGGGTACGCGGGCCTGGACTTCGTGATCATCGACACGGAGCATGCGCCGACGAGCCCTTTGGACACGGTTACGCTGGGGAACCTGGTGAGGGCGGCGGAGGTGAGCGGCGTGGTGCCGCTGGTGAGGCTGCCGGAGCGGTCCCGGGTGATGACTCAGAAGGTGCTGGACGCGGGAGCGATGGGCATCGTTGTTCCTTGGGTGAAGACCCGGGGGGACATCGAGGAGGCGGTGCAGGACAGCAGGTATATGCCTGAGGGGCTCCGTGGCGCCTGCTATCTGACGAAGGCGGCCCGGTACTCGGCGGGGTTCACCGGTGACTACTGGGGAGAAGCGAACAGGAACGTGATGGTTGTGCCCTTGATCGAGAACCAGGAGGCGGTGGACAACCTAGACGAGATACTGGGGGTGGAGGGCATCGACTTCGTTTTCTTCGGCGGCAGGGACTACAGCATGAGCTGCGGGTACCCGACGGTGGACAACCCGGCAACGAAGGCGGCCATCAGGAAGGCGCACGAAGTCTGTGCTAAGTATGGTAAGCCTCTGGCAAGGTTCCTTTACCCGCCCTTCGACAGGTCGGTGAGGGAGGCTGTGGCGGACGGCGCCACTGTGTTGGTGGCGGGCGGCGACGTCTCGCTGCTGCTTTCGGCGGCGACGCAGGTGGCGGACGCGTTGAGGGCGGCCACGTAGGCTACTCGCTTGGGATGGGCTGTATCTCCATTATCACTTGACCCGCGGGGTCGGGGCACTCCACGTGCCAGGTGCGGGGCATCCAGTCGTCCGGCTCGTCCAGCTTCCTCTGCTTGGCGGGGAGCAGCGGCAGTATGGCGTTGAGGGCCCAGTAGCAGAAGGTGCCTTCTGGTATGCTGAGTTTTCCTCCGCGGACGATAAAGTAGTCGCCCACCTCCATGGTGTCGCAGTGTCCCTTTATCTCCTTACACACTATCTTCAGGTCTTGCATGGGTGTTTCCTCTAGATGGAGGAGGGTTTAAGCGTGGTGGGTATGTAAGGCTAGCCACCAAGATACGAGTAGCGGGTGGCTCACGTCGCCTCGTTTTTGATGTATGGGCATCTGTCTCGCTTCGAACTGTGTTCATCTTTATCGTTGCTTTTTTTTTACGCTGATCGTGAGCAGTTATGAGCGGTTCCGAGCACTCCACACGTTTCAGAGGTGTGTTTCCGGTGTTTCCCATCACCTCTCTTGAAAGTTTAACCTATGTTACCTGAAATTGAGTGGGCTAATAATAGCCTAGCTATTATAACGGGAAAAAATTTTCAGGGTTCAAATGTCTCCAGATGATCCATGGTTGCAGGCCCGGCTTCTGGTTTCCTCGGGGTTTCTCGGTCTGAATCCTTATTAGTGGATTCCGCTTATTGTCTGTGATTTTAGTTGGCGGATAAGAAGGGCGGATTGTTCAGTTTCGCGTTGTTGGCGATGGTGGCGACTCACGCGTTGATCCACGCGGCGGGTAACATGAGGAGCACCATGATCGTAGAGGTCAGGAAGGATTTCGTGCTGAGCAACATGGAGATCGGGTTGATAAGCGCCATCCCGAGCCTAGCTTCTGTGCTATTCACGCTGCCGGTGGGGTGGATGAGCGACATGTACGGGGCGAAGAGGCTGGTGGCGCTGAGCGTGGGCATGGCTGCGGCTGGGGCGTTGATCGCAGGCTTCACCGTGAACCCGGCGATGTACATCGTGGGGCTGATACTGATGACTTTGACGAGCACCTTCTATCACCCGCCGAGCCACAGCTATACGGCGCGTATGGTGGAGACTGGGGACAGGAGCAAGGCCATGGGGTTCCTGAATGCTGGGGGGACCTTCGGGGTGGCGTTGGGGCCACTGAGCATCACGGTGCTCATGGGTTACTTCGCGTTTCAGTGGAGACAGGTGTACCTTTTCTGGGTGCCTTTCATAGCGCTGGGGCTTGGGCTGGTCTTGTTCCTCCGGGACATGAAGGGCGCAGGCTCGAAAGACGCGGGCGCTGAGCCTGTTGAGGGGGAGGTGGAGACGCTGCTGAACCGTGACTTCATGATGTATCTATCGGCTTCGGGTGTGCGACAGTTCGCACTGGGGATGATCGGGACGTTCCTGAGCATCTACTTGGCAGATGTGAGGGGGTGGAGCATCACCGACCTGGGGATAATGTTCAGCGCCAGCAGCGTGCTGGGGTTGGCTGCCTCGCCCATCGGCGGCTACATGGCTGGGCGGCTCGGGGATAAGCGGTGGGCGGTGCTGGCTCTGGGTACGGGGTATCTTTTCTATATAGCCGCGTTCTTCACAGAAGGGGTGCTGCCTTTCATGGCGCTGTACCTGCTGTACCGTTTCTGTGGCATACTGGGTATGCCTGCTACTGCAGCTTTGACGGCGAAGCTGAGTCCGCCGAGGCAGATGGGCATGGGGTTCGCGATCAGTTTTCTGCCGCAAAGCATGGTTAGCGTTATTGCGCCTGTTGTTGCGGCGTATATCGCTGACGTGTTCGGGTTGTTCCCGATATTTACGGTGAGCTTCATCGTCATGTTTCTTGGGCTGGCCGTGCTGCAGTTCGGGGTGAGGGTGGAGTAGGTTTTACTAAGTTACATGTAATCTTTGAAATTTTTTTTCTGGGGCTTGTGGTAGGTTACCTGCTACGGGTCAGATCCGGTTTTTTGGTGGATTGGTGGCTGGTGTTCTCCGCGTCTGGTTGGCTGTCTGGTTGAGGATGGGCTGCTTTGCTGGGAGGTGTGTCCACCCGCGGGGTGCCTTCTACTGGAATGTTGGTTCTAGATGTACTGGTTTGGGTGGGTTCGTGTAAGGCCTGGGACCGTGTCATAGGACTTGTCTGTGCTTATTATGTGTCGGTCCAAGTTCAGGGCGGTGGCGGCGTAGTGGCTGTCGAAGAAGATTAGGCCCAAGGTCTGGCGGAGGTAAACGCTGGTCAGGACCAGGTCGGGTGTCAGTGGGACGTACCTCACGTTGGAGAGGGCGGTGAGGGCTGCCAGGTGGCCTAGGAGCTTGTCCTCTATGCCCTGGCTCCTGTATACCAGCTCCAGCTCCAGCATGGAGACGCTGGAGACGTCTACGGTCAGGTCTCCTTTCTTCAACGCGTCGAAGATTTTCTCCGATGTCTCGTGGTGTTTGTCGCGTATGTTTAGGTATGCGAATATGACGTCGTTCTCCAGGAGGGGCATGGCTTATCCCCTGGCTTCTCTGTGGGCGGTTTTCTCGGCTTCCTCCCTGAGCTGGGTATAGGGTTTGTCTATGTCGAGGGCGCCGTTGAGGGTCTGGAAGGGGTCGGCGGGGAGGGGAATGAGTTTCACGTGGTCTCCAGCGTTTATGAGGAGTACCCTGTCTCCTATGTCTAGGCTTTTCCTTACCTCGCTTGGTAGGGTCAGTCTGCCTCTCTCGTCCAGCTCCACGACACCCATCTACACCCACACAGCTATAGAATAGGCTGTATGTGGGTAGATATATTATTTTCCGTTTAGTGTGGGTAATATTTTTTTCTGGCGGAGCCTGGCGATTTTTCTGGGGCTCAGGGTCCTGTAGCTAGGAGTCAGAGTAGGTTGTTCCTTGTTACATGGAATAACTGAATTTTAATATCCTTGTTACATGAAAAGATGTGTTTGAGTTTCCTTTTATAATGTAATAGGCACTTATCCAATGCACGC
>Ga0209427_10002013_pt1 | contig 23728 bp, 20 predicted proteins | sample DeeMarSWOR136_30_FD_187465 | JGI IMG/M metagenome (GOLD analysis project Ga0209427, IMG submission 187465) | Marine sediment microbial communities from White Oak River estuary, North Carolina - WOR-1-36_30 (SPAdes) (version 2) | ecosystem: Environmental > Aquatic > Marine > Intertidal zone >...
CGGAGAGGTGGCCGAGTGGTTGAAGGCGGCGGTCTCGAAAACCGCTATCCTGGATTCTCAGGATCGTGGGTTCGAATCCCACCCTCTCCGCCACGTATTTTGTCCATAAGGCCAGTTTTTTCATTGAATTCTTGGATGCGCTTATCCCAGTGTCGATAGGATAGATATTTTTCTTCCCAGTAACTGTCGTCATACCATTGACTGTTGAGCTCTTCTACGTCTTTACCCAGTTGTTCAATCCAGGTGAAATACTTGAGGTTATGGATTCTTTTCTTGTCCCAATAGGACAGCTCAATCATATTGTCTATAGCAATATTTTTCAGGGCTGTTTCAAAGTCTACTGCAGCTTGATGTTTCGTGTATTCTCCAAGCTCCTGCCTCAATTCTTCAATCCTTGATTGATAGAGTTCCATAGAATCTGTTGCGATTGTAAAAATGATGTCTTTTTCGTTCATTTCGTAATATTTGGCCATCTTGACTGCACCGATAAGGTTTGCAAGAGAGGAAATTCCCAGAAGGTCCAGCCTTTTGACCGTATCTCCGGGAATGCCTTTTGATTCGAGATGTTTTTTTCCCTTCGGTTCATTGAACAGGCGGATGAGTCGCATGCATTGCTCGTCGTCAATGCCTGCTATCATGTCTGTGCTCTTGACATTGTATATCCAGGGGACGTGCTTGTCTCCGATGCCTTCTATCCGATGGGAGCCATAGCCGTTGTAAAGGAGAGTGGGACACTGCAAACCTTCCCCGGCACAGACTTTTATCCTGGGATATATCTTGCGCAAATAGTCGGCACATCCCAGGGTTCCGGTCGAGCCTTGAGTTAAAAACAGTCCAGAGAGCCTCTGTCCTTCCTGTCTTTCCTTTTCAAAGGCTTCCTCGATAGCCTGACCGGTACAGATATAGTGCCAGATGGCGTTTCCCATTTCGTCGAATTGATTGAGAATCACAATCTCTTTTGGGCGCTCGTTTCTCAGTTCAAGACTTTTATCAAAGACTTCTTTGACGTTGCTTTCAGATCCCGGTGTGGCATACACTTCAGCACCGGCCTTCTCCAGCCATTCGAATCTCTCCCGGGACATGCCTTCAGGAAGAACAGCTATACAGGGACAGGCAAGAAGATGGGAATCGTAGGCTCCGCCTCGGCAGTAATTTCCTGTAGAAGGCCACAGAGCCTTCTGCGAGGTTGGATCGAAATTCCCTTTGACAAGTCTTTCAACGAGTGGACCAAAAGTTGCTCCCACTTTATGTGAACCCGTTGGAAAGTATTTCCCAATAAGGAAAATTATCCTTGCTTTGATTCCTGTCAACTCTTGGGGGATTTCTAGGTGGTTGACATCTCCATATCCTCCCCCGAACTCAACAGGCTCGTTTTTCCAGGTAATCCTGAAAAGGTTTCGACTGTTTAGATCCCACAACCCTACCTTTTTTAATTCATGTCTGATTTTCTGGGGAATGTTTTCCGGATGAGCCATCTCTGCATAGGTGGGTATAATGATATCTCGTTCTCGACAACGCTGGATGGTCTTTTCCAAAACATCTTTTGGATTTTCCATATCTCTCCCTCCTGATCTTAATTCGGGGACAGTATACACGATTACTTAATTCAGAGGAAAAATTTCTTTTTTGATATCTTGAATGTATAGACTGTCACTACATCCAATACATCCACATCCTGATAATCATCCAAGTCCTAGTCCATAATTTAGTAATCGCGTATACTGTCCCCGATCTAATGTCCCCGATCTAATCACCTGCCCTCGATGTGGCTTTGTATTCTCTGGCAGAGACAGAAATACGGTCTATTGAAGGAATCCTCAACGGGACGACAAATTACATACTTACTTAGATTGATCAAGGATCAGACTATCAGACGGCCCTGGAGAAAGCACAAAGACTGGGCTTTGCTGAGCCTGATCCATCGTTAGACGTCGAAGGCTTGGACACCGCCGCAAAAATACTCATCATCACGATGGAAAATCTTACCTGGAGATAAAAGTGTCGCTCATCGGCTCTTTCCATCCCCTTTACGGAGTGAATGGACCGGAGAAGGGGATTACTTTTTTCACAGATACCATGGATTCCGTAACTGTGACAGGGGGAAAATCGGATCCCACAGGAGCTGCTGCCGCACTCCTCAAGGACATCATAAACATGTATCGGTGTTAGATTGACCTTAGGGTTATTTTCTGTTAATTTAGACATCCCTTTTGATTGATGAGTCAATGATGCGGAGAGGTGTCCGAGTGGCTTAAGGAGCACGCTTGGAAAGCGTGTGTGCGGTGGATGCCGTACCGTGGGTTCGAATCCCACCCTCTCCGCCATAAAGATTTTGTGTTTTCAGGAGAAAAAATGGATACCAAATTTTACGTGGATATGGAGGATTTATACGGAGCTCACAACTATCATCCTCTGGATGTTGTGATAGATAAAGCCAAAGGAATTTGGGTCTGGGATGTTGAAGGGGAAAAATATCTGGATTTTTTAAGCGCCTACTCGGCTGTCAACCAAGGTCATTGTCATCCCCGTATAGTAAAGGTTCTTGAGAGCCAGGCAAAAAAACTGACTTTGACCTCAAGGGCTTTCCGGAACGACCAATGGCCAATGCTGGCAAAGGAACTTTGTGACCTCACCGGATACAAGATGGTGCTTGCGATGAATTCTGGAGCAGAAGCAGTTGAAACTGCGATTAAAGCAGCCAGGATATGGGGCTATCAAAAGAAAGGCATCCCTCAAGATAGGGCAGAAATCATCGCCTGTTCGAACAATTTTCATGGCCGAACCATCTCAATCATCAGCTTCTCTACGGAGCTTCTCTACAAGAAGGATTTTGGGCCTTTCACGCCTGGATTTGTGATTGTCCCTTATGGGAATATCGAAGCCCTGGAGGAGGCGTTCTCTCCACACACGGCTGCGTTTATTGTCGAGCCAATCCAGGCAGAGGCAGGGATCCTCTTCCCTCCACAGGGATATTTAAGAAAGGCCAAAGAGCTTTGTGAGAGAAATAATGTTCTCTTTCTGGCAGATGAGATTCAGACAGGTCTCGGTCGTACCGGGAGGCTCTTTGCTTGTGAATACGAAGATGTCCGACCAGATATGACGATCATAGGAAAGTCTTTGGGAGGGGGATGTTATGCGATCTCTGCAGTCCTGGATGATCGCAAGGCTCTCGAGCTTTTCACTCCTGGGACCCATGGGTCAACATTCGGTGCGAATCCTCTGGCCTGCGCTGTTGCCAGAGAGTCCCTTCTGGTCCTTCAGGAGGAAAATCTTATTAGCAATGCTGTAGAACAGGGCAAATACTTTCTCGAAAGACTCAAGGGAATAAAAAGCAGACATATCAAGGAAGTGAGAGGCAGAGGACTTCTCATCGGTATCGAGCTGTTTGAGGAGGCCGGCGGCGCCCGACGATTTTGTGAGGCCTTAAAGGAGGAGGGTATGCTCTGTAAGGAAACCCATGAGAACGTCATCCGATTCGCACCTCCTCTCATCATCAAGCAGAAAGACCTTAACTGGGCTTTTAAAAAAGTTAAGAGGGTCTTCAAGGAGCTGGACTGATCCAACCCTGAACTGATCTACAGTTTTTTCATAGGACATTTATATATGAGCATTGTTGTGCTCGCAACAAGGCCTCGTTACCTTCACCATTGGAAGCATCCTTGTTTCGTGACAATTTCTTGGAAGTCGGGCAAGCTGGTAAGGAAGCCATCCGGAGGTGAGCGGACATTGAATAAAATGTGCGTTTTGTCTATCATATAGATGTGACTACTTTAAAGTGAGGGTTATTATGAAAAGCAAAACAGTCATACTTTTCTTAGGCCTGTTAGTGACAACAAGCTGCGTGTTTTATGTTCCTGTTCAAGAAGGCTATCCTCCAGGAGAAGAACAGTATTATGAGGAACCCTATCCATCCCGTCTCGATACATCTTATATTTATAACTATCTCACTCCTTATGGAATGTGGCTCAATCATTCCCCGTACGGATATGTATGGATTCCGGATAGAGTAGGGTATGGTTGGCGGCCTTATTCAAATGGACAGTGGGTTTGGACGGATTATGGCTGGACTTGGGTCTCAAGCTACAGATGGGGCTGGATTCCTTTTCACTATGGACGGTGGGGCTGGGATAGGTACATCGGCTGGTTCTGGGTGCCGGATACGGTTTGGGGACCTGCATGGGTAAGCTGGAGAAGAGGTGACCTCTATATCGGTTGGGCTCCCTTACCTCCGGAGGCAAGATTCATATTTGGAGTGGGGATAAGCGCTCTTCCTTACACTTTATCAAATTCGTATTGGGTGTTTGTGGAGTACCCTTATTTTCTGGACGCCAGGCTTTATCGCTATGTCCTTCCCATGGAGCGAAATATTACCATCATCAACTACACGGTTATCCAGACCAACATCGTGGTCCGGAACAACAGAATCATCAACAGAGGCATTGACATCGAATATATTGGAAGAGCAGCCAGACAGAGGGTTTATAAATACGAGCTAAGTCCATCATCCCGCCCGGGACCGTCAAGAGTAAGAGGCAATAGGGTAGAGATATTCAATCCTGATATGGAGAGGAATGAGACAGCCAAGCCCCAAAAATTGATAGAGAGAAATGAGGTCTTGGATAGAGTTACACGGACGACTCTTAGATCTCCCACAAAAAGAACAGGAGACCGTGAGGATGAAAGCCTCGAAAACACTCAAGAGGAAGAGATGAGGATGCTGGAAGAAAGCCAGAGAAAGCAATTGAATGAGATTAATAAAAAATTGACGGAGGAGAAGAGCCAGGCAGAGAGTTCGGAGGCGAAAAAGAAGATCGAAGAGGAGTACAGGGAGAAGATTACAAAGGTAAAGAAGAGCCACGAGACGGAAAAAGCCGAGATCAAGAAAAGGCACGAGAAAGAATCAGAACAGGCGAAGAAGAAAATCAAGAAAAAAGAGATTAAATAGAATAGGTTCGATTTTTTTCTCCTTTCAGTGTAACAACGAGAGCTGTTCCTAAAATAATGATGCCCCCGAAGACCGTACGCATGTTCGGGATTTCCTTCAAAAAAATAAGGGCCAGCACAATTCCATACACTGGTTCCAAAGAGCTGATGATAGCAGCGGTTTGTGCGGGAACATGTCTCATCCCTTTAATAAAAAGGGAATGTGATCCTGCCGTGCAGAAAATCCCCAATACCAGAAGTAAGAGAATCTCTTTATGGCCTAAGCGTGGTTGAAGCACGAAATAAAAGGGGAGTAGAAAAAGGGTCGCTGAGAAGTCCTGATAAAATGTGATCAGTAGGCTCGAATATTTTTGAGAGAGCTTTCGGTTGAGGATGGTCAAGACGGAAAAGGTGAGCCCGGAAAACACGCCCCAGAGAACACCCCGATATATAGAATTGCTCAGATCAAATCGGGGAATGATGAGAAAAATTCCAATCACGCAGAGAAGCGCAAAGAAAATCGCTGATATCTTGACTCTCTCTCGGAAAAACAGGGGCTCGAGAAAGGCAGTGAACACAGGAAAACTTGAATAGGACAGAAGTCCTACAGCGACTGTCGAGATTTGTATAGACTTAAAGAACGTTACCCAGTGTACCGCAAGGATAAAGCCTAGCAGAACAAAGAGGGCATAATCCTTTGGATGAGGAATGCGCATATCTTGTTTGGTTAAAAGGAAGAGCAAAAGGAGAGAGAGGCTCGCAAAAAAGACCCTGCCCAGGACAATAATGAATGGAGATAGGAGTAGCCACTTTCCAAAAAGCCCGGCTAATCCAAATAGAACGACAGCCGTATGTATCTCCGCCAGACTCCTCGGTTTTTCCATGGTAAAACCATATACCACAGATTCGAGTTTATCAAATTATTCTTTTTGTTTTCCTTTAGATTTATGATAATATAGGGTTTAATTAAAAAGGAACCCGCTTCCTTCGATTTATCAACTGCCTGAAAAAATGAGCTATATAATCTTCGCACGTAAATACCGGCCTATGAGATTCGGGGAAATGATAGGCCAAAAACATGTCGTTCAAACTTTGATGAATGCTGTAAAAAACGACCGGGTTGCCCAGGCTTATATATTTTCTGGAATGCGGGGAGTGGGGAAGACAACGATGGCCCGTATCCTGGCTAAAGCTTTAAACTGTCAGCACGGCCCAACTCCGGATCCCTGTAATAAGTGTGAATTCTGCCGAGAAATCAACGAAGATCGGTCTGTTGATGTCCTTGAAATTGACGGTGCTTCAAATAGGGGAATAGATGAAGTCAGATCACTCCGTGAAGGTGTAAAATACAAACCTATCCATAGTCGATATAAAGTCATCATCATCGACGAAGTACACATGCTTACTCGGGAAGCTTTCAATGCCCTCTTGAAGACTTTAGAAGAGCCGCCACCACACACGGTATTCATCTTCGCTACGACAGAGTCTCATAAAGTTCCGGCAACAATTCTATCTCGTTGTCAGCCTTTTGAGTTCAAGAAAATCTCGCAAAAGGATATCATCAATCATCTCTTGGATATAACACAAAGAGAAAAAATTACCATCTCAACGTGGGGACTTAACCTGATTGCTGAGGCTGCAGATGGCAGTCTGAGGGATGCTCAGAGCCTTTTAGATCAAGCTGTTTCCTATTCCGGAGAGAACATCAGCGATGAGGATTTAAAGGAAATCCTGGGGGCTATAAGCCGAGAAGCCCTTTTTGATTTTTCGAGTGCAATTCTCGATGAGAAGCCGGAGCAGATATTTTCATTGGTGGAAAATGTCATCGAGAAAGGGTATGACTTAAGGTTTTTCTATAAGGAACTCGTCCAGCATTTCAGGAATTTGCTCCTAGTGCGATCGGTTAAGAATCCTCAGGAATTGCTCGCTTTAAGCGAGGATGATATAGCGACAATCAGACAGGAAGCTGAAAAATCTTCTGCCGATGATTTACTTCGCTATCTTGTTGCTCTTCAGCAAGGAGAACAGGGCTTAAAATTCTCTTCCCATCCTCGTATATACTTGGAAGCGCTGTTGGTCAAACTGTGCCATTTCAAAAAAATTGTCCCATTAACCGATATTATCCAGGAGATCGAGGCGTTGAAGAAGGATTTAAAAAGATATGAAGAGACAGAGGAGTTCAAAGCACAGCCAAGCCCTTCAGTGGGGCCTATCTCAGTAGAGAAAAACGCACGGAAGGATCAGCCAGAAATCAGCGCCGTGACACATAAGACATCTGTTGAAAAGGAAAAACAACAGCAAAATGGAAAAAGACAGAAAAAGGGTGACGCTGCCCTGAAAGATCCAACGGTCAAATTTTTTTTAGATACTTTCGATGCACAGGTTCTCTCTGTCGAACCCATCAAGAAAGGGAAAAAGTGAAATTATAATCATGAAAAAATGGCACAGCAAGGAGAAGTAAAATGAAAAACGTTGGTAATATCCAAAAAATGTTAAGAACAGCAAAAGAAATGCAGGAAAAACTCCAAAAAGAGATGGCTGAGATGAGGGTCGAAGGTTCAAGCGGCGGGGGAATGGTCAATATTATACTTGATGGAACGAAAAATTTAATCTCTCTTAAGATCGACCCCGAAGTGATCAATAAAGATGATCCCGAAATGCTTCAAGATTTGATCATCGCAGCCTTCAATGATGCCAATACAAAGGTCGATGAGGTTCTCTCTGAAAAAATGGGGGCTTTTGGAGCTGGACTAAAGATCCCAGGACTCTTCTGATGTTAGATCAAGAACATCCCCTAACACGACTCATAGAAGAACTGAAAAAGATACCCAGCATCGGGGCAAAAACCGCCCAGAGAATAGCTTTTTATATCATCGGACTTCCCCAGGAGGGAGTTGACAGTTTGGCTCAAGCCATCAAGGATGCAAAACGGAATATATTCTATTGTTCCACATGCAATAGCTTGACCCATATTGACCCTTGTGAATATTGCACGGATAACAGAAGAGATGATGAAGTTCTCTGTGTTGTTGAAGAGCCCTTCAACATATCTTCAATAGAAAAAGCGGGAGCCTTCCGGGGAGTCTATCATGTGCTCCTCGGAACCCTTTCTCCGCTGAAAGGTATGGGCCCTGACGAATTGAATACGGACAAATTGATAGTACGCGTGAAAGAGGGGCATTATAAAGAGATCATACTAGCCACAAATCCTACTGCTGAAGGAGAGGCCACAGCACTTTATTTGGCGAAGCTTCTCAGAGATTTTGGTGTCAAATTAACACGATTGGCTATGGGACTTCCCGTGGGTTCAGATATTGACTTTGCAGATCAAGTAACAATAAAGAAAGCACTCGAGGGAAGAACTGAATTAAAAGAATAATTTTTTTTGATAAAGGTTTATTCAGGTAGCCAGAATTTGTTTGAAAGAGATATGAGCAAAAAAAAAGGCAATCATCATATCAATCATTAAAATTCCATATTCTGTTCTTACAATAAAAACTGGGTATCTGAGAAAAAGGAGGATTAATGGATAAGGAGACAATCGAAATCAGATGGCATGGCCGGGCGGGCCAGGGTGTTGTGACGGCGGCCGCGACGTTGGCAGACGTGATTTCAACCGAAGAAGATCTCTATGTACAGGCGTTTCCGGAATTCGGCGCGGAAAAAAGAGGAGCTCCAATCCTGGCTTTTAACAGGATCAGTAAAAAGCCCATCCGCTCGCACAGCCAGGTATATTATCCAGATATTGTGGTTGTCACTGATCCGTCCCTGTTAGGTATGGTCGATGTGACGAGCGGTGCAAAGGAAGATGCCATCTTTCTGATGAACACAACATTTGACATCGATCTGATTCGGAAAATGCTAGCCTTGGAAGAGAAAAAAATCTATTCATTGGATGCGTACGCAATTGCTGAGCAAGAGCTCGGGCGAGCCATACCCAATGTTCCTATGGTTTCTGCATTGGTCAAAATCACGGGACTTATGGATCTTGCTAAGTTTAAGAAGAACATCAAAGTTTCGTTGGGAAAAAAACTGCGTTCTGAGGTGGTGGAGAAAAATTTAAGAACCATTGATAGAGCCTTAGAGGAGGTCAAGTTAGGATGAAAAAAGAAACCTGGAAAGAATTAACCATTGGCACGATTAACCTGGATGCTGGAAACTCGATAAAAAATTTGACTGGAACTTGGAGGTCAGGACATAAACCTGAATTCATTGAGGAAAATTGCATCCAGTGTTTTTTCTGCTGGCTGTACTGTCCTCACTTCGCCATCCTGGTCAAAGATGAAGAGGTTGTAGGCATCAATTATGATTACTGCACAGGATGTGGCATATGTGCCGAAGAATGTCCCTCAAAGGAAAAGTCGATAGTCATGGTTAAAGAGGAAATTAAGTTGGCCGAAGGAGAGACATCATGAGCGTACTGAAAACACTCAACGGAAATCAGACTATTGCAGAGGCGGTTAGACAGGTTGACCCTGATGTTTTGGCAGCCTACCCGATCACTCCATCGACAGCCATTGTAGAGACCATTGCACAATTTAAGGCAGATGGATTGATATCGGGCGAGTTCGTCTGCCCTGAAAGCGAACACAGCGCTATGAGTGTCTGCATAGGTGCTTCTTCAGCAGGAGGGCGGGTTATGACAGCCACGGCATCCCAGGGATTGGCCCTTATGTGGGAGATGCTTTATATTGCAGCAGGCCTCAGGCTTCCTATTGTGGCAGCCATTGTCAATCGCTCATTGAGCGCTCCGATCAACATCCACGGTGATCACAGCGATACGATGGGGGCTAGGGATACAGGTTGGATCCAGATCTATTCGGAAAACTGTCAGGAAGCCTATGACAATTTTATCCAGGCATTCCGGATCGCTGAGCATTTAGATGTCCGGACTCCCGTGTTGGTCGGATTGGATGGCTTCATCATCAGTCATTCCTTGGAAGTCGTTCATGTCGAGGATGATAAAAAAATCAAAGAGTTTGTGGGAGAATACCAACAAGTTTATCCTTTGCTGGATACCACCCGAAAGATGACAGTCGGGCCTATCGACTTTACGGATTACTATTTCGAGCATAAAAGAAACCAAATAGAAGGGATCGAGAATGCACCTTCAATCATCGAGAAAGTGGGTAAGGAATACGGAGAATCATTCGGCCGCACCTACAGTTTCTTCGAAGAATACAGGATGGACGATGCGGAAGTCTGCATCGTGGTGATGAGTTCTGCTGCGGGAACATGTAAAGACGCCATCGACGAACTCAGAGACGAAGGGAAAAAAGTCGGACTTCTGAAGCCCAGAATTTTTCGACCTTTTCCCTATGAAAAAATTGCTGAGGCATTGAAAGACATGAAAGCTGTTGCTGTTCTGGACCGCAGTTCCTCACCTGGTGCCTTTGGTGCGCCTCTTTTTACGGAAATACGCAACTCTCTTTATGATTATGATAATCGGCCCAAAGTAGTGAACTATGTTTATGGCCTGGGAGGAAGAGACATCATGGTAGAACATTTCAAGGAAGTCGCCGGAAAGTTGGAAAAGATTGCTGAGACAGGGAAAGTTGAAGAGATTTATGGATATTTGAATCTAAGGGAGTAAATGAAGGGAGATTGAAATGGCAAAACTTAAAGATCTAGCTAAAATGGAGGATAGGCTGGTGGCCGGGCATGGTATGTGCCTTGGATGCGGGATTCCATTGATTTTTAAAGTGGTTTTACGGGCGATCGATGATCCTATCATCATAGCCAATGCCACAGGATGTCTGGAGGTGTGCACTACCATTTTTCCCCGGACGTCTTGGAATATGACATGGTTACACAGCGCTTTTGAAAACGCTGCATCGACTATCGCGGGTGTGGAAGCGATGTACAAATCTTTGAAGAGGCAGGGCAAGATACCAGAAAACAAGAGAATCAAATTCTTAGGTGTGGGAGGTGATGGAGGCACCTATGATATCGGACTTCAGGCTCTATCCGGAGCCATGGAGAGAGGGCATGATATCGTCTATCTCTGTTACGATAACAATGCCTATGCCAATACTGGAGGACAGAGATCGTCGGCGACGCCTCTGGGAGCTTCGGCAACGACATCTCCTGCAGGAGCACAGAGCCCAGGAAAGCTTCAGTGGCGGAAAGATCTCACAAAAGTCTTGGCCGCACATAATATCCCCTATGTTGCCCAAGCGAGTCCTACCCGCTGGCAGGACCTGTATAACAAAGCTAAAAAGGCTTTCGAGGTCGAAGGTCCAGCATTCCTGAATGTGCTGTGTCTGTGCCCTACAGAATGGAAATATGAGGAATCTAAGGGCATCGAGCTGGCTAAGACAGCCGTAGATACATGTGTCTGGCCCCTGTATGAAGTGGAAAACGGAAAGTACAGAATCAATTACAAACCCAAAGAAAAGAAATCCGTGCTGGAGTGGATCAAGCCGCAGGGCAGATTCCGCCATCTCTTCAAAGAAGAAAACGCATGGGTTCTTGAAGAGTTCCAGAAGAAAGTTGATGAAGAGTGGGAGGAGCTGAATAGACTCGCTGCTCTTTAGCCTTCGCAGGCAATTTTCGTTTGAACTTTTTTCGCTTCTTATATATCATCCTTTTTATCTTAAAAAATTGAATCCCTCTCGATAAAGAAAGGAGACAAGAACGCTTCGTGTCATTAGAATGAGTTGTTGGCTCGCGACTGTGGCAAAGATAGTCTAAGGCTTTTATCAGGCACACGGGATTCCACATATGGAGGTTTGGAATGAAGATTACTCAGGTCGATGTGTTTCAGGTCGATTATAAGCTTCTGGACCAGGAATACGCATGGTCCAGAGGACAGGCCGTTTCCTCATTTGTAAGCACGATCGTCAGAATATCGACCGATGAAGGCTTTAAGGGATTTGCTGAGGTCTGTCCTTTGGGATCGGCCTACATGGATGCCTATGCTCGAGGAATTCCTTCCGGTGTCGAAGAGATTGGGAGTCATCTGATTGGTCAGGATCCTTGTCAGCTTAATATCATCAACCATCTTATGGATAGGGCGATGACAGGGCACAATTACATCAAATCGCCGTTGGATGTAGCCTGTTGGGATATCATTGGTAAAGTCACAGATACTCCGATATGCACTCTTTTGGGCGGGCGGTATGTGGACAAATTTCCTCTTTATAGAGCGATATCTCAGGGCGAGCCACAAAAAATGGCAGATGATGTGGCCCGCTATCGGGAGGAAGGATACCGCCGGTTCCAGCTAAAGGTGGGAGGCGATCCTGATGTAGATATTCAACGCATTAAAGCCGTTCTCAGCTTTGTCAAGTCAGGAGATATTCTGGTGGCAGACGCTAACACGGGTTGGATTCCTCACACGGCCATTCGAGTGGTCAATGCTCTGAGAGGGGAGGATGTCTATATTGAACAGCCCTGCAAGAGCCTTGAGGAGTGCTGCATTGTCCGGGAGCATACCCCACAGCCTATGGTATTGGATGAGGTGATAAGGGATGTCTACTCTTTGGTATGGGCTTATAATCATAAAGCCATGGATGTGGTCAACCTGAAGATATCCCGACTAGGGGGATTGACCAAGGCCAAACAAATGAGAGACCTGTGCGAATCGCTCGGAATCGCTATGACCCTTGAAGACAGTTGGGGAGGGGATATCACCACGGCGGCCATAGCCCATTTGGTCGGAAGTACAAAGTCAGAGTTCTATTTTACATCCACAGACTTTAACAGCTACAATGATGTGCATCTTGCTGGGGATGCTCCGATGAGGAAAGACGGATGGCTGGAGGTGCCGACAGGACCTGGATTAGGCATCCATGTGGACGAGAAGCTGTTAGGTAAAGCTGTAGTAATAGTAAAATAAAGTCAATTTACTGGGAATCTTGACAAAGAAATTTAGAAGATTGGGGTTTTTTTTGCTTCTGATGTGTGATATATTAGATATCAGTGGAAATGCATATGGATGGAAAAGGTGTTCTTAACCTGAAATCCTTGAAAGATCAGGTTTATGAATATTTGAGGAGACAACTGGAAAAAGGAGAGATTCGTCCAAGAACTGTACTCAACATTGAAGAGACAAGTAAGAGACTGGGAGTTAGCCGAACACCGCTCCGGGATGCGTTGCTTCAACTTGAGATGGAAGGATTCGTATCCATTTTTCCCCGGCGCGGTGTGATCGTCAATCACCTCACTCTCCAGGATATAAAAAACTATTATGAAATCGTAGGGGCTCTTGAGAACACCGCCCTTCTTGCTGCTTTTGAAAGGATTAAGGATTCTCAAATCAAACGAATGTATGCACTCAATTCCGAGATGGGCCTTGCTATCGCACAGGATAATTTCAATCAGTATTACCAGAAAAACCTCAAATTCCACAATGTTTTTCTCGATCTCTGTGAAAACAAAGATATCGTTAAAATCGTGAAAAACCTGAAAAGACGTCTCTACGATTTTCCCCGACAAGAGGGATTTGTAAAACAGTGGGAGGAGGCTTCTATAGAAGAACACAGAAAATTTGTTCAATTGATCGAGGAAGGGAAGAAGGAAGAAGCTGCGAAGTATTTGCGAGATGTGCACTGGTCCTTCCAAGTCCAAGAAAAATTCATTAAGAGGTATTACAAAAGGGCTGTGGCAACCTCTAAGAAAAAGGATGGATAGTCTGTGAAGGGAATGATATTCGATATAAAGCGATATGCCATCCATGATGGGCCGGGAATCCGGACCACGGTCTTCTTCAAAGGCTGTACGTTACGATGCCAGTGGTGCCACAATCCAGAAGGAATAGAAAGAGAACGAGAAATAATGTTTCGAGCCGAGCGATGCGTAGAGGAATGCCGGGAGTGTGTGACAGTTTGTCCCCAGTGTGCCATTACAAAAAAAAGCAGAGTCATTTCGATCGATCAAGCGAAATGTGATCTCTGTGGGAAGTGTGAAGAGGCCTGCATGTATGATGCGGTCGAATGTGTCGGTCGAGAGGTCAGTGTCCAAGATGTTCTGAATGAGGTAGAAAAGGATAGGATATTCTATGAAGAATCTGAGGGAGGCGTTACCTTTTCGGGGGGAGAGCCGCTGGCTCAGCCTGATTTTCTACTGGGACTGCTCACTGAGTTGAAGGGAAGAAACATTCATACGGCTGTGGACACCTCGGGATTTGTGCCTTTTGACATTCTGGATAAAGTCAGCCGAGAGGCAGATCTGATTCTTTTCGACCTAAAGATCATGGATGAGGGAAAGCACATAAATTTCACAGGAGAATCCAATTCCTTGATCTTGGAGAATTTGAGAAAGCTCTCTAGAAATGAAAAAAAAATTATCATTCGCATGCCTGTTTTGGAAGGCCTGAACGATGACGAAGAAAGTTTCCAGAAGGTGGTGGAATATCTTCGAACTTGCGGCGGTATTGAGGAGATCAATCTTCTGCCTTATCATAAGGGAGGAGAGGCAAAGCGCAGGAGGTTGAACAAGTCCTATCCGTCCATCGATTTTCGTGCTCCTTCGGATGAGAGAGTTGAAGAGATCAAGAATCATCTCTCTGCATACGGATTTTCAGTGAAGGTTGGAGGTTAAAGGTGAACGATCGGATTAAGAGATTACGTGAACAAAGTCTGAATGCAAAACCATTCATTACTTCAGAAAGAGCGAAGCTCATCACAGAGTTTTACAAAAGCGATGTGTCGCAGAAGGTTTCGGCCCCAGTACAAAGGGCTTTGGCTTTCAAACACCTCCTGGAGAAAAAAGCCATTTGCATCAATAAAGGAGAGCTCATAGTCGGGGAACGGGGACCTGCTCCCAAAGCGACTACGACCTATCCTGAAATTACGGCTCACAGCCTTAAAGATCTGAGGATTTTAGATAAACGGGCAAAAACATCGTTTTCAGTGGATGAGAAGACCAAAGAATTGTATAGAGAGGAGATTATTCCTTTCTGGAGGGGAAAATCCATCAGAGATCGAATATTCGATGAGGTGGACCAGGAATGGAAGGAGGCTTACGAAGCCGGGATTTTTACCGAATTCATGGAGCAGAGAGCTCCGGGTCACACAGTTTTAGATGACAAGATATACAAAAAGGGATTTTTAGATTTTAAGAAGGATATACAAAAGAGTAGAGAAGGCCTGGATTTCCTGAATGATCCTGAGGCCTACAAAAAGAGAGAAGAGCTCAAAGCCATGGAGATCTGCGCGGATGCGCTCATTCAATATGCTCGACGCCATGCAGTCAGGGCGAAAAGGCTTTCTCGGAATGAAAAGGACCCAAAAAGGAAAAAGGAATTGGAGAAGATAGCAAGAATCTGTTTGCATGTTCCTGCCCATGCTCCCCGCAATTTCTGGGAAGCCCTCCAGTACTATTGGTTTGTCCATCTCGGGGTGATTATCGAGTTCAACACCTGGGATTCCTTCAATCCTGGAAGGCTTGATCAGCATCTTTATCCGTTCTACATAAAAGGACTTCAGGATGGGACTCTGACCAGGGAGAAAGCACGGGAGCTTCTCCAGGCCTTTTGGATAAAGTTCAACAATCAGCCAGCTCCGCCAAAGGTAGGAGTGACGGCTGAGGAGAGCGGAACCTACACGGATTTTGCGTTGATCAATACAGGAGGCGTTAAGCAGGATGGATCTGATGCTGTGAACGAACTCTCCTATCTTATCATGGACGTGGTGGAGGAGATGAGGATTCTTCAACCCAGCTCCATGGTTCAGATCAGCAAGAAGAATCCAGACCGCTTCTTGAAAAGAGCCTTGAAGATCGTTAAAACAGGATTCGGACAGCCTTCGATTTTCAACACCGATGCCATCGTGCAGGAACTCGTTCGTCAGGGGAAGTCGGTCGAGGACGCGCGAGATGGTGGAGCCAGTGGATGTGTGGAGGCCGGTGCATTCGGCAAGGAAAACTACAACCTTACCGGCTACTTTAATCTCACTAAAGTCCTGGAGATTACCTTGAACAACGGATTCGATCCGCGGACGGGTAAGCGCATCGGGCTGCAAACAGGAAATCCAGAAAAATTCTCTGCTTTCGAAGATCTGTTCCTGGCTTTCAAAGAACAGCTCCGGCATTTTGTGGAAATCAAAATCAAGGGAAACAATATCATCGAGCGGCTGTATGCTGAATATCTGCCCTCGCCGTTCCTTTCGATCCTGATTGACGATTGTATCGCAACCGGAAAAGATTATCATGATGGAGGAGCACGTTACAATACATCCTACATCCAGGGTGTAGGCATGGGGACAATCACAGATATCCTGACTTCTATCAGATACAATGTATATGATAAAAAACAGGTCAGTATGCGCCAACTCCTGAAGGCCTTGAAGAATAACTTCGAAGCCCATGAGTCGCTGCGTCAGAGATTCTTGAACAAAACTCCCAAATATGGAAATGATGATGACTATGCCGATGAAATCATGACATCCATTTTCGAGGCCTATTTTGAAGTAGTGGATGGAAGACCCAATACCAAGGGAGGCAATTACCGGATCAATCTTCTTCCTACCACTGTACATGTGTATTTCGGGAATGTGGTCGGGGCAACACCGGATGGAAGGAAAGCTGGAGAACCTCTCTCCGAGGGTGTCTCTCCTGTCCAAGGTGCTGACAGACACGGTCCGACAGCAGTTATGAAATCTGTGGCCAAAATGGACCATGTGCGGACCGGAGGTACCCTTCTCAACCAGAAATTTACTCCTCAGTTGCTGGCGGATGAACAAGGTATAGAAAAACTCTTGTACCTTATCCGGGGTTATTTCAAGATGGATGGACACCACGTCCAGTTCAATGTTGTCAGCGCAGATACCCTCCGAGACGCCCAAAGGCATCCGGAAAGATACAGAGATCTGATTGTAAGAGTAGCTGGGTACAGCGATTATTTCGTGGACTTGAGCGCTGAACTGCAGAACGAGATCATTCAAAGAACCGAACACCTTTCTTTCTGATTAATTCTTAATTTGGGGACAGTATACGCGATCACTTATTTGTTGAACTTTAAAACTGCTATTTCTTAATTGTTGATTTAAATAAATTTAAAATTATACAAGGCACTCTTTTTTTTCCAGGTAATTTAGTAATCGCGTATACTGTCCCCAAATTAAAATTAGGTGTTGTGTCTGAAGAAGAGGTTGATATATTATGTGGTCTTATTTTAAAGAAAAATAAGGAGCAAGGATATGTTTGATTCTAAGATTTATGTGGAACGCCGGAAGCGTCTGAGGGAGCAAGTTGAGTCTGGTCTTCTGCTCTTTCTGGGAAACGAGGAAAGCCCGATGAACTATCCAGCCAATCCTTTCCATTTCCGCCAGGACAGCTCGTTTCTTTATTTCTTTGGTCTAGATTCGCCCTCATTGGCCGCAGTTATCGACATCGATAAGAAGAGAGACATGATCTTTGGAAACGATGTCAGTATGGAAGACATCATCTGGATGGGAGAACTTCCATCCATGAAAGAGCGGGCAGCTCTCGTCGGGGTTACAGACACAGCCCCTCTGGAAAAATTGGAGCAAACGATCAATGAGGCCAAAACCAAAGGAAGAACAATTCATTATCTTCCTCCCTACAGGCCTGAAAATGTTCTGAAAATCATACAGCTTTTAGGGATCGATCAAACTCTGGTCAAGAGCCAAGCCTCAAAAGAATTGATAAAAGCTGTTGTCGCCCAAAGATCAGGGAAAATCCCTCAAGAGATCGAACAGATGGAAATGGCCCATGAAGTCACCTATGATATGTACATTACAGCCATGAAGATGGCTAAGCCTGGCATCTATGAAAGGGAGATTGTGGGCCGGATGGAAGGAATTGTCCTTGCTTCAGGATGCCATATGGCTTTTCCGACCATACTCACCATTAACGGGCAAATCCTCCATAACCACTACCATGGGAATCCCCTTATAGAGGGGCGGCTCCTGGTCATGGATTCAGGTGCTGAGTCTCCATTGAATTATGCCTCTGACATAACAAGGACAATCCCTGTCGGTGGGACTTTCATGCCTAAGCAAAAAGAGGTCTACAAGATCGTTCTTAGAGCACAAGAAACAGCGATCCTGAATATCAAACCTGGTGTGATGTTCAAAGATATCCACATCCAAGCTGCCACTGTCATTGCTTCGGGACTCAAGGAATTAGGATTGATGAAGGGAGACACTGATGAAGCCGTAAAGGCAGGGGCACACGGTCTTTTCTTTCCTCATGGCCTGGGCCACATGATCGGCCTGGATGTCCATGATATGGAGGACTTGGGAGAGGACTACGTCGGCTACAACGATAAGGTCAAAAGGAGTGAACAGTTTGGTCTTGCTTATCTCCGGATGGCCAAGAAACTCGAGCCAGGCCATGTCCTGACCGTAGAACCCGGGATTTATTTCATTCCAGCCCTGATAGACCAATGGACCGCAGAGAAAAAATTCGAATCGTTCATAGATTACGAGAAGCTCAAAGAATACAAAGATTTTGGGGGGATCAGGATCGAGGATAACGTCCTGGTGACCGCGGAAGGACGCCGAGTGCTGGGCAAATCCATTCCAAAAACTGTGGAAGAGGTCGAAGAGATCACGGCATCTGGCTGATCTGATTTTCCAATGCCTTGGGGCCGACGATAATTTCTATAGCCTTGTCGAGATTCAATACGTCCTTCATAAAGGCGTTGAATTCTTCAAGAGACGTCGTATCCATCTCGGAAAGAATCTGGTTCAAGAATTCGTGACCGAGTTCAAGAGCCTCAAAAGCAACAAGATTGTAGGTTTTGTCGTCCTTTGTTTCTGATTCCCTCATGAATGAGCCCTTAGAATGGATTTTCGTGATCTCGAGCTCCTCGGCAGATATGCCTTCTTCAGAGAGGTTTTGGATGATCTTTTTAAGTGCGTCCATCGCAGTTTCAATTTTAGTTTGGTCTGTCTCAAGATAGACCTCTAACATTCCCCCTTCCCTCATCACGAATGACTGAGCATTCACGACATAAGCAAGCTTCTCTTCAGCCCTCAACGGCCAGAGCTTCGAGTTAATGCCTTTTCCCAGAAGATTTTCCAGCAGGTTGGTTAGAATATAATTTCTGGAGGAAACTTTTGGCAGAGGAAAGGCCAGATACACCATTGATTGCTGGGTGTCTTTTTCTAGAAATAGGCTCCTCTCTTCGGATGGAGAAAACATGATTGCCTCAGGATCTGACGGTTTACCCGCAGGAAATTCTTCTAAATAAGGCCGCAAGATTTCAATAGCGCTTTCTTTTTTCAGATCGGTGGAGATGGCTACCACCATATTTCCCGCCCTTACGTAGGCATCATAGAAGCCTTCGATATCCTTTTTTTTGATATTCTTCAATGATTCTTCGGTTCCGTAATCCGAGCCAGCATAACTTGTCGCAGCGAAGAGTGCATCCAACGCAGCCGTATGTGCGACATTTATGAGCTCATCGTCCAGTTGCTTTCTCTGATGATTCATCAAATCCTTCACTCTATTTATCCGCAATCCAGAAAATAGAGGCTTCTTCAAGATTTGGGTGCTGAGCTTGATGGCATCCTCGAGGTTTTCAGAGAGGCAGGAAATTTTGATCAGAGTGAAATCATGTCGGCAAAACATAGAAGTACGAGTGGCCTGATTCATCATCTGTTCAATGCTCCGCTGACTGGGGAATTCCAGACAGAGGCGCGTCGTCAGGAAGGCCAGTCCTTGCTTCCCCGCAGGCTCTCGCCATCTCCCTCCCCGGATGAGGATTTGAACGACCGAAGTCGGCGAGGCATCGTCCTCCTGGTAGATCAGTTTGAGGCCATTGGAGAGGACTGTTTTTTCCGGCTGATTTTTCAACAAAATTTCTGAGGATATGGGGAAAGCCGAGAGTAGAATGGAAACCAGACATGTAAGCCAGATACCAGTAAATAGGAAATTCCTCACCGTCAATCGATTCATCCTAGTCTTTTTTTTCATTGGGTACGATGGAGACAACGACATATTTTCCTCCGCTGAAATATTTCCCTGCAGCCTTTCTCAAACCGGAAGAGTCTATTTTATCAATATTTTCTATATAACTGCCTCGATCTGGTCCTTCCTTCATGAGCATATTCATAGCAAGGGATAGGGCAAGGTTCAGGCCCTTTTCTTGGGATTGATGATACCGGAACTTTATCTGGTTTTTAGCGCTCTCCAGATAATCAAGAGCATAGAAACGCTGCTCTCCGCTGTAATCTGTTTTGGAGAAATTAAGCCTTCTTGCATTTTTCAGGAATTTTATAGTTTCTGTCCTGGCTGCCCTCATATTTTTGGGATCCAATGTCAGGTAAATGCTTGCCATCCCCCCATACTTGTAGGATCCAAATCCCATGGAGATCGTTTCCACCAACTGCCTCCTCCCTCTTAAAGAATAAGTCAGGAGGGGAATGATTCCCCGGCCAGTAACCTCGGTTAAAACATCCATAGCATATTGATCCTGATGATTGTAATCAGGCCCTTGGAGTCCTATGACAAGGTAGCCGATGTTCACATCCATCTGTTCCTCGATTTCGATGTCATCTTCGAGAGGAATCACTTTTTCGAATTTCTGAGGTGTAAATCCATTGTTTTCCAGATCGGAAAATTTATTTTTTATTTTCTGTTCCATCTCTTCAAGATTGAAATCACCCACAACAGCTAAGGCACTATTCGCCGGTACAAAGTAGCTATCATAGAATTCTTGGATCTGGTAGATGGTTGCCGCTTCGATGATTTCCCTTTTCCCATGTATGGGCCTCTGATAGGGGTGATTCTGGAAAAGATTTTGGTGGATGAGAGACGTGGCGAGCTTAATCGGATCATCTTGAATTTGACTCAGTTCCTCCAGAATGATCTGTTTTTCTTTGTCCAATTCCTCTTGCGTGAGCTTCAAACGAAACAGGATCTCCTTTTGGTTCTCCAAGGCAAAATCCGCATATTCAGAAGGAAGGGATAGTTCAAAGGTTGCCAGATCGAGACCAGTGTGTCCGTTAAAATAAGCCCCATGTGAACGTATGGCATTGCCGATTTCTTCACCGCTCCGAAATTCTGTCCCTCGAAAAAGAATATAATGCTCCAAGATGTGCACCAGGCCGTTCGTTTCGTCAGACTCATTCTTGATTCCCAAATCAAAGGCGAAGACGAGATTGAGCAGGGGAAGATCCTGCTTCACGTAGAGAAAGACCTTCATGCCGTTTTCAAGCTCGAAAAATTTAGCCTGTTCGTCTTCTTCTTCACCTATTGCAGTGGAGGCAAGAAAAAAACTAATCAGAACGATGAGATAGATTGTCTTTGAATAAGTTTTCACGGCGCTTCTCCAAGATAAGTTTTTTCGAATTGATTGATATCAGTAAGGTTTCCTAGGACAAGCAGGGTGTCTCCTACCTGGATTTTTATATCGGGGGAAGGATTAAAAACGATATCCTCACCTGGTTTTTTCATTGCGACGACAATGACATTGGCTCTTTTCCGAACTTCGCACTGAGCAATGCTTTTTTCGATCATGGTCGAATCCTTCTTTATTATGAATTCTTCCATGGATAAAGAAAGCTCGCTTCGTCTTATAATCAGATCCATGAATTCGACGAGGGCGGGGCGAATGAGTCCCTGAGCAATTCGGAGTCCACTGATTTTGTTGGGATTGACAGTTTTGTTTGCTCCGATCTGAAGGATTTTTCTCTCTGCTTCTTCATCCATGACTTTGGAAAGGACAAAAAGTGAGGGGTTGATCAACTTGACGGTCATGACTAAATAGAGGTTATCGGCATCTGAAGGAAGGAGTGCAGCAAGCGCTTTAGCTTTTTTAATGCCAGCCTTAATCAAAATCTCTTCTTGGGTGGCATCGCCCTGTATGTAAAGACAGGAATGATCTCCTTCGAGCTCAGTCAAGGTTTCCTTTCTGCTGTCTATGACGATGTAGGGTAATTTTTCTTCTTCAAGCCTTTCTCTGACAATTTGACCCATACGTCCATGGCCGCAGATGATGTAGTGATCCTTTAGGTTTTGAATCCGTTTTTCCATCTTTTTTCTCCGCCAAATTTTGTTGATGGTTCCTTCATAGACGAATTCTGCAATTTTGGTGAAGGCATACATGACCGATCCCACTCCGCCTAATATAATAAAAATGGTGAAAACCTGTCCGACCGGACTCATTGGCTCTTTGATTTCCCTAAAACCGACAGTAAAAATTGTGATGATTGTCATGTAGAGAGAGTCAAGGAAGGAAAGGTTTTCTATGAAATGGAAGCCAGCGACACCTATCAGGATCAGGCTTAAAAACAGAATGACCGGTTTCCACATTATCAAATTCATCTTACAATATCGGCGAGACCCAGGCAAGCCGATTGGTCACCGGAAGGCTTTTCCTCTCACGTAAAATTGCTATGACATATGGATGCTAGGTGTTTGAACTTTTCAGCTGGGTAGTATATTATCCACTTATAAAGGAAAAAAGGATGAGTAAACATCGGAAAGAAAAGATTCTGGTTGTCGATGATGAGGAGACGATACGCAAATCTCTGAAGATGATCCTCGAGTATGAAGGCTATCAGTTTTTAGAAGCAGAGGATGGAGAGACAGCCCTCGAAGTGCTGGAGGAAACCGTGGGATTGGATTTGATGCTCCTGGATGTTAAACTGCCGGGAATGAGCGGGCTGGAGGTCTTAGCAGAGCTGGAGAAAAAGCCTTATACACCAGAAGTCATCATGATTTCCGGACATGGGACTGTACAGACCGCTGTCGAGGCCACAAAACTCGGAGCATTTGATTTCTTGGAGAAACCCCTTCATAGGGAGAGGGTGCTGGTCTGTATCAGAAACGCCCTTAACCAGACAAAATTACTCCTTGAATGCCAGGATTTGCGTAAAAAGGCCGAGAAAAGGTACGAGCTTATCGGGAATCATCCCTCCATGAAAAAACTCTGGAACGAAGTGATGAAGATTGCGCCCACCAACGCTACAGTTCTCATCTACGGAGAAAGCGGAACAGGCAAGGAGCTCATCGCCCGCGCCATCCATAATCACAGTCTGCGGGCTAAGGACCCATTCATACAGGTAAATTGTGCTGCTATTCCAGAGGAGTTGATTGAGAGTGAGCTTTTCGGTCATGTCAAAGGAGCCTTTACAGGAGCAACAGAGAAAAAGATGGGAAAATTCGAACTCGCTGACGGAGGGACGATCTTTTTGGATGAGGTGGGAGACATGAGCCTGAAGACCCAGGCAAAGGTTTTACGGGTGCTCGAGGAAGGAGAGGTGCAAAAAGTGGGGTCCAGCAAGATCAGCAAAGTGGATGTTCGGGTGATAGCGGCCACCAATAAAGATCTGGATGAAGAGATCAAAGAAGGAAACTTTCGAGAGGATCTTTATTTTCGGCTCAATGTTGTTCCTCTCTATTCTCCGGCCCTTCGGGAAAAAAGGGAGGATATTCCTCTGCTGATCGAGTATTTCACCCATCTCTTGGCCGAAGAGAATAATTTCAAACCGAAGAAATTTTCGGATGAGGCTATAGATGCGATGATGAAATATCCATGGAAGGGAAACGTGAGGGAGCTCAAGAATTTAGTTGAGAGATTGATCATATCCACAGATGGCCAGACTATTGAAAGTAAAGACCTCCCCGAAGAAATCAGAGGGGAGATGCGCATCTATCTTCCTGATGCCAAGGGGATACAGAATCTCAAAGACTTCAGGGACCTGGCTGAAAAGGAATTCATTCTTTCCAAGCTTAGAGAGAACAGCTGGAACATATCTAAAACGGCCAGGGAAATAGATACACCACGAAGTAACCTCTACAAAAAATTGGAGCAATATGGTATAAAGATAAAAGCTGGGGTAGGCGAGGTGGTTGCTCCTTCTTCCAGTCGTAGACGAGAAGGGGAGGA
>Ga0209427_10002014_pt1 | contig 23725 bp, 20 predicted proteins | sample DeeMarSWOR136_30_FD_187465 | JGI IMG/M metagenome (GOLD analysis project Ga0209427, IMG submission 187465) | Marine sediment microbial communities from White Oak River estuary, North Carolina - WOR-1-36_30 (SPAdes) (version 2) | ecosystem: Environmental > Aquatic > Marine > Intertidal zone >...
TGAGTTTGTTCATCAATCATCATCACTGGTGCCAGACTGCAGCAACCAAGACATGCAACTGAACCCAGCGTAAATTGTAAATCATCTGAAGTCTCACCATCTTTGATAGATAATTCTTCTTCACAAACCTCTGTGATCCGTTCTGCTCCGCTTACGTGACAAGCAGTACCATGACAAACTCGAATGAGATGCTTTCCCACAGGCTCTAATCTGAATTGGGTATAAAATGTGGCAACCCCATATATTTGACTCACATCGGTATTTGTTTTATCTGCAATTCTCTGTAACGCCTCTGCAGGCAAATAACCATAAATTTTCTGGGCTTCCTGCAGTAATGGAATAATCGCACCTTTTATGCTGGCATATTTTGAGATAAGCTTATCTAGCGGTTGTAAATTCAATTCTTCCGGTCCATTTTTTTTTGAAGCTTCCATCACTAAACTATTCCCAATAGTTAATTATCGATTGATTTCATGATAACCGCAGAATTATTATATAAATATGTGTAAAAAAGCACAAATTCCAGCACTAAATTATGAAAACCCACCTGTTTAATTCAAATAAAAAAATATTTCATTATATCAACTCTATCTTGAACAGTTTGTCAAAAAATAAACTTCATAATAATTCACCACAACACTGAGATAATTGTTCCTCATTTTGAAACTTTTTAGTGACATCCGGATTTAAAGTCCATACCTTTTGAAATAGTGGATATTTCCATGAAAACATATATATTCGAAAAACAGACTTACTTTGACAGACCACGGGATGTTATCTTTTCTTTCTTCAGCAATGCGGAAAATCTCAATAAAGTCACACCTAAAAAATTACACTTTAAAATTCTTACTGACTCGCCAATAAACATGAAAAAAGGAACGTTAATAGATTACAAGCTACGGATTTATTATATACCCATTCATTGGCGAACCGAAATAAAGGAATGGAATCCTCCTCACCAGTTTATAGATATTCAGTTAATTGGTCCCTATCGTAAATGGATTCATGTGCACCAATTTATTGCCCAAGAAAATGGTACAGTGATGATTGATAGAGTAAAATATGCTATACCGGGAGGTTTTCTTACACCCTTATTTCATAAATTAATTATCAGAAAAGACATTGAGAAAATATTTGAATACCGAGAGAAAAAATTTAAGGAATTTTTAAAAAAAGATTAAATTAGCAAAATGTTCATTCATCATAACAGGAAAATTTTAGTAACAGGTGCTTCTGGCTATGTAGGCGGCCGTCTTGTTCCTGAATTAGTAAGAAAAGGGTATCAGGTGCGGTGTATGGTTCGCAATCCTAAAGTACTTAAAGCCAGGAACTGGCCTAATATAGAGATAGTTCAGGGAGATGTCTTAAAACCGGACACTTTATCTGCTGCTCTTCAAAATATTGATACCGCTTATTATCTTATACATTCCATGGGAAATAAAAGTAATTTCGAGGTTATGGACATTCTGGCAGCAGAAAATTTTGGAAAAACTGCCAGTAAAGCTGGAGTAAGTAGAATTATTTATTTAGGTGGTTTAGCAAAGAGTTCGGATAAATTATCCCCGCATTTAAAAAGTAGACAAACTGTTGGAAAAGTTCTAAGAAAATCGGGTATCCAGGTAACAGAATTAAGAGCTTCTATCATTATAGGTTCAGGAAGTGCTTCATTTGAAATCATAAGAGATCTTGCCAAAAAACTACCCATCATGATTACCCCTCGGTGGGTTCGATCAAACTGCGAACCCATAGCTATAAAAAATGTAATTGAGTATCTGATAGGCTGTTTGGAATCATCTGAAACAGTTGGACAAATTTTAGAGATAGGTGGGGGAGAAATATTTACCTATGAACAAATGATGAAAATTGTGGCAGAACTTATGGGTAAAAAGATAATTATGATCCCAGTACCCCTTCTGACATCCCGTTTGTCTGCTTACTGGCTAAATATAGTTACCAGCGTGCCTATGAGTATTGCCCATCCTCTGGTTGAAGGTTTACGTAATGATTCAATTTGCAGTGACCGAAGAATTCAGGAATGGATTAAGCTCGATCTTCTTCCTTTTAAGATAGCGGTTCAGATGGCTCTGGAAAATGACAAAAAAGGGTATTTAGAGTCCCGCTGGACGGAAGCTTCTAACCTTCCGTCTTATTCTGATTCAGCCGAATTGAAAGAAGGAATTTTTCATAATAAGCAAATTATACATACAGATGTATCCAGGGAAAAACTTTTTCAGGTCATTCAAAAACTCGGAGGTGAAACTGGTTGGTACTATGCAAACTGGCTCTGGAAGTTAAGGGGATTGCTTGACCGAATGATTGGTGGTGTTGGTATGCGAAGAGGACGCCGTCATCCAACAGATATCAGGATTGGTGATCCAATTGATTTCTGGCGTGTAGAAAATTATCAAATAGGAAAAATATTAAAACTCCGCGCAGAAATGAAACTTTCCGGACAAGCCTGGTTAGAATTTGAAGTAAAGGAAGCGGAACATAATATAATGACTTTCAAACAAACTGCTACCTTTCTTCCCGCAAACTGGTTTGGAAAACTCTATTGGTATCTAACTATACCATCCCATTATTTCATTTTTAGAAAAATGGCCAAGAACATTGTAAAAGCGGCAAAAAGAGAAATTTACTGAGTTAGAAAACAAGTAACCTATTATATTTTAGAGAATTAGATCAATCAGCTCTTGTTAATTACGCTTCATATCTTCTCTTAACCGTGGGATATGACCTCTCCCCATTCCCTTTACTGCACAGCCTAATTTCAAATATTTCTTAATATCACTATCATTTAAAATACCAAAGGCATCTACTATTGCCACAGGTTTACCGATGGCTTTGACAACTTCTTCTGGTTTTAGTTTAAGATACGGTTCATGTCTGACTGCAAAAACAATAGCATCAGCCCCGTGTAATGATTTTTTTAAGTTTTTCTCAACTTTAATTTCACTTAATTTCTCCTGATTACGGAAAAATTTCTTTCGACTGTGCCCTATTCCGGGATAAGTTTCCTGTTCCTCCAACTCCCACCAGTGGTCAACATATGGATCATGTACTCTAATTTCTGCCCCCATTTCACTGAGTTTGCGCACCAGAATTTCAGATCCACTATATCGAGTATCCCCAACATCCTCCCGGTAAGAGGCACCTAAGATTAAAACCTCGGCTGCGGCGATTGGTTTATGCATTAACCTTAAGGTATCGCGTACTAGCTGGGCTGCATGGGTTCCCCTGGTATCATTAATATCTATGGCTAGAGGTGTTATTTTAAATATATCGTCGTCAAAACCAAGGATATGCTTATAAGCCCACATACCCAGGCCACCATCTTTTGGCAAACAGTATCCACCAATACCTGGCCCCGGGAAAAGAATATTACTGTGAGTAGGACGTACTTTAATAGCCTGGATTACTTTAATAATATCGACCCCATTCCTTTCAGCAAACAAACTCCATTCGTCCATAAAAGCAAGAATAGTTGCTCTATAACTATTCTCTACAATTTTCGCGGTTTCACTTTCAATGGGACGATCGAGTACAGTTAATGGAAATTCTTCTGTATTCAAAATCTCATTTAAAAATTTAACAACTCGTTTTTTTGCTATTTCATTGATACCACTACATACTCTCCAAAAATCTCTGATACTGGCGACATAATTGCGACCAGGCATGACTCTTTCATAACTATGAGCAAGAAATGGATCACTCTTAATTCCCCTTCTCAGGAAAATCTTTTTCATGATGGGATAAGCAACCTGTTCAGTTGTACCAGGAGCTACAGTGGTTTCGATAAGAACGAGCGCTTCAGGATTGATATGATTCGCAATTATTTCAAAAGAATTTTCCAAGGCTTGCATTTCCACTTCACCGGTCCGCACATTGCCCAAATGGTTTTTTAAATAATCACATTGAACATCTACAATAATAACATCAGCTAAAGTCAGAGCATCATAGGTGAAGGTGGCAATCAGTGTTTTCTTCTCTAAAACACAGCGTTTTATCATTGGTTCAACTTCGGGATCTTCGGCTTTTACCGGAGAAATGCCGCGGTTCATCAAAGGTATTTTCCAATAGCTACGTGGACTGGGACGTTGCATACCAATAACAAATTTTCCTGCTTTTTTTGTCTTTTTATCTACTGAATCTGCTACAATGGCTGCCATCACCGCTCCAACAAATCCTAAACCCATGACCACTACAATTTCACGACCTGCTTGACGTTCTTTTTCAACCTGTTTTTTCAGGCGTTGAAATTCTGCACTATACTCCTTTTCAGAAGGTAAATTATATTTCTCACCAAATGGACTTACAGAATATTTCACTTTCTATCTCCCGTGTTTAACTAATTTAAATTTTGCTTATGTTAGTAAATTATCCTCATTCAACTTGTGAGAAAAATTACAATTTCAATTATTTGAAAATTTAATCAGAAATGTCTATTGAAGTTGATATATAGGTTGATAAAGATATAATAAACTAATGGTTGATGAAAGTTGTTTCTCATAATTTTCTGAAAAAACTTCCTCACCATGATATTTTGAAAAAATTAGTTCACTTTTTTTGAATTTCTTCTCATATTGCTCGACTATTTTGGTAATCAACGAATTCCTTTCATCCAAAGTTATCTTTTGAGCTTCATATGCCAGATTAATAGAATGAATAATAAATACGGCGTAGATTTTCATAAATAAATCTTCTAAGGAACCGAAAAGCTCATCGATTATATTTTCAAAATATCCGATCACCACCTTGGAATCTAACTTCTGTATTTCTTCCGGCTCATCAGAAAATTCTTCATATATGGAAATTTCTGTTCCTATCTTATATAGATTTTCCAGGATCTTGAACCGGACATTCTGCTGTAAATCTGCTTTTTTTAACAAATTATATACTTGGCTTCCTTCCTGCCACTCTGAAATATCTTCAAAACCATAAAGTAATTGAGTAGCAACACCTTTTTCAAATTCATCCAAATGAAAATAAGATGTCAGATTATAATTAATTTGTTTGAACTTACCCATTTTTTTTAATGGTTGTTCTTTTAATTTATGTGACACCTTCGTTAATATCTCAATATATTGTCTTACACGAGAGAGATCGATAAGTTTTTCTTTCAAAAACATCTGTAGAATTGAAACAATAGATTGAAAAATTTTTTTTCGATAAAGTAGCGCAATTGAAGAATCGATACAAATCTTAAAGAAAAAGTGGAAACAGGTATTGATGGCAAATTGAAAACTTTTATAATAATCTGTTAGGCGTTGAATCAATTGCAAAACAGAAGATTTCAAATACCAATTATTTTCCGGATTATTTAGATAATCAATAAAAAAATCTAAAGGAAATTGTGATTCATCTGATTTGTTATATTCGTATTCATATGTTATATGAATTAGGAGTTTGGTCATTTTTAGGAACTGAATATCCTTCTCATGATAGGGTTTCAGGGATTCAATATAGTCCAATACATCTTTGGCGTTCTTTAAATAAATTTGACTACCTGATTTATACCATTTTGCACAATTTTTTAGTACATCTAGAAAGGGATATTCTTGGGTAGTTTTTATATTAAGTTCTTCTAATAGGAAGGTCTTATCAGGGTATAATTCGGAAATCTGCTTCAGTAATTCATAAAAATCATTAATTAAATCGATTTCTTTTATCAATTTCCGAATAAAAGGACTAAGTTTATCAATTCTATCCAGTTGAAGGATGGTATGGATGGTTTCTTGAATTCCTTTTACCTGACCAATGTGAAATCGAAACTGCTGAATGTTGTTTTCTCCAAAAGCTCTGAGGGTTTGTCGGATATGTTTTTCTGAAGATTCATTTATTTCTGATGACTTTTTATTTAAAATATATAAAACTAAATCATCCTGTTTTAAATCTTTATTTAGTAAATATAAGTTAAATTCATATTCCCTGTAATCATCCTCAATTTCAAGATTCCGACTTAAAATCAAATTCTGAGAAATAACAAATTTAAAAAGTTTTTCACAAATTCGCTTTAAATGCTCGCGATGAATTTCTATTTGATCTGTTCTTATTCTTTTCAAAAGAGAAATATGATTGTTTAGGTTGGAAACCAGTCCTTCAGTAGAATCGTGAGAATACAAATTTTGCAGAAATTCATTCCAAGAAGAAATCATAATTTGAGCATAACCTATGGATTCCTCATCAAGAAGCTTTTTTTCCAGCAATCCTTGAAAAAGACCATTGGTTTCAAAGAAATAATTTTTCCGCTCAAAAGACTGCTCAACTTTCTCGTAGAAAATATTTAGATCTGTCACAATATCCATTCGAAAGTAGACTAATATATCAAAATATCGTTAAACCATATTTATTTAAAATTAATAATCGAACAAAATTATTAAAAATTGAAACTTATCACCACACTTAATACATAAAAATAGCTTTGAAAAAGTTTATGCTCAACATAATATAAAAAATCTGATAATCTTTTAAAATAAAATAATCTGAGTTATAAGATGATAATAATTATTGAATATTTTCAAACATTAATTTTTTATATTTTTTTTATACAAAAGGAATAATTAAACGAAATTTCATAAGAAAAAACTATCATATTCCACCGAAAAAATGTTTTAGTGATCGAAAAAAAATACCCATCACCTTGGTACCAAGATTGATCACTTATCTCATTTTGGTAACTGAATCTTTCTACAATGCTCGGACAATCCAAATATTTATAATAAACAATTTTCTACCTAACCAAGATATTATTTTATATAATTAGTGATTTAGCTCCGAAAATATTCATAGTAACATATTATTTATATTATATTTAGTAAAACTGTCATTTCGAGCAAAGTCCGTCGACTGACGGACGAAGCCGAGAAATCTTTATAAGTTCAATAGATTCCTCCACTTCGCTCACTTCATTCACTCCGGTCGGAATGACATTTAAATCATATTTTTTCGGAGTAAAGTAAACAATCATATTATTTTAAATTACTGAAGTAACAATATTTACTTCTTTTTGCATATTACCATCAATCTGAATTAGCAGCATATTTTAAAAATTACTCTGATTTCCCGTTAGTTGTTGAATTCTAAAAGTCTGGCATAGAAAACGGGTAAGTAGCTTGTTTATTTTAGAATTGTGCTTCCTGATTTTTGTTTTTAAAATTCAATCAACCTGAATAATAAATTGAATTCTCGATTTTAATTTTTATCTGAACATTTCAGTTTAATAAAATACAATATTTAGGTTGATCATCCATGAAATCAGTTAATTGGGGTATTATTGGGTGCGGAGATGTCACTGAAGTAAAAAGTGGCCCTGCATTTCATAAAGTAGAGAACTCCCGTCTTGTAGCTGTCATGCGGCGGAATGGTGAACTGGCAAAAGACTATGCAAAACGGCATCACGTTCCTAAATGGTATAATGATGCAGATGTTTTAATTGCAGATCCCGAAATAAATGCTGTTTATATTGCCACCCCTCCTTCTTCACATAAAGAATATACTATAAAAGCAGCGAAAATTGGGAAACCAGTGTATGTTGAAAAACCCATGGCAACTCATTATAACGACTGCCTCTCTATGATAGAAATTTGCCAAGAAAAAAAAGTCCCATTGTTTGTTGCCTATTATAGGAGAACACTCCCCCGCTTTTTAAAAATCAAATCACTCCTTGAAGAGAATGTTATCGGCAAAATCCGAACTGTTAATATTTTCTTCTACCAGTCCCCTTCACAAAAGGATCTAAATGGAGAAAAACATTGGAGGGTAAATCCACAAATAGCAGGCGGTGGATACTTTTATGATCTTGCAAGTCATATGTTTGATCTATTGCAATATTATTTAGGTGATATTGAATTCGCATATGGTCATCACTCTAATCAGATGGGATTATATGAGGCAGAAGATACTGTTTCTGCTATATTTACATTTACATCAGGAATTCTCGGAACAGGGATATGGAATTTCTGTGCCTACGATGATTTGGATAGAACTGAAATTGTGGGAGATCGAGGTAGAATTACATATGCAACATTTGCTAATGACCCAATTATATTGGAAACTAAGACATATCGAAAGGAACTATCAATAGCCCATCCTGATCATGTCCAACAGCCCTTAATTCAAACGGTAGTAAATGACTTGTTGGGTAAAGCAAAATGTCCAAGTACCGGAATAACGGCAGCAAAAACAAACCGGATTTTAGACTTAATATTAGGTAAGATTTGAGACATTTCTCTACAGAAAATAAATTAATTTTCATACTTCAACTAGATGAACAGTCAAGGCACTTATTCTGCATATTCCAACCATAATCCCTGAAGACAAATCCAGAACCTCCCAGTTCCTCAATATAGTCTACCTCAATTGAAAACAGTCTGGTTTTATTATTTTTGTCAATATAAATTTTTATACCACTTTTCTGAAATACAATATCATTGTGCGAGGGATTTTTTTGAAATCCCATGAAAAAATCAGAATAGCATTGATTAGTTTGTCTTACCCCGATTCGCAAACCATAATCAGTAATATTCTGTTGTTGCATTATAGTTTTTAATCGTTGGATGGCAACTTCTGTTATTCTCATCATATGATTTCTACTATTTTGCTGGCAATTAGGAAAGATAATATATAAAATCGAATAATTTTAAATAATTATTATAATTTTTAATATATCTTTTACAAATTATAACATTATAGTAGTAAATAAGAAGGCTTTACGAAAGAAAAAAATACTATCAGACGAGAATAAATTTCTTGACATGTAATCCGGAGGAATGATATTTTAAAATAAAGTGTGATGTAAAATCAAGATGTTGAGATAGCAAATTATCCGGATAATTGTATGGAGCAAATATAACAAGCAAAACATTACAACTTTTTATATTTATTGAGGTACGGAGGCTATCTGAGCTAGGATTTCCAAATGGGCCCAGAGTATCAGCAAGAGCCAGACGCCCAGCAAGCCGAACCTCATCTTTTCCAATACCCTGATAGGATTCATCAGGTAATCCTGCCCGTAACTCAATGTTACCCTGTATCTTATTCAAATCGTATAATCCAATCGGAAGAAAAATACTCATTGAGACATAGTTAGCAGCATCAACAATTGAGTTTATCTGGTAAAAAGGTTTATTTTTGACAGCTCGTCTGAATAAAGCTTCTGAAGATGGACGAATCCTGGTAGGCTCAATACCAATAGCCCGATAAAGATCACGGGCTGGTTTAAGTTTCTCCAGAGCATCAGAAGTAGTTTTATACAGGTTTCGATAAGTTTGGGCAAGAGATTGAATTTCTTGCCATAAACCTTGATTTTTTTCTTGACAGTATAACTTGGTAAATGTAATGACACCAAGTTTAACGATACCTTGAATTGTTGAACCAAAATTAATATGCATTTTAAAATATTAGGAAGGATATGTGCCGCTAAAATTTTCCATTAATCTTTCTACTATAGGGATGTCTGCTGGCGATAAATCATAAGCCTGGAGCTTGTCTATGGGAACCCAACGCACTTCTTTATGGTCGGTCAGCCGAAAAGAACCTGTTAAAAGTTCGGAAAAGTATGCCAGTAACAGTATGTTCTCATGAGGATAAGAATAGTTAACAGCAGTAAATAACTGGCGTACTGAAATTTTTATACCGAGTTCCTCTTCAATTTCCCGGGCTAAGGAATTTTCTGGAGATTCAGCGATCCGCAGTTTTCCTCCCGGGAATTCCCATTTTAACGGATTTGTTCGTTCAGGTTTCCGTTGCGCAAGAAGAACAGTTCCGTCGTGATTCAGAATAATCGCCGCCAAAACAGGAGTTATTCTATCATTATTGTTTATCATCTTTATATTTTTTCCAAATTCTCTCCAATAGAACAATATATAGCTTTAAAAAGATCCCTCTACTGGATAGTGAAATTCATTATCATTCTCTTAAAATTTTACGTAAATATAATAAAATTATGAATAAAAAATAAAATATTTCTTCTACTCGCCTAAAATCATAAGAAAAAAATGAGCTATTTTTCTTTAAAATAATAATTGCTTTTTAACTGCTTTTTTGATTTTTTCCCTTAAATCCTTAAAATTCCCACTGTAGCGTGCTCCAGCAGCATGTATATGTCCCCCCCCTCCAAACAATTTGGCAATTTGATTCACATTCACATTGCCCTTTGAACGAAAACTCATTTTAAAATAACCAGGCTCTACCTCTCTTATAAATAGACCAACTTCCACACTTTTAATAGCAACACTGTAATTCGCCAGTTCCTCTATCTCAGCATGTATATTATTCTTCATAATATCTAATGGAAGGAAAATAACACTTAATTTTCCTTCATAAAGTGATTCCATGTTTGCTAGGGCATATCCTAGTATTTTCATGGATAGGAAGGAATTGTTAAAAAATAAATAATTTGCAATATCATTGGGTATTGCTCCCTTTTTCACCAATACAGCTGAAATTTCAAAATCCCTGAACCTGGTATTGGAGAATGAAAATCGACCAGTGTCATACATGATACCCGAGAATATTAAACTGGCCAGTTCAGGGGAAATGGTTAGCTTCGCTTGAATAATGATTTCATATAATATTTGGCTGGTTGAACTGGCCTCAGTGTCTACAATACTATAGATTGCGAAATCTTCCTCTACAGGATGATGATCAATTTTAACACATTGTTTCGGTTCTGGCAGGAGTAATGATGGATTACCAACCCTTTTCTTACTGGGAACATCCAGTACAATAGCTGCCTGAAAATCGTCAGTTATATCCGATGAATATTTTTCTATTTTTTCAATGCCCCACATATATTGATATTTATCATCAATAATCTCATCATTAATGATGATTCTATATCTTTTTTTCCAATTTTCCAGAAGATAAGCCATTGCCAGCATGGAGGCAAATGCATCTCCATCTGCATTCATATGGGAAGTAACCAGAAAGTTATCAGCTGAACGAATAAAATTAAGAATCTTTCTAATTCCCTGATACATGGATTATACCTATTATGATAAATAAAATCACACAATTAAAAATAGTGAAAAGTATAACAGATATTGTTTTAGAATGCAAGATTTTTTTGTCAGAAATAATAATCTAGAGAATATTATACACTGAAATAATTCATAGCTAAATTAACTGAAATTTTGATATTATAATTTGAATTTCTACTATCTACCCGATAAATTATCCATTGAATACAACCAACAGAGGAACCGTAAAATGAAAAAAATCATATCTAATTCTGTTCTATTTTTTATTTTTCTATATTTTTCTACTGGAGAAAATACAATTGCCCAGATTATTTATCCTGGAGTAGAATCAAATATTTCTACCTTTTCTATTGTTGCCAGGGATTCTCTGACCGATGAGTTTGGAGTTGCAGTAGCTTCGCGTTTCTTTGCCGTAGGTACAGTTGTACCATGGGCGCAAGCAAATGTTGGAGCAGTTGCCACCCAATCGTTTGCAAATACATCTTTTGGTTGGCGGGCACTCGATCTTATGGAACTTGGATTAACTGCAAATGAAACATTGGAAATACTTTTACGAGATGACGATAATCCTGAAAAAAGACAATTAGGTATTGTAGATGAAAATGGTAATTCCGCCACTTATACAGGGAAAGAATGTATCGCATGGGCTGGTGGAAGGAGTGGTCCAAATTATGCCATTCAAGGAAATATTTTGGCTGGAGAAGAAGTGATCATTGCCATGGAAAAAACTTTTTTAGCAACCACAGGGACATTAGCAGATGGCCTTTATGCTGCTTTAGTTGCAGGGGATGCCAGTGGTGGTGATTCCCGGGGGAAACAATCTGCTGCATTACTGATTGTTAAAGAAGGCACCGGTTATGGAGGTTATACCGATTTAGCGATAGACATTCGGGTAGATGATCATCAAGAACCTTTTAAAGAACTCGGTCGACTTCTCCAGATTGCTCAGATGAATTATGCCTGGAACGAAGCATGGACCTTATTTACCCAGAAGAAGTTTCAGGAAGCACTTCCCCATATGGAAAGAGCAGCAAAAATGGCACCTGAATATGCTGAAGTTTTCTATGATCTTGCCGTAATCCGTCTAGCAGCTGGTTATAAAAACGAATCACTTTCCGCCCTTAAAAAAGCACTTGAGTTGAATCCAAAATTAAAAAATCAAGCATCAACTGACAGTGATCTAGATGCCTTGCAGGATGATAATGATTTTCGAAGATTGGTGAAATGAGAAAAATTCTATTCATAAATAGTATAATTTTCAGCTATTCTTTTAAATTCCCGAAGTTCTTGATCCATCTTTTCTTGAATTTCTCTCAAAGGTTTGTAATTGATGATGTATTCACGAAGCCACATATTTCCCGCAAGAATATCGAAAGGCATTTTCTCATATTCAAATTCATAGGGCGGATTTTTCCATTTGAAATGATGGGGATAGAGACGGCATATTTCCCCCAGTAAAGCGACGGCAGTTAACACTGGCTTAAAACTCATCCTATCTGTAATGTGAAGAAAGGCACCTTCACAAATTTCATCCTTGTATTTATGAAAAGTGGGAAGAAATTGTAATGGTCTGAAATATATACCGGGTAGTTTTAATTGATTCATGCGAGAGGCTAACATCCAACCGTCTATCCAGGGGGCACCGAAAATCTCAAAAGGACGGGTTGTTCCTCTACCCTCAGACAGATTGGTTCCTTCTAATAAGCACATTCCTGGATAGACAAGACAACTTTCCCAGTGAGGGATATTGGGAGAAGGCATTACCCAGGGAGAACCGGTATCTGGGAAATAAAACATTCTATTCCAATTTTCCAAACGTACCACCTGTAGATGAAGATCAGAATAAAACTCTTCTTGAAAATATTTTGCTATTTCTCCGATTGTCATACCATGACGCATAGTCAACGGTAAATAACCAACAAAACTTCGGTAGTTCATATCCAATAATGTTCCGTCAATCTGAGAACCATTGATGGGATTTATTCTATCAAGTACCATCACCGGAATTTCTTGCTCTGCACAACTTTCAAATAATAAAGCCATTGTCCAGATAAAGGTATAATACCTGGCACCAATATCCTGTAAATCAACCACAAAAATATCGATATCAGTCAACATATTCTGAGAAGGTTTACGTGTTTGTCCATATAGTGAATAAATCATCAGACCAGTACGCAGATCTTGATATCCTTCCCATTCAATCATGTTCTCCTGAGTATATCCCCATAGCCCGTGCTGCGGACCGAAAATTCCCTTTATCCGTAATTTATTGTTTTTATGCAGTGGTAAAAGCAAATCGATAATATGAATATATCTTTGATTCACAGAGGCTTGATGACAGAGTAACCCAATATTTTTACCAAATAGGTTCTCGAATTGCTTTCTTTCGACTACATCCAAACCAGACAAAACTTTCATATTTTTTTCCCTACATTATTAAACCATTCAAATAGTTTTTCCCAGAAATCATTTTCATCAATAAATATATGTGCTTTGACTGGCAAAGAGTCTAAAAATATTCTGCCATACATTTTTTTTGTTAAGCGATTATCCAGGATAATAATAGCCCCATAATCAGATTTCGACCTTACCAAACGACCAAAACCTTGGCGAAATCGTATAACCGCTTCAGGTAGGGTATAATCTAAAAAGGCATTTCCACCTTCTTTTTCAATCATCTCCGCTTTGGCTTGGACGATTGGTTCAGTAGGCACATCAAATGGTAATTTGGTGATCAGGAGAATTTCCAGGGCATCACCCGGTATATCTATGCCCTCCCAGAAACTGTCTGTTCCAAACAAAACACTTCTTGAATTTTTCTTAAACTCACTGATAATAATATGTCGATTACCACTTATCCCTTGAGCCAGTAGATTTACTTTTTCAGATTCATAATTTAAACGAAGTGATGTATACATTTCATTGAGCATGGCATAAGAAGTAAATAGCACTAAGGTACCACGTGGATGTTCAAGAGCAAGTTGAGAGAGTATTACTTTAATAGCTTCTCGGTATTCTGCTGAGCGAGGATCGGGAATAAATGAAAGGATAGCCAGAAAGGTTTGTTCATCGAAGTTAAAGGGAGAAGCAAGAAGAAGTGTTTCCAGCCTCTCCTTATCAACATACTGCAGGCCAATTCTATTTAGAAAATAATCGAAACGTCTACTTACCGTTAAAGTGGCCGAAGTAAACACTGCGGTATGTAAAGTCGAATACAATTTATCATTCAAGATCTCAGAGATATTCAAAGGGACACCATAAAGCCTGCAATCATCACTATCATAACGATTAGGTAATTCAAACCAGTAAACCCAGGTATCCCACTCTGCTGCGATTAAAAATTGCAGATTATTTTGCAGTGCTTCTAACTGGGTATATTGAGCAAGTAATTCCTGACTTATCTGTTTCTGATACTGAAAATAATCAGATGAAATTTCCTTCAGTAATTCCATTAAATCACGCAAACCATCCTGTATCTGCTTAATGTAATTCAATAATTCATTGTAGTAACTGTCCAGTTTTTCTTTAAGCTGGTTTTCTTGATAATATCTGAATCGCCTGCTGGACTCAATATCTATTTGTGAAGGTATCATTTCTTTCAAATGTTTCAACAATTCCTTGAAAAATCCCTGTACGATAGTCCAGGACGTATGAATGAGTGGGATAAGCGAAATAACATTTGTCATAACCAGATCTTTGATATGGCTCTCTATATCGCTCAATTGTATTCTCTTACGAAGCTGGACTAGAATACCAGTCTCATATCGATCTTTTTGATATAACTTGAAAAAAAGCTCACGGAAATGCCATAATGATATCTGAATTCCTAAATACTCTGTAGCTACTTTCTCAATATTATGTGCTTCATCAAAAACTACATTGGTATATTCTGATAAGACTGCATTTTCTGCAGCCAGGTCAGAGAAAAGGAGAGAATGATTTGTGACAACAATATGGGCACTACGGGCATTGTTTCTGGCTCTCCAGAGAAAACATTGTCTATAGTATTTACAACTCTTGCCAGGGCAATAGTTATCTTCAGCAATAAATTTAGACCAGAGACCATAATTTCGATCAACGGCAAAACCATTATTTTCTGAAATATCACCTGTCCCCGTCTGTTTCACCCAAAAATATAAGGGGAGTATTCTGAGTCGCTCAGAAAAATTTAAACGATATTTTAAATCGGTTAATATAGTATACCATTTATCAAGACATAAGTAATTAGCCTTCCCTTTAAGTAATACCGCCTTGAATTTTTCCTTTAATATTCCGTGCAAAATGGGTAGATCTTTAAAAAATAATTGCTCTTGTAGGTTTTTGGTATTAGTACTGAGAATTACTCGGCCAAAGGGACCATAATTTTTAATACTCCATTTTAAGGCAGGCATCAGATAAGCGAGTGATTTACCAGTTCCCGTACCAGCCTCTACTACTAAGAATTGTTGGGAATTAAATGCACCTGCAATAGACTTCGCCATCTGAATCTGCGCTTTTCTTAATTCAAAAACACCAAAAGATTTTTCAAGTATTCCCCCCTTATCAAAAAAATTGGCGATTTCCTGTTCATCAACTGGTTCTAATTCCAGCTTACCTTCGTCAGGGATATCTTCTTCCCCGATGATATTGTAAAAGTTAGTGGTATAAATAAGACTTGTTTTATCCAGTTTCTCCGGTATATGGAATTTTCCCCGGGCAAGAAAACTATATAGATGATAAAAATACATTTTAATTGGATCATCCAAGGGTTCCACAATTTCATATACCTTCTTAGCATCTATTAATCCTGTATGAAGAGAGATTTCCACTAACTCGAGAAATATGGTAGCAGTGGTTTTTGCATCAGAAAGAGCTCTATGAAAAGTGCCTTCCTGAATAGCAAAATAATTAGCCAGATTTTTTAAGGAAAAACTCCCTTGAAAAGGAAGATAGATCTTTGCCAGGCTAAAGGTATCATATTTATTCTGAGTGAGTATTTCATATTCCTGAATTTTCCCATTAGCACGGCCCTCGATATCACGGATATGATATTCCAAAAAGGGTAAGTCAAAGTAAATGTTATGAGCAACAATTGGATCCTCTTGCAGAAAATCTAAAATATGAGGACTTATTTCAGAGAACGATGCAGCGGATGATAACATTTCGTCTGTAATACCAGTCAGGTTTGAAATCTGGATAGGAATTCTATCTCCGGGATTTATAAGAAATTCTATCGATTCCTTCGGTTCACCATTTATGTACCGAACAGCACCAAATTCAATAATTTTATCTCGCAGATAATCCAAACCTGTTGTCTCAATATCCAAGGCAACAAATCGGGTAAGATTTAATTCGTACAGAATTTCTTTATCAATCAACATATAGTATACATAATTCCATCTTTACAAATAGAATATAAAAAATCTCTCATCTTTTATCCAGCTATTTTCAAGCATTATGCAATCCTACATCATTAATAATTATGTCTATGGTTTCCTTGACCACCAAGCAAAATCACTCATCTTCATTGAAATCAAGCTGATATTCCATTCCTGGTTTCGGAGTTATTAATAGCGGTACCACTTGCAAATATTCTACAGTTGAATTATTTAACAAAAAAATGACAATAATACAAATGATAGTATCTCAAGAAAAAAAATAATTTGTTTATTCATTTTTTTGTTCATTATAACTCTGAAATATCTGAATTTTTCTATAAATATTCCAGGGATGAGCCGATAATAATACTGATTTGTATGAAAAATCGAAAGACAAAGGCAACTACATGAAAGGAATTTTTCAACCACTTTTTATCTTTTTAGTTACTCTTGCTTTAATCAGCAGAGTACAGTCCGGTACACCCAAATGGTATGATGCCTATCAAGCCGGTCTGGTATCTATGGAGCAAAAAGAATGGGAAAAGGCTATTAATTACTTTAAAAGTGCCCTAAAAGAAAAATCTGAAGATGCAAAAAAAATGCGGGCTTTCGGTACAATTTTTATTGAATATTTTCCGCACCGAGAGACAGGAATCTGTTACTTTCAACTAGGTCAATACCAAAGGGCAGAAAGTGAACTCAGAATATCTCTAAAACACTCCTCAAGTAAAAAAGCAGAAAATTATCTGAAGAAAATTCAAGCGATGAAGGCAAAGAACAATAAACTTGAAAATAAGAATACCTCAGTAGCAGCTATTATCTCTAAAGAAGAAAATGATAAAAATATGAGTAAGAAAAGCGACTCTCCATTAATTGGAGATCGACTCAGTATTGCCGTGCTTCCCTTCGAGAATCAGGGTTTAAGCGAAGAACTTGGCACCATAGATCTATTAGACAAGTTAATCACGGTTTTTGTAAATCTTAATCGTTTTAAGGTAATAGAAAGAGCTTCTTTAGAGAAAGTTCTAGAGGAACAAAAACTGGGTATAAGTGGCATAATTGATGCAAATACTGCCGCAGAAATTGGTAAAGGTATTGGAGTGGATGCCGTGGTGGTGGGAAGTGTCACCCGGGCACCTGACGCCATCAGCATTGATGCGAGATTGATAGACACCGAAAGTGCTGCCATTATAACTGCCAAAGATGCTTATAGTACCCAAATTTCCTTACAGGCCATTTCTAACATGATATCAAATCTTGCTACCAAGATTAAAGATGATCTGCCGATCATAAACGGATATGTCATTGATGTCTCAGGAGAAAAACTGACCCTGGACATTGGGAGGTCTGCCGGTATTAAAAAGGGAATGAAGTGTCATGTTTATCGGGAGGGTGAATCTATCATTCATCCAGTGACTGGTAAAGTTATTGCCAAAGAGATTAATGAACTATGTGAAGTTCAACTCACTGATGTCTTCGAGGCTTACTCAATTGCAGATGTTACTGTGCAGAAGGCTGGTGTTCCTCAGATAAGGGACAAATTCGTTACCAAGTGAAGATTTTGACTTTTACTATATATCAAATATTTAGAATTCTTGGAGGTTAAAAGATGAGAAGAGTTAGTAAGATGCTCATTATCATTCTTCTACTTGTCAGTAGCGCCTCAATTCATGCCCAACTTTCCCGAAGAAATCAGATTGAATTATATAGTGGTTTCGCTTTCCCTCAGAATCCCCAAAATTTCAAGGATTATTGGAAAGTTGGACTGAGTATAAATGCACAATATGTCATTTTCCCTACTAATCGATTAGGCATACCCATATTTATAGGCCTGGAGGGTTTTACAGTAAACAACGATGCCATCAGTAACAGTTTCAGTGATGCATTGGAAGGATTTCGAATTTATGATAATAATGTTACTCCGGTCGCTCAAATCACCAGTGCAAGTGTAGAGACCGAAGGTTCCGCCGGAGATATCAAATTAGGTGTTGGTCTAAGACCTTACCTCACCAGCTCGGCATCTTCCATACAATTATTTCTGTTTGGCAATGTCTCTTACAACATTTTAAGCATTAAGACAGAATTTAAAAGCGCTACCATTACATTACGAGATCTGAACACCTCGGAAGTAGCCACAGCATCAATTACCTCTGAGCAACTCGAAGCAGAAGAGTTTAACACTGTGAGTGAAAAAAGCGAGGGGAAATTAGGTATGGGGCTTGGAATTGGAATGGAAATACCCGCCGGTGGTTCTATAAACCTTATTTTTCAAGGTATGGCAAATGTCATTTTCGCTAACTATGAGGAACTAAGAAAGTCCCAAGAGGAAGAATATATTTCATTTATCGGTCTGACTTTTGGAATCGCTTTTTAAATACCCAAGTGTAACATCTATCTAAATTGGGAAACTCATTAGAGACTGCACTTTATATTTTTTTAGATGTTTTCGGGCCTTTAAATCAGTGAGTTCAATCAAAAAAGCGCAACCTACGATTTTGGCACCCAGTTTTTCCACCAATCTGCAACAGGCAGCAGCTGTTCCGCCAGTTGCCAGTAAGTCATCTACTATAAGTACCTTGTCTCCTTTTTCGATCGCATCTTCATGAATTTCAATACTATCTTTTCCGTATTCAAGCTCATATTCTTCCTTTACCGTCTTGGCCGGTAATCTTCCAGGCTTTCTCACAGGAATAAATCCCGCATTTAATTTATAAGACAGAGCGCCTCCAAAAATGAAACCACGAGCCTCAATAGATACAACTTTAGTAATTTCCTCCTTTCTGAAAGGATCATAAAGCAGATCGACTGCCTGGGCAAATAAATCTCCGTTCTTAATTAAAGTAGTAATGTCTTTGAATTGAATACCTTTCACCGGAAAATCTGGAATGTTTCGTATATAATTCATGAGGTTTTTCATTATAATCCTTTCGCTTCATTATTATGAGAATAGTAAGCTTCTATTTAAAATAGAATCTGTCTGGTTATTTTGAGCATATCAATCAGAATAATAATACCGTTCATATCTCTTACGTTATAAATTTAAATGAAAAAATCTATTTATTTAAAATATGAGACGCCTATCTACACCGGAATAATAAATAGTCTCATTCGATAATCATTAAACTTATAAGCTAAGCTGTTCTAAAAAGTAAAAAAATATACAATTCCCGATTGCTCTTAATATCCGTAATCATGCGATATGGAAAATTTCTCATATTTTTTTTCATAGGGAAGCCATTCGATCTCTATATCCTTTACATATCCGAATCGTGGACCAATCCGAATTATTTTTATAAATTCCTGCAAAGATGATTTCGGCCCCTCGGAAAATATCTCAACTCTGCCATCGATTAAATTTTTAACATATCCAGTTAAATCAAGTGTTGTGGCTTCACGATAGGTAAAATATCGAAATCCAACTCCCTGTACAACACCACCCACTCTCGCTAAAAAAGCGGCATATTCCATTGAAATAATTGCAATTATGATTTATTGTTGAGATGTAAAGCTTTCGTTACAGCTTCCTGAGGTGTTTTAACGATTATCACTCCAGGTAACTCTATCCATGGTTTGATGGCTATAACCGGTTTCTCGAGCTGCAGGGCGAATGAAATTTCAGAAAGTGTACCATACCTACCATTAATAGCGATAAGAGACTGGGCTGTTCTCACAATAATGATATTTCTTCCAATACCCATTCCCGTGGCAACTGGAATTTTAACAAATTTATTTGCCTCACTAATATCATCGGATGGTAATATTCCTATGGTAATTCCATGCTCTTCCCAAGCCCCTTTACATACAGCTTCCATGATGCCACCGCCTCCACCGCATATGACTGCAGCTCCAGCCTTTGCAAGTAATCCCCCCACTTCTCTGGCCAGTTCATACTCCTCCCTGGTACATTGACTGCCTCCGATTACCCCTATAATCTTCATTATGAATTCTATTTTATCTAAAATATAAACAGCATTCTATAAAATCTACTCTATAGATCTGAAAATATCAATCGCTAAAAAAGTGGAATACTTACCGTGCTTTCCACAAAAATATTATGGTGTGAGTCGGTAAATCGTTCTTGGAAATGGTATTGTTTCTCTGATATGTGGGATACCGCATATCCAACCGATGGTTCTTTCGACACCTAATCCAAAGCCGGAGTGTGGAACACTCCCGTATCGTCTCAGATCAAGATACCATTGGAATGCTTCCTGGGGGAGTTGGTGTTCTTTCAATCTCTTTAAAAGTGTATCGTAATCATCCTCTCTCTGGCTTCCGCCGATGATCTCTCCAAATCCCTCCGGAGCAAGGACATCCATAGCCAGAGCAAGTTTGTCATCTTCAGGATCACGTTTCATATAAAATGCTTTCACTTCGGAAGGATAACGATGGATAATAACCGGACGATCGAATTGTTCTGATATAATTGTTTCGTCAGTACCACCGAAATCATCACCCCATTTAAAATCCACCCCTTTATCTCTCAGAATTTTCACTGCCTCTGTATAACTAAGCCTCGGGAAAGGTGGTTTAACACTTTCCAGATGGGTGATATCGCGTTCTAGAATTTCCAATTCCATTTTTCTTCGCTCCAATACCCGCTCAACAATATAGCTGATAGATTCCTCAGCAAGTTTCATATTATCTTCCAAATCAAAATAGGCAACCTCCGGTTCTACCATCCAGAATTCTGTTAAATGTCGACGGGTTTTAGATTTTTCAGCCCGAAAAGTCGGACCAAAACAATAAACTTTCCCAAGGGCAAGTGCTGCTGCTTCAGCATATAATTGCCCACTTTGGGTTAAGTAAGCACTGCTGCCAAAATAATCCGTTTCAAACAGAGTGGAGGTCCCTTCGCAAGCTGCTGGTGTAAATATGGGTGTATCAACAAGAATAAATTGCCTTTCATTAAAGAAATCCCGAATAGCACTAATGACTTCGTGCCGAATCCGGAGGATGGCAAACTGCTTCTTTGAACGCAACCAGAGATGGCGATGATCCATTAGAAAGTCAATCCCGTGCTCTTTTTTTGAAATGGGGTATTCAACTTCCGGTGCCTGAAGTATAAGAATATCAGATACCAGTACTTCAAAACCTATGGGGGAACGTTTATCCTCACTCACCTTTCCCTTGATCAAAATGGAGGATTCTAATAACATTGTTTCATAGAGATTGAATATGTTTTCTGAAACTTCACTTTTTACCACCACACATTGAATAATGTTTGTCCCATCACGTACTAGCAAAAAATGTATTTTACCACTGGATCGCTTATTATATAACCAACCAGCAATAACCACTTCCTCTCCAACATGCTGATGAATGTCCTCAATATATATTTTCTTTTTGAATGAATTTTTATCCAACATAATTCCCTCTTGAATATTACATCCTAAAATCACCCTCAGGTGCACTTAAAATATTCCTGTTAAAGTCTGGAATTTCATTGGAGTTTGCTAATGTATAAAGAAAGTTTGCAATATGCCGAGAAATTCGGGTGAGTTTACTATAATTAATTTTATCTGGTGTGTCACCAACGCTTGTATAATCAGTATGAAAACCAGTAAAATAGTAAATAACCGGAATATGGTGAGAATGAAAAACCACATGATCACTTCCACTGGTGAAAAATACATTTGGATCATAAAGAAGTGTAAGATCAATATTTTTATTTGATTTTATGGCAATATCTTTTAACGCAGGAGCCTGGGCAGAATAGAATATCATCACCTTGTTTTCAGCATTCTCATCTTTTATGGGCTGACGAAGAGCAGCAAAGTTGAAGGAAGCATCCCTTCCAACCATATCCATATTAAAGACTGCTTTAATATTTGGTAATGGAACTACCGAATGTTGAATAAAATATTTCGTGCCGAGTGTCCCTTTTTCTTCGGCATCCCAAAATGCAAAGATGATACTACGATTTGGTCTTTCATGACCTGTTAATTGGGCGAACGCTCTGGCAACATTAAGAGTAGCGGAAACCCCTGAAGCATTATCATCTGCACCAAGATATATCTTCCCCTCTTGTACTCCTTCATGATCATAATGTGAACCCACCAGAATATACTCATTCTTCAGTTGTGAACTTTGGCCTGGATATAATGCGATCAAATTCTGACACTCTCTCACTTCTGGATTATTATATTCGATATTTACTTTCCAGGTTTGATTCAGTGGATTAATCTCTTGCCACTGGAATTGATTTTCCTGAGTGTGCTGCAGCCAATCTAAAAGCCGCTTCTTCTCCGAATTAAAATTTTCTTTTAACCAATTACCAAAGACTTCCTGGGCAAATTTTACCGATAAATAAATAACCGGCACAGATTTTTCATCTATAAGAACAAAAGGTTTTTTGTTATTTGATTTTAAGCGTCTTTGCAGAAACATATTATAAGATTTTTCATTTTCTGGATTAGGAATTAATACCAGAATCCTTCCTCCATGTTTAGCAACTTCATCAGCTTTCCAGTCTGGCAACATATATTTCGTTTGATGTTTACCATTAAAAAATTGGAGGGTATCATCCTGTAAAGGTTCACCGTAATATGCCACCACAATCTTATCCTGGAGGTCTAAATTATTAAAATCATTGTACTGGTATTCAGGCGCATTAATTGCATATCCGGTAAAAACGATTTCTGAATTGACGGATACTTTCTGAGGAGAATTATAAAAATAAAAATAGTCATCCCTATATTTTGCCTTAATTTTATATTTTCCTTTTTGGATGGTTAACTGTGAAGATACATCACCCAGATCAGCTCCAATAATCTGAAAATTTTGATAATATCCACCATTTTGTTTGTGATTGTTCAGTGATTGAACATTTATTTTATTCAGTTCATGTGTTATATAGTCTGCTGCCAATCCTGCACCTGTCAGCCCGGCTTCCCGGCCTTGCATTTCTTCAGATGCCAATGCATACAAATCACTTTTGATCTGGGCCTCTGTTATGCTATCAAGATTTGGAAAATATTGAGGCTGATTTTTGTCTGTACATACAGTTAAGAGAAGGAGAAAACTGAAAATAGAAAAATATTTCAGGCAATATTTTAGCATTTTTATTCCCTTTCTTATAAGATTGCCATTTTAATTAACTTGACAGATAAAATCAACCCGTATTTCAAACCATAATGAAATTGCCATTTTTTCTAATTCTCTTTTTTGATATCTTCAAGTATATTAAATTAAAAATTGTATTTGTCTTGCAATCAGAGAACATTAAATAGAAAGGTGAATCATGGAAAAGCGAGTCTATAATTTCAATCCAGGACCAGCAACTTTACCTCTGGCAGTTTTAAAAGAAGCACAAGAAGATTTTACCAGTTATCAGGGTGAAGGACTATCCGTTTTGGAAATGAGTCATCGCTCCAAATCATTCGAAAG
>Ga0209427_10002015_pt1 | contig 23720 bp, 19 predicted proteins | sample DeeMarSWOR136_30_FD_187465 | JGI IMG/M metagenome (GOLD analysis project Ga0209427, IMG submission 187465) | Marine sediment microbial communities from White Oak River estuary, North Carolina - WOR-1-36_30 (SPAdes) (version 2) | ecosystem: Environmental > Aquatic > Marine > Intertidal zone >...
TATGTCGGGATTAATGGCAGTTTTTTGGAAAGAGCTGGCTGATTACTTTAACAGTAAGCGGTTTATTATTTTATCTATTTTAGTTTACCTTGCAGGTATATTGACTATTCTTGTCGCGGCACAAAATATCAGGAGTATGGTCTCCGGAGGTACGAGTACCGTTTTCATTTTCCTTTTCTTATCTGCACCTGAAGAATTCCTGCAGTTCTTTTTTAGATGGCTCAATTTATTTATTTCGCCATTTACTCTTTTGTTTATGCTTCTTATTCCATTCATAGGTATATCTTTCGGCATTGATTCCATAAACAGCGAGCGGACGAGTGGAAATCTTAGCCGAATTCTATCGCAACCCATATACCGTGACGCTGTTATCAACGGTAAATTCCTTGCCGGACTTGTTGCCATGTCTATATTGATAGCCAGCATTGTTATACTCGTTGCCGGCATGGGCTTACGCATGATTGGTGTGCCTCCGACTGCCGATGAGATATTAAGACTTTTCGCATTCATGTTCGTGAGCATAATATATGGTGCATTCTGGATGTCTATAGCGGTTCTCTTCTCAGTTCTTTTCAGAAGCACAACGACGTCAGTTCTCATTTCAGTGATATTGTGGGTATTTTTCTTTGTATTCACGTTTTTCAGAATCGCTGGGTTTATAGTCCCTGTTGAACAATCTTCCGGGGTAGATGCACTTTTCCAATTCGAAGCAACCTACAGAATGATAAGCCGTATCTCTCCCTTTTATCTTTATGGCGAAGCTGTGCAGATTTTATTGATGCCCTTCATAACCACAACCAATATTGCTACTATGATTTCTCGCGACATCGGAACTGTTAATCCATTATCCCTAGGTCGGAGTCTTCTAATCGTTTGGCCTCAACTAGCTACCATGATAGCATTGAGCGCCTTGTGCTTTGCTGGCTCATATATCAAATTTATGCGTGAGGAAATAAGGTCAACCTAAACTATAACCTTCTTGGTAACTATAGAGAACTAGTTGCCAGATTTATGTTATAATCCGCCTAATTTCTAATACGAGTTCTGTATTCTAGGAACAGAGTAGAAACCTCGCATCAAGGACAGAAGTGATTGTAGAAACGCTTATCGTCGGACCTTTCGCCAGTAACTGCTATATTATTGGTTCGGAATCGAGCAAACGGGGGATAATCATTGACCCAGGTGCCGAAGCTAAGGCAATCCTGAGTGCTGTGAAAAACCTAGGGCTGACAATATCTCTGATTGTAGTCACTCATACTCATATTGACCATGTCGGTGCCCTCACACCAGTCAAAGATGAAACCGGAGCCGAGTTTGCCCTTCACGGTGCCGAAACAGGCCCAGGAGTACTTTCTCGAATGCTCTCATCCATGGCGGGAGGTTCCATGAGTCAGCTGCCAAAGCCAGATAGGCTGCTAAAAGATGGTGATACCATAGATGTAGACGACTTGCATTTCACTGTCTTATATACACCGGGACATAGCCCCGATGGCATCAGTCTCTATGGTCACGAAATTGTTTTCACCGGTGATGCCCTGTTTAACTATGGTATTGGAAGGACTGATTTTCCGGGTTGCAGCTATGACCAACTCATGGAGAGTATCCAGAATAAGCTCATGACCTTACCTGACAATACCATTGTCTATCCGGGGCATGGCCCTTCATCTACTATCGGTGAGGAAAGAAAGGGCAATCCCTTTCTGCTTTTCTAGTAGGATTGCCCTTTCCCTTTAGGTCTATATTTTTCTACAGCCTTTTGCTATCTTCCTATATCAAATGAACAGTGGGCACATCACCAGCGTGATAGTGCTGAGAAGCTTAACGAGCACATGAAGTGAAGGCCCGGCAGTATCTTTGAACGGGTCGCCGACGGTATCGCCGACGACCGCCGCAGCATGAGTGAAAGTACCCTTGCCTATCACCTTGCCATTCTCATCCTTGAGCTGACCGTCTTCAATCATCTTCTTGGCGTTGTCCCAAGCACCACCACCGTTGTTCATAAATGAAGCCAACATGATACCTGCGATTGTGCCTACCATAAGCAGCGCGGCTACCACCATAGCGGAGTCGTAACCAGCCCATTTGAAAATGAGCCCGACAATTACCGGTGCCAGCACAGGTAAAAGGCCTGGCAGTATCATCCCTCTCAAACTGGCACGAGCAGTTATATCAACCGCCCTAGCGTAATCCGGTCGAGAGGTGCCAGCCATAATTCCCGGGTCAGCCTGGAACTGACGGCGAACCTCCTGAATGATCTTGGCTGCGGTTTTGCCTACCGCCTTTATCGCCCAGGAGCTGAACAAGTAAACGAGCATCACTGCCAGGAGAGCACCGACAAAGACCTCTATTTTAGCGATGTCCACAACGGCATATTGGCCCTCAACGCCAAACTTGAGGAACGAAACCCTGTCCAGATATGCCTGGAAGAGCAAGAAGGCGGCTAACCCTGCCGAAACCATGGCATATCCCTTGGTTAAAGCCTTTGTGGTATTACCTACAGCATCAAGCCTATCGGTAATTCGGCGCACCTCTTTGCCAGCCCCAGCCATCTCATTTATGCCATTAGCGTTGTCAGTTATGGGTCCAAAGGTATCCATTGACAGCACATAGGGGCATGTCATAAGCATGCCCATGGTAGCGACAGCAGTGCCGAAGGCACCAGCACCTGGAACTCCGCTCATGTTCCCCATCCAGTAGGACAGCAAAAGAGCGAGGCCAATCACTACAGCTGTCGCCAGTGTTGTCTCAAAGCCTACAGCCGTCCCAGCGACAATGTTAGTGGCTGGACCTGTTTTTGAGGCTTCGGCGATTTCCTGTACCGGCTTGTACCGAGATTCAGTGTAATATTGAGTAATGAACACTATAGCAATACTAGCAGCAATACCCACCACACCAGCGCCGCACAGCCACCAGTTGCCCAGCATGAAGTATACGGTTATAGCCATGCCGACAATCGATAGGGCAATAGCCACAAAATATCCGCGGTTCAATGCGTTCATGGCATTTTCTTCTTCTTTGGCGCGGACTATCATCACTCCTATCATGCTGGCAATAAGACCAAAGGCGCGGACAACTAATGGAAAGAGGATCCAGGCAACATTACCAGTAGCAAGATAGGCAATTATCCCGAGAATCATGGCGCCGATGTTCTCAGCGGCTGTTGATTCGAACAGGTCGGCACCACGACCAGCGCAGTCACCGACGTTGTCACCGACTAAGTCAGCAATAACTGCGGCATTACGCGGGTCGTCCTCAGGAATGCCGGCTTCTACTTTGCCAACCAGATCAGCGCCCATGTCAGCAGCTTTGGTATAAATTCCACCGCCGAGCTGAGCAAAAAGGGCAACGAAACTGGCACCAAACCCGAAGCCGACGATTAAATGCGGAGCAATTTCAGGATGGCTGCCACCACCGAAGGCGAAGAAGATGGCGGTAACCCCGATCAGGCTAAGCGCGGTGATCAGGAAGCCGGAAACAGCTCCACCTCTGAGGGCAACGGTGACCGCTTCTTTTAAGCTCTTCTGAGCTCCGGCGGCACAGCGGACGTTGGACTTCACTGCAATATACATTCCTACAAAACCTGAAACACCGGAACATATAGCACCTACCAAGAAGGAAACCGCTGTTCGCCAGCCAATTCCGAAAGCAGTCATGCCTTCTATGCCTTTCTCTCCACCCAGCAGAGCCACAAGAACGCCGATGATAACTGCAATTACCACAGACAGTATCCCAATTGTGCTATACTGCCGTTTCAAGAACGCCCAGGCGCCCTCAAAAATCATGTCACCGATTTCCTTCATCTTCGGCGTTCCAGGATCACGGCGTAACACGTTTCTCGCCATGAGTATGGCGAAAATTACGGTTACCAATCCAGCAACAGGAACAAGCCAGAAAATACCGGGCATTTCACCTCCTTATGATTGAGATTTGGCTTTCGCATAGGTTCGCGAAGATACCAAGTCAAGGATTCTATCACCCTTCGTTGAAAGAGTCAAGACTCCGTGAAACTACATCGGCCAATTTAACATAATGTTATAATTGGACCAGGATGAGACATCTACTGTAATGCAATTCTTCAGGTAGTTGGAGTAATTAGCGAAGTGGCTCAACTAGGGCAAGTCTGGCTTTTAGTCTGAAATCCGCCCTAATTTCTCTTCCAGCTCTTTCTGCCTCAAAACCAGAGTCAGGTCACCACGTGTCTTCTCCAGAATTCCACGGACGGCGTCACTTGTTCGCCTCAAGCCATAAGTAATGCCGTCAGGGAAGTCCATGGTTATGAGTACAGCATATATGTCATCCATTATTGCCAGTAATTCCTCGCAGCGAGAAAGGTCATTCCTCCTCAAGCTATCTAAAAGATAGCGCCTCAGTTCACCAACTGCTTCTCCCAGCCCATTCAAATAAGCCGGATAACTGACCCCCAGTGTTTCCGGCTCGGGAAGCGACTTCCCGGTAACCAGGGCTAAAGTCGTACTTGCTTCAGCAAACTCCTTCTGCGCATCATGGATAAAACCAGCGTGAACTAAATCATTCTGTTTCCGGAGAACGTCACGCTCCAGTTCTTTGAGTAAGGAACGAGCTGAACTTAGAAGCTGCTCAGCATTAGTTTCCTCCCGGCGATGCACAGCACGGATTGTATTGGCGCTGTAACGGATTATCTCGCGGCTTAGACGTAGTGCTTTTTCCCGTGCTGCATCTTTAGCAGAGAAATAGAGGCGAATCTTTTCAGCGACCGCTTCAAGATTCTTTGTGGCTCTTTGTTTTTTTCTCAATTTCTTTCACCAATTGGCGTGTTGCTGATTCTATGTCTTTTTGAGTCAGGACAGCGCTGATAACTGCTGCTGAATCAGCTCCAGAAGACATGACTTTGCCGATGTTTTCCTTGCTGATACCGCCTATGGCAACCACAGGAGTAGATATTGTCTGCTTGGCCTGGCGTAGTCTTTCCAGCCCAATGACTGTAGCCTCTGCCTTAGTTGGCGATGGAAATATGGAACCCACAGCAACATAATCAGCCCCTTCGGCCTCTGCCTTTTTCGCTTGGGTTAAAGTGTTCGTTGAAATGCCGATAATCTTGTCAATCGGTAGCTCCTTTCGAACCACAGATAGGGGAAGATCGTCCTGTCCGATGTGTATCCCATCTGCCTCGGCTGCTATGGTTATGTCGAGATAATCATTCACTATAAAAAGTGCCTTGGATTTGCGACATAAATCTCTCAGCTTTTGGGCTATGATTAAAAGCTCACCTTTGCCATGTTGCTTGTCGCGAAGCTGTATGACTTTGGCTCCGCCACTAATGGCTTTGCGAGTGGCTTCGACCTTGCTTTTGGGCCCCAGAATTTGAGTGTCAATAATAACATAGAGTCCAGTTAGCTGTTTTATCTTCTGCTGGCGCCTTAGCCTGGATAGCAGTTCCTTCTCCAGTGTGTAGAGACTAAATCGTGCCTGCTCAAAATCTTTCGCGTGCAGTGTTGTACTCAAATCCGGAAGCTTGGACAGCTCCTCTATAACCCGCAATGCCTCTTCTACCCTTTTGGCATTAGCTGTGACAAGTGATAACAAGTCTTGCTGATGGCTGACCTCAGTTCTGGCTCCCACATCCGTTTCTGAGTTCCTCTCCGACAGCAAGGTTATACCGAATCTGCTCAGGCTCTTGACCAAGCTGTGTCGCATTGCTTTAAGCTGCTGACTCAGCACTGCGTCGTTAAGTAGAAAGCGGGCAATGTCTTCGAGGAAACGCAATCCTTCGCCAATGCGATTGCAATTGGCATCAATGATACGAAGTGTCTGGCGGGGTACATAGGCAGGCATAAGTCAAACCGGCTCAGTTTCTTCGGAGGGCCCCCCGCTATCTGTACCAGCCACCTCGGCGGGCATCTCTCCCTTTTCCATTCTCCCAATCATGTCTTCGTATTCCGGGGCAACCTCTTCACCCTGGCTCATTCGCTTGTTCCATTCGGCTAAAGCTCTGGGGTCATCGGCTAACATCCCCTGGGTCAGATGGGAATCAGAGAGGATATCCTCATAGGTATCCTTGTATGTTTTGCTTCGCACTGAGAAAGTGGAGAATAGTCGGTGTAAGTTATTATTGCCACATCGTGGACAGGAAGGTGAAGTCTCAGAGAAGGTTGGCAAATATAACATCACTTTGCGTTGACATTTACGGCACATGTATTCGTAGAGTGGCATCGTATTAACTCCCCAGTGTATTTGAATTTTAGCATAACCCGTAAAAGATAGAAACAATATCAGAACAGTGCATTGACACTGAGGCAATACTACATTAAAATCCAGCTAGGCGGTGAACAGTGAATAGCGACCAGATTAGAGAAGCCTTCCTGCACTTTTTTGAGGAAAAGAAACACAGAATAATCTCCAGTTCACCCCTGGTTCCTCGTAGCGATCCCACCTTATTGCTTACAACCGCCGGCATGGTTCAAATAAAGCCTTACTTCCTGGGGCTAGCCGTGCCTCCAAGTCCCCGCTTAGCTTCATGCCAGAAATGCTTCCGAACGACAGATATCAATTCAGTAGGCGATTCCAAGCACCTGACTTTCTTCGAGATGCTAGGAAATTTCAGCGTGGGCGACTACTTCAAGAAGGAGGCTATTGCCTGGGCATGGGATTTTATCACCGAACGTCTAAAGCTCAAGTCTGAGCGACTGTGGGTAACCATCTATCTGGATGATGATGAATCATTTAGGTACTGGCGGGAGATCGGCTTTCCTGAGAAAAGAATAGTTCGGCTCGGCGAGGAGGATAATTTCTGGGGACCAGCCGGTGACTCAGGCCCCTGTGGACCATGCAGTGAGATACACTACGATTTCGGCGAGGAAGCTGGCTGTGGAAAGCCTGACTGCGGTCCAGGCTGTGACTGCGGCCGCTTTTCCGAGATATGGAACCTGGTTTTTACCCAGTATAACCAGGATACCGATGGAAAGCGCGCACCTCTGCCAAAGCCAAACATCGACACCGGCATGGGACTAGAAAGAGTCGCCGCTGTTATGCAAGGCGTGTCTTCGGTCTATGATACCGACCTCTTTATCCCGTTGCGAGACAAGATATGTGCTCTGACAGGAGTGAAATACGGTAAGGACGAAACTGCCGACCAGGCAGTCAGGATTGTAGCTGAGCACGGTAGAGGCATCACCTTTCTCATCGCCGATGGCGTTATGCCTTCTAATGAAGGGAGAGGCTATGTCCTGCGCAGGGTATTACGCCGAACCTGCTTTTTCGGCAGAAAACTGGGCACTGAAGAGCCTTTCCTGGCCCAGATAGCCGAAACTGTTATTGCCAAGATGGGGCACATCTATCCTGAACTCGTGAAAAATCAAAGCATTATACAGGAAGCGGTTGAAACAGAAGAGGAGAAATTCACCAGCACTCTAGATGCCGGGATCAATTTGGTGGAAAAGGCTGTTGATGAAGCAGTCAACCAAGGAAGAGATTACATCACGGCTGAGGAAGTCTTCAAATTTTGGGATACCTACGGTTTCCATCCTGAATTAACCGCCGAAATCGCTAAGGAGAGAGGGTTAACCGTTGACCTGGATGGTTTTGAAACTGAGATGGAGAAGCAGCGGGAGAGAGCCAGGGCTGGCCATAAGTTCAGCAGCGATAAGAATGTTGGAAAAGAAGAAGGCACAGTAATCTATAAGCCTGAACCCACTAGCTTTGTTGGCTATGACAAATTAAAGGCTAGCTCAAAGGTGAGCTACATACTGGACCAGGAGTCAGGACAGTCAATAAAATCCGCCGGCAAAGGTCAAAAAGTTGCCGTCGTCCTTGAGGAAACACCTTTCTACGGAGATATGGGTGGTCAGGTAGGTGATACCGGCAAACTAACCGCCGATGCATGTCAAATCGATATTACCGATACGGTCTGGTCTCCTTATGGTAGCCTGGCTGAAGGAGCCATTGTTCATCTGGGTCAAGTTGTTAAGGGCATAATCTCAGTCGGTGATTCCGTTGAAGCTGAGGTAGATGCAGCCCGTCGTCTTGATATTGCACGCAATCACACGGCTACACATATTCTCCAGGCAGCTTTGCGTCAGGTACTGGGCAGCCAAGTTCAACAGAGAGGTTCTCATGTACATCCCGAAGGATTTCGCTTCGATTTTTCCCACCTTAAGGCTATCGACAAACAGCAGCTTAATGATATACAGCACATCGTCAATGAAAGAATACGCCAGAGCTTGCCAGTGAAAATTAAGACTGTTCCATACAAACAGGCTATTGATGAGGGTGCTATCGCTCTTTTTGATGAGAAGTACGGAGATACGGTGAGGGTGCTGGAGGTAGGAGAGCCGCCAATAAGTGCTGAGCTTTGCGGCGGCACCCATGTTAAATCAACTGGGGAGATCGGCTTCTTCATTATAACTGGCGAAAGCAGTATCGGCACCGGTTTACGCCGAATCGAAGCCGTTACCGGCAGGAAAGCAGAGGAATTCCTACTGGAATGCCGGTTAGCATTGGAAAACGTTGCTGAAGAGCTGAGAAGCTCGCCTTTGGAAGTGCTAGATAAGGTGAAGGCTCTTACCGCTGAGCTGGCTGCGGAGCGCAGACGTTCAACTTCATTGGAAAAAGAACTGTCTAAATATACAGTTGAGTCCCTACTGGACAAGGCTGAGAAGGTGAATGGAATAACGTTGTTGGCAGCTAGAGTGCCATCCATGTCATTGTCCATTCTCAGGGAGGTGGGAGATCTGTTGCGAGACCGATTGAAGAGCGCCGTGATAGTTCTGGGTACAATTCACGATGGCAAACCTGGCTTTGTGGCTATGGTAACCACTGATTTAGCGAACAGAGGATTACATGCCGGTGACATCGTGAAGCAGGTTGCAGAGGTCACCGGTGGTAGTGGTGGTGGCAAAGCGGACATGGCACAGGCCGGCGGTAAAGATAAGAGCAAGCTCGACGAAGCACTCGAGCTGGTAAAAAACCTAGTCCAGAAAGCCAAGTGATAACCTGAGATGCGTACTTTGGGCTTAGATATTGGAGACAAGCGAATAGGGGTTGCCATCAGCGACGCGGAGGAGATTTTAGCCAGTCCGCTAGCTATCATCATCAGAGAAGATGACGAAAAAACCATGGCCGATATTATCAAACTTGTTGACCAACATAAGGCAGAACGAATTGTGATTGGTTTGCCTTACTCTCTAAATGGAAGTATTGGCATACAAGCAAACAAGGTAATGGACTTTGTTGAAAGGCTTTCCAAACACACCAGAGCCAACATCGAGATCTGGGACGAGCGACTATCCACTGTAGCTGTGGAGCGCTTGCTGAGAGAGGTCGGCAGTAAGAAGGCTAAGAAAAAGGCACAACGAGATGATGCAGCAGCAGCCTTCATCCTGCAAGGATATCTGGACAGCCTGAAGGTCTGCGACTAGTGACAAGATTTATCAGCGTCATCGGCTACCCACTGAAGCATTCGGTATCTCCCGACTTCCAGCAGGCGGCCTTAGACTATTACAAACTCGATATACGCTATGAAGCACAGGAGGTAAAAACCTCTGATTTACTGTCGGCAATATATAGACTCAGGCAACCACAGAATCTGGGAGCAAATATAACCGTACCATATAAAGAGGAGACTTTACACCTTATAGATGAAGTTGATGACTTCGCTAGCATGGTTGGCGCTGTGAACACCATAGTCAATCGTGACGGCAAGTTGGTAGGTTTCAATACCGATGCCTATGGCTTTCTTAGAGCATTGCGTGATGATGCTAGATTCAAACCTGAAAACAAGAGGGTACTGGTTCTCGGTGCTGGTGGAGCTGCCCGTGCTGTCTGTTTTGCCCTTCTTCAGGAAGGGGTGGGCTCTTTGATTATCGCTAATCGCACCATGGAAAAAGCCATAAGTCTGGCAAGCTCTCTGGCTGAACATGCTGTTAATAACAAGATAAGCACTGAGATAGCTGCCGTGCCACGGCAAAAGTCAAAGCTTACAGAAGCAATCGAGAACTGCCAATTGATAGTCAACTGCACCAGTCTCGGGATGAAAAGCTCCCCGCATGAAGAGAAATCCCCACTAGAATCAAATTTAATCACCAAGGGTGCTTTGGTTTATGACTTGGTGTATAATCCCATAGAGACACCTCTATTACGAATAGCCAGGGAAGCAGGTGCCAATACTATTGGTGGCTTGCCGATGCTGGTTTACCAGGGAGCTGCTTCCTTTGAGCTATGGACGGATAGGGAAGCGCCACTTGACATAATGCTTCCAGCAGCCAGGCAAGCCTTAATTAAAATCGGAGGTTAGAATTATGAAGAAAAAAGTTGTAATGCTAAGCGTGGTTATGGCCATCATGCTTGTCTTATGCACTATGCCACTTGCCTGTACCGGTGTAGGGAACAAGGTCGCGGTAATCTCGCTTAGCGGGCCGATACAGTATGGAAGCTCCGGACTTTTATTCGGTGGCATCGTTATCAGCCCGAAGCTGGTCCGGAGCCAACTGGAACGAGCTAAGAAAGATATTTCAGTAAAGGCAGTCGTAATTCAAGTAGAAAGCCCGGGCGGCAACGTGGCTGCCTGTCAGGAGATTCTGAACGAACTCGAGCAGGTAGAAAAACCAATCGTGGTTAGTTTCGGGGATATGGCTGCATCTGGCGGTTATTTTATATCGGCAAAAGCTGACAAAATCGTGGCTCTGCCCGGCACTTTGACCGGCAGCATCGGCGTCATCGCTGAAATACCTAATCTCAAAGGATTGTTTGACAAGCTGGGCATAGAGATGGAGGTTTTCACAGGCGGCGAACATAAGGATATGTATGCTGGGGTCAGAGAGCTAACTCCTGAGGAAAAGGTGATTATGCAGGATATGACTGACCAGCTCTACGATCAGTTTGTCCAAGTTGTGGTTGAGGGCAGAGGTTTAAGTGAGAGTACAGTCAGAAAACTGGCTACGGGACAGCTTTATACAGGTGAACAGGCTAAAGCGCTAGGGCTAGTTGACGAGTTGGGTGGGCTTAGTAAAGCTATAGACGTAGCCTCCAGTCTGGCTGGCATTGAGAAGCCACAGGTGGAATATTACAAGAAGGAGACTCCGTCCTTGCTAAGTACCCTTCTCGAGATGGGTGTACAGAGGCTGCACACAGTCATTCAGGTACAGTCTCTGGGTGCTGAAGGCATTCTGCTTCTGGAAACACTCGACAATCCCTATCCGCAGCCGGAATATCGATAGACCGACAATAAGACTGGAAAATCATGGGACAGTTTCGTTTCCTCACTGCTGGCGAGTCACACGGCAAGGGGTTAGTAGCGGTTATTGAGGGTATGGTAACTGGCTTGCCCGTTAGTGAAGAACACATAGCTCAAGACCTCAAAAGACGGCAGGTTGGCTATGGGCGCAGTACCCGCATGGAAATCGAGCAGGACAAAGCTGAGATTATCTCAGGTGTGCGCCATGGGCTAACCATAGGTAGCCCGATAAGCCTGCTCATCTGGAACCGCGTCTGGGAAGACTGGCAGGAGATAATGAGCGTTGCTGTGGTGGGCAAGGATATATCGCCGATAACTTCGCCCCGCCCGGGACATGCCGACCTGGCTGGACTCATCAAATACGGTATCGGTGACATCCGTCCCATTTTAGAGAGGGCAAGTGCCCGGGAGACAGCAGCCAGAGTCGCTGTAGGCGCAATAGCCCGTAGATTCCTCGAAGAGTTTGGCATTGCCGTTCACAGCCACACGATAAGCATAGGTAAACACCGGGCTAAACAGACTAGGCCGATATACTGGAAACGAGTAGAGAAATCACCTGTCCGCTGTGCCGACACTGCTTCAGAGAAGGCAATGATGGTGGCCATCGATGAAGCCAAGGCTGAAGGGAATACCATAGGTGGTGTCTTTGAGGTAATCGCTACCGGAGTGCCTGTAGGACTGGGCAGCCACGTCCAGTGGGACCGCCGGCTTGACGGTCAAATCGCCAAGGCGGTGATGAGCATTAACGCTGTGAAAGGCGTTGAGATAGGTGCTGGCTTCTCCATAGCCGACGTTAAAGGCTCTCAGGCTCAGGATATAATCGAACCAAGCCCTGAAATGGCGGCTCCACCCTGGAATCAGAGCACTAATCAAGCCGGCGGCATCGAGGGTGGTATAAGCAATGGCCAACATATTGTGGTTCGCGCCGTGGTAAAACCCATAGCTACACTCGGCAAGCCTTTGCCATCCATAGACCTGCGAACCGGGAAAAAGGCCGATGCCCATTATGAGCGCAGCGACATCTGTGTTGTTCCTGCGGCTGGAGTAATCGGGGAGGCAATGCTGGCTATTGTCCTGGCAAATGCCATGCTGGAGAAGTTCGGCGGTGACCACTTAAAAGAGACCTCAGCCAACTATAAGAACTATATTAGCTCTGCCTACTCTCGCAAACACTATGCGAAGTCGTAAAGCAAGTAATAATATTGCCATCACAGGTTTCTCGGCTGCTGGCAAGTCGGTAGTTGCCCAAAAAGTAGCCGAGCGCCTGAGCTGGACATTCATAGATACCGATGCTGAAATAGTCAGGCTCAGCGGCAAATCAATTTCGGAAATCTTTAAGCAGGACGGCGAGGAAAAGTTCAGGCAGCTGGAACGCAAAGTACTGAATCAGACCTGCCATAGAGAAAACGCCGTCATTGCTACCGGTGGCGGAGCCATCATTGAACCTGAAAATCAGAGACTGCTTCTAGAAACCAGCGTCGTTGTCTGTCTGGAAGCCAAGCCGGAGACCATATACCAGCGACTGCTAAACGATACCCTGTATGCTGCTAACCCTGTAGTCCGCCCTTTGATCGCCGGTGATAATCCTTTAGAACGCATCAGGCAACTTAAATCCAAGCGTCAGTCTTACTATGCTGTCGCCGACTGGACAGTCCATACCGATAACCTGACCATTGACGAAGTAAGCCAAGAGGTGATAAAAGGCTGGCAGTATGTAAATAAACATCAAAGCGGTAAAAAAGCCTCCGAAGCCGACCTTGCCTGTACGGTAGAGACGGAGACAGCCAGCTATCCTGTATTTGTCGGCTGGGGGATACTGGACAAGCTCGGAGAAAGAATGAAACAGGCAGGCTTGTCAGGCACAGCCAACATCATCAGTGATAAAACTGTCTTTTCCATCTATGGCGCCAAAGTCAAGAAAACGCTGGAAAAAGCCGGCTTTGCCGTCAACTGCTGTGTAGTACCACCCGGTGAAGCCTCGAAGAATATCGCACGGGCTGTCAAAATCTACGACTTCCTTATTGAGTACCGTGTAGAAAGGAACGACGTCATAGTTGCTCTGGGTGGTGGCATGGTTGGTGACCTAGCTGGTTTCGTAGCCGCCACCTTCTTAAGAGGCCTGCCCTGGTTGCAAGTGCCCACTAGCCTGATAGCCATGACAGATGCTAGCATCGGCGGCAAGGTAGCTGTTGACCATCCCTGGGGCAAAAACTTGATTGGCGCTTTCTATCAGCCGCGCCTTGTTCTGGCTGATGTTAAGACTTTAACCACCTTGCCACAGCGCGAGCTTACCTCAGGGTGGGCTGAGGTCATCAAGCACGGGTTGATTCTGGATGCCACTCTCCTCCAGCTTATAGAAGAAAATACCAAAGACCTGCTCAAGCTAAGGCCGGACATTACTTCTAAAATCATCGCTCAAAGCGCCGAAATTAAATGCCGAGTTGTCTCCGAGGATGAGAGGGAAACCGGAAAACGAACCATACTTAACTACGGGCACACTATAGCCCATGGACTTGAAGCTGCCGGCAAATATGAACGTTTCCTCCACGGTGAGGCAGTGGCTATCGGCATGATGGTAGCAGCCAGGCTCAGTCATCGCTTAAAGCTTCTGTCTCAAGATGCCGTTGAGCATCAGAGAGTTATTTTGCAGAAGTTCGGTTTGCCTATAGATTGTTCAGGTATACCTCTAGCTGATGTACTTGCAGCTATGAAGCTGGACAAAAAAGTGCGGGGAAAAGCAATCCGGTGGGTCTTGCTCGAAGACATCGGTAGGGCAGTAATACGCAGCAATGTACCGGAAAAAGATGTCCTGAGTGTCCTTAAAGAGGTGATAAAGCCTTGAAAATCGCTCTGCGCAAGCAGTGGGTATTCCTGGACTATATCACCGTACTGAAACCTGTAGAGACCAGCCTGCTTACCTTCATCGGCATTTGCTCGGTATTTATCGCCGCTGCTGGCTATCCATCAGCCAAAGTCTTTTTTCTCGCCCTGATCGCCATATTCTTGGGCAGTGCCGGCTCCAACGGGCTTACCAACTACCTCGACCGTAACGTTGACGCCAGAATGAAGAGGACATCCAATCGAGCCTTGCCTTCAAAGCGAATCGATCCACCACAGAAAGCTTTGCCCCTTATCATCGGACTTATATTGATAGGATTAGCCTTAGCCTGGATGCTGCATCCACTTTGCTTCCTGGTCGGTATAATCGGCGTCATAGCTTCGTCGATATGGCGTAAGACAATCTCATGCACTTTTCTCGGCATAGTTGCCGGCTGTGCACCGGTGCTTATTGGCTGGTTTGCTGTAAGTCCAGCATTCGATGCCAGGATTCTTCTCCTGTGCAGTCTGGTGGCAATCTGGACTCCAATTCACGTCTGGACACTGATGATTGCCAACAGGGAAGATTATCTGGGCGCCGGCTTGAGTTATTTCCCGCTGAGCTGGCAGGTCAAAGATGTGGTGAAAATACTCTTCGGTTTATCTATACTCCTCTATCTTGTCTCCATGCTCATCTATATAGTTGCTGATTTTCGCCTGTTTTATCTAATTATAGCGAATATCATTGGAGGCTTGATGGTTTACGCCAACGCCCGCCTGCTGTGGTCAAAGACATCGATAGCTGCCTGGCGAGTGTACAAGCTATCAGCTTTCCCATATCTGGGCATCATTTTCCTGACTATGTGTGCGGATATCTGGCTTACATCCAATATTTAGGCTGCTTCCGACTATTTTCCAGGTCATTTCGTCCCAAAAAGCCAAGGAGTTAGACAGATAGAGAAGCATTTTAGAGTAATAAAGACCTGCCCGGATACACAGGCACGTTTGGGAGAGCTTGCTACGAAGCATGGGACAGTGCCTACGCCGGCTTTCCTTCCCGTTGCTAGCCAGGGTACGGTCAAGACCTTAATCCCGGAAGAGCTTAAGGACATCGGTACAACCATAATACTAGGCAACACCTATCACCTGTATCTGCGGCCGGGGGTAGATGTTATTGAGAGGCTGGGAGGGCTGCATAAGTATATGGGCTGGGATGGGCCGATATTGACTGACAGCGGCGGTTATCAGGTCTTCAGCCTGGCCAGGCTGTGCCGGATTACCGATGATGGTGTTACATTCCGCTCTCATATCGACGGCAGCGAACACAATCTTACCCCTGAGCTGGTTATTGAATTTCAACAGAAGCTAGGCACAGACGTCATGATGACGCTGGACGAATGCCCTGCGATCAACGACAGCAGGGCAAAGGTACGTGAAGCTGTAGACAGGACTTGCCGATGGGCAGAGAGATGCCTTAATCATCACCAAAGCAGTGATCAGCTACTTTTTGGCATTATCCAAGGTGGTGTTTTCTCTGAACTAAGACAGGAATCAGCCCAAGCCATAACCTCACTGGATTTTCCCGGCTATGCTATCGGTGGTCTAAGCTTGGGTGAAGCTAAAGAGCAGACCTGGTCGATGGTGGACGAAACAATGCCTTTCCTGCCTCAAGACAAACCCCGCTATCTCATGGGCGTAGGCTCGCCTGAGGACATAATCCAAGGCATAAGCCGGGGCATAGACCTCTTCGACAGCGCTTTGCCTACCAGGGTAGCCCGCAATGGCGCCTTATTCACCATGCAGGGCAGGCAGAACATACGTAAAGCCGCCTACAAGGCGCAGGAAGGGCCTGTTGACGCTGACTGTGACTGCTACACCTGCCGCACCTTCTCTGCCGCCTATCTGCATCACCTGTTCAAATGTGAGGAACTGCTAGCCTACAGGCTAGCCACCATACACAACCTGCGATTCATCGTCAGGCTGATGCGCATAATAGGAAACGCCATTCAGCAGGGTACTTTAGCTGCCTTCAAGAAAGATTTCCTCAGTCAATATCAGGTTACCGATGAGGAAACCAGGCTTGCCCAGAAGCAAAAGTGGCTGAAATCACCACGACGCCTTAAAGATATCTCTTAGTTTGAAAGACCAGCAAAGTCACTTTATACTTTTTAGATATGCATGTGCTGCGTGATAGCCACACATTCCATGCACTCCAGCACCCGGTGGTGTCGATGATGAGCAAACAAAAACGCCCTTAAGTGGCGTTGAATAAGGCGATAGACTGCAGGTCGGTCGGCAAAATACCTGTTTTAAGCTCTGGGCTCCCCCCGTAATGTCACCTCCGACCAAATTGGGGTTTTCAGCTTGCAACTCAGTTGGCGTAGATGTATGCCTTGCCAGTATTAGCTTCCTGAACCCGGGGGCAAACCGCTCGACCTGTGCTTCTATAGATTTTGTCATATCTGAAGAGCAACCATTAGGAACGTGACAGTATGCCCATGCAGTATGCTTGCCGTCAGGAGCGCGGGAGGAGTCAAATAGGCTTGGCTGTGCTAAAATTACGAATGGTTTATCTGTTACCTTACCATTCCAGGCTGCACGCTCAGCCTCTGCAATCTCATCGTAAGTTCCACCCAAGTGGACAGTGCCTGCCTTAGTACAATCTTCTGCACTCCACGGAATGGGGCCTGATAACGCCCAGTCGATTTTGAAAATGCCCGGGCCGTATTTATAATTTTGTAACTTTCTTCTGTATTTAGCAGGTAACAGGTCGTCGTAGACTTCTACAAGTGTAGCTGGTGAGGTATCGAAGAAAGCTGCTTTTGACTTCGGCAGGTCTGCCATGGATTTTACACACCGTCCGGTCACAATTTTGCCGCCCAAGGTCTGCAAATACTCCGACATCGCTCTGGTTATGGAGCCAGCACCCCCTCTGGGTACTGGCCATCCTACCGTATACCCCGCCACGCACAGCGTCAGTCCAAATACAGCTGATGGCACTTTGTCAAGAGGCAGGGCAGAGTGAGCAGCAAGGCCTGCGAAAAAGCCCTTTGCCCGATATCCCCTAAAAAGCCCCTCTACAAGGCTTCTGGCTGAATGAAACGCTTTCAGACCGAATATAGCCATAGTCAGCGGATGTTTAGGTAATCTCCTGGTACCTAACAGGTCGATAACGAGTTCATCCCAGTAGCGAATATAGGGCTTGACCAACCCGATATAGCTTTTTGCATCCGCACCGAGCCTTTCAGCCGTGGCTTCTATCGATGGTTCGAGTATAGCTGATGTCCCATCGTCAAAGGGATGCGCCAGTGCAGCAGGAGTTTTAATCCATTCCAGGCCAAATTGAGATAGGGGTATTGACAAGAAAAACGGCGACGCTGCCCCCATCGGGTGTATTGCTGAGCCGGTATCGTGGATAAGCCCTGGCAGAGTCAGTTCAGATGAGCGGGCTCCTCCACCAATCGTCTTGCTGGCCTCAAGAACTATGGGTTGCAGGCCATTTTTTGCCAGTGTTATGGCTGCAGCCAGCCCATTAGGACCGGCTCCTACAACCACTGCGTCATGTTCAACTGATGTCACGCTTAGCTTTTCTTAACCGGTTTACTGGCTTTTGACCGATTTGAGATACTGTGGATAATGCTCAATATTTGGGCGTTCTGAAAAACATTGAAGAAATTTGACCAATGCAGCGAATTATCCAGACAGTGCATATTGAATTGCACTTTTGCATAGCTGCCTGTGTGTTTAGCCAGAGATTTTAGCACGTGTGTCCAGATCTGCCGCTGGAGATTAGAACCAGCTACCCGAAAGGCAATCTCATAGACCGGATCGCTGGCTCTTGCCAAGCCCTGTATCTGGAAAATGATCCGTTTGCCTTCCTTGAACGATTTGAAGGTTACCCAGCCTGCTTCCGGATGTCCCTGTGGAGTAATGAATGTAAAGGTATCCTTACTCGCGTAAAGCACTATAACGCCAGTCGCTACCAACCCGCCGGGAGTTTCCGCATTGATAAGTATTATCTCACCCGGCTTGATTCCTCTCTTAGAGGGAAAGAATTTGTTCTCTGGAGGTTGAAACCTGGGAAGATTCTTCTTCATCATATTAATGAGCCTGGTAGGACTTATACCGGTACCAGAGAGGTCCAGTCTATACGTTTTCTCCCAGAGTTGACCGAATCCCTGTATTGGCCCTGCTGTACGGCGACCATCCACGTTAAGGTTAATGGGGTCTTCTGGAATTTTACCCGTTTTCAACTCTTTCACCGGAGCGGCCCAGCACCCGGCATCAATAGCTTTGAGATTGCCTTTCATAGCCAGGTGATTACCTATGGCATTAGCTGTGGCTCTGTCATTAACTCCAGTTGCCCTATACACTTCGGATTTGCTGGTGCAGACCTTGAAGCCTCCATCAATGCCAGTAACTGCAAATACACCCCTGTATGGCTTGCTCAAGCCGGCAGCCAGCAATCTGGTACCTGTTCTCACTGCACAAGCATGCAATTTGACCAGTGTATTTATGCCTGTATTATCCAGCAGTGCAACGCCACCGAAGTCCAGAATTAAGGTTTTCTGTATACCATAAGCTAGGTTAGTGGACATATCTAAAAGCTTCTTTTCGTTTGCTGAGGTAAGCTTCCTGTCCAGGACTATGATGGCGACCTGATTCCCCACGTCAATGCGCTTCATGCTATCCTCCTCCGTTAATCAAAGCAGAATAAATCAAGCAGGTGCTAGCTCATTATACTTATTTCGTTCTGGCATTCCAAGTAACCCGTTGACAAGAGGACTGGTTAGCGATAAATTATACGTAGTGCTAAGGAATTCAGGAAATGAGGAGGTGTGTAGTGAAGAAGTCGAAAATAATCAGTTTTACCCTGGCTATTGCTCTAGTTCTGGCTCTATGTTTCAGCACTTTTGCTTGTGCTGCTCCGGAAAGCAAACAGACCGTACCGCTTCCTACGGTTGACGGTCCCATCCCGGTGACTGCTATTTCACGCCCGTTTAATCCATCCGGTGGCACTGACTTCGAGGCGTTCGGCTACGTTGAGGAGGAGTATTTCATCAGCGGTACGGCAAACGAGTACGAGCTGGTTGCTCCCGATGATACCAGCAGCTTCGCTGTCAAAATCAGGACACCAGACCTTCCCTACACGACGCGCATGCTGGTACGTCGCCCGGACAGCCCGAAGAATTTCAGCGGCAACGTAATCGCGGAATGGCTGAACCCGAGTGCCGGCTACGACCTGGCTACCGGCTGGACATGTTTTCACCAGCACATGATGCGTAATGGCGACATCTGGGTGGGCATCACCTGCCGTGGAGTCACTTTGGAGGCACTTAAGAAGTTCAACTCCGCACGGTATAAGCCTCTGTCTTTGGAGAAAGAGCGCGCGCAGGCCTGGGACATCTTCACCCAGGTAGGCTCTCTGCTGAGGAGCAACGATAAATCCAATCCGCTGCGCCAATTCAAGGTGACAAATGTCTACGGACACGGCTATTCCCAGACCGGTGCCATGATGATTACCTACATCAACTTTTTCCACCTGAATGCCAAGCTTGGCAATGGTGAACCTGTATACGATGGCTATCTACCTGCCGCTGCCGGCGGCCCCATCTACATAAATGACGATTTTCTCACCGGTCCATCCGACCTCGGCATGGGAGGATTTGAATCTACAGACCCGCGCCGGGTCATACAGCCGTCTGGCGTGCCGGTGGTCCATATGCTGACTGAGACCGAGATTGCCGTTCCGCTCGAGGACCTGAGTGCGATTCCAACGCGACGTCCGGACAGCGACACCGCTCCAGACCTGTTCCGGCGTTACGAGATAGCGGGTGGCTGTCATTTCAACTTATATGGTTCTGCCTGGGGACCGTCTCCCTATGACCAGGCTAAAATCCTCGGTGACGCCTGCCCGTGGTGCTGCAACGGCACTATCAGCGACATTCCGGAGCACTTTATGTTCGACGGCTGTCTTGCCAATCTCGAGCAATGGGTGAGGGAAGGGAAACTGCCGCCGAAAGCCGACCACATACAGGTAGAAAATGGTGCCATCGTAAGAGATGAGTTTGGAAATGCCAAAGGGGGTCTCAGGTCTCCCTATGTTGACGTGCCCGTCAAGACATATAAGCCAATGAGCACCCCCTGTCCCACCTGCAACCCCCAGAATTTGTGTGCACTTTGCTCACTCTGGTGCGTCATACTGGGCAATGCGGTTCCTTTCGATGAGGCACAGCTTCAGCAGCTATACGGCGACCACGATGGCTACGTGGCTAAATTTAACGCCGCTGCCGAAAAGATGTTCCAGGACGGCTTTGTCACCCAAGCCGACCTTGAAGCAATGAAGTCAGGGGCGGCAGAATCCAACGTTTTGCGGTAATGCCGGTTTCTTCAAAAGAGGGGGCTAAGCTCGCCGCCAAATAATATCTTTTGGCTTCCCTTAATTGTATTTTTAATAGGGATACGATACTATCATCTAAAATATCATTTCGGAGGTGAAAATATGGAAGGAATAGGTATATTTTTTGGTGGTCTAGGCATCTTTTTTATTGGTTGTGCTTTATTTTGGTTTGTTTCGGTATACTCAAAAAAGAAATAGTCAAAACAAAGGAAGCAAAATAACTTAACCCAGTTCCCTTTTCGGGTAGGAACTGGACGTCTATGACTCAGTAAGAGTTAAAGGACACGATCTTATTTATCGGCTCTCTGCCATGTTCGGGCCCTAGTTTTTCCCTGTCGTAATAGCCCAGCGCTATCAAAATATCTATCTTTTTGTTCTCTGGAATGTTCAATGTTGATTTTACTGCCCCTTCATTGAACCAGCCTATCCAGCAAGTTCCAAGGCCCAGGTCTTCAGCCTCGAGTACGAAATGCTCACAAGCTATTCCTATGTCGATAAGATAGTATTTTGTGCCTCGAAACATCCCCCCGATTCTGGTTAAAAACTTGGACTTCTCCGAGACGACGACAACCATGACCGGTGCCGTTTTGCAAAAGGAATTTATCCAGTATATGCCTCTGAAAGCTGCATCGCAGAGCTTGTCCTTCAACTGTTTATCATCCACTACGATGAATCTCCACGGTTGCGAATTGCTTGCGGAGGGAGCCAGTCTTGCAGCTTCAAGGCACATCATTATCTTCTCCCGCTTAACTGGCTTATCTAAGAAATCCCTGACACTTTTTCTGCGCCTTATTAGATCTAGAAGAGCCATAATCCTGCTGCTCTATGCTTAATTTTGGCAGACATACTCTGATGAAAAATCCCAGTTCCAAAGGAAGGTCTATTGAATTGCAATATCCAAAGGTTAATTCGAACTCTGCCTAGATAAGTTAACGATTAACCTTATCAATCGGACCAGTGCTGCTACCCCCAATCCAACTGCAATCAGGATCAAAACGATAGCTACTACTATTGGCACAACATAAACTGCAGTATTATTTGGTATTACATTGAAATTGAAGGGAAATATGTACAGGAGATTTACTACGACGGCAACACCAATTATATTTAGGATAATTTGAATAGTTTCACGTAGCCAATATTTATCATATATGATTAATACAATATAAGCGGCTATAGACAATAGCAATGCTGTAATCAGAATCGGGAGCCAGGCAAAATATTCGTTGGTGAGCATTGGAAATCCGATCACACTTCCATCTGGCTGGACGTGGTACCAGGCAACATACTGGTGGAAGAAGCAGAAGAAAATAAGCAAAACTGCACTCCAGAAGATTGCGGCACTATAGCCGGCGATTCTACCAGCCCTGGTGCCCGTGAAATAACCATCAACCCGCTCAGCTTTTTCCGGTTTTTGGGGTGCCTCTGTAGATTCGGCAGCCTCCAGCTCGTCAGCCGTTTCGTGTTTCCCCCCATGCCTGACAGCTGGTAGTATGCCCTCGGCTATATTAGCTGCCACTGGTAATCTATACAGCTCACCCTGGTAAGCCTTCACCATTAGAACAATCCATAGAATGAGGCTCAGAATGCCGATAGCGATGGCGAAGAAGTTACCCACGAAAGGTAATGCACTGAAAAGGATACTTGCTATAGTGAGAAAACCGAAGGTGACTATCGACTGCATGGCATGGAAGCGAATGAACTTGTTCTTTCGCTCAATGACAAGAAAGATTATGCCAGTTATCCAGCCAGCGAGGTAACAAAGCAATCCGGCAACATTTGGTTCCAGTTGAGTCGTTGAACTACCCCGGGCTGTCTGCCGTTTCTGCTTGGCTGCGATACGTGCCTTTTCTTCTTCGTAGATTTTTCTTCGTTCTTTTGGTGATAATTTCATAGTTTAGCTCTTATGTCCACGTCATTATAGCTTACTTTCTGAGGGTCAACAAATTCGCTTTTATAAACAGTTCGCTAAAAGGTGTAGAGCAGGTAACAATGTTAAATTTGTACAAAAATTAGCTTCATTCTCATAACTGATTGGTTGCGGGCTTTATTTTCCTGCCTGTGGCCGTCCTGTAGACTATCTCCACAATAAATGCCAGTCCGACCATCGCCACCAAAACCCATAGTTCTTTCGGCGATGCAACAGCTCTCTGGCCTACCAATATTGCTAAAGCAGCCAGACACAGGGCAGCACCACAAATTGATATCCATCTTCGAGAGCCGGTAATCGAGGACAATCGCGCATTTGAGGCATTAACTGCTGCAAATATCAGCAGGAAACCGGCACTTCCCATCGTCGAAATGCTAGACAGGTCAAATAGATTCGCTACCAGCAACGTAAGCGCAGAGGTGATTAATAATCCCTCGATAGGACGGTTCCATATCTTTTGCTCTAGCTTCTCTGGAAGCTCACCATCTTTGGCGATGACATAGCTGATGCGAGCTGACCCATAAAGCGTGGCGTTGATCGCGGAGCCCGTTGACAGCAGAGCCGCGATAGCAATCATTGTGAAGCCAAAGCTCCCCAGAAATGGCCTGGCGGCTTCAGCAAGCGCGTAGTCTCTGGCTGCTACAATTCCCTCTACAGAGAGATTCCCGACTGTTACTATTGAGATGAGAACATAAAGGACGATAACAAATCCCACCGCAGAGTAGTAAGCCAGAGGAAGCACTCTTCTTGGATTTCTTACATTCCCGGCTGTATTGGCAATGAGTTCAAATCCTTCGTAGGCGACAAAGATTATCATCCCACCAGCAATCAGCTGTATTGGACTTGACCAGGCTGCCGGTTCTAGCCGTTGAATGTTCACACTCCACAGTCCAACGGCGAGAAAGACCATCAGGATGGCAATTTTGAAGGCCACAATGTAGTCTTCGGACCTAGCCACAGCCCTGGCACCCAAAATATTCAAGCAGGTGAAAACAACCACTGTAACGCTTATAAATACATGTTTCCAGAATAGCTGCATGGCTTCAGGGAAAAAGCTGGCTCCGTAGCTTCCAAAAGCATAGGCATAGAGTGAAAGCATAACGATGTAGCTCAGCCAGAGAAGAATATTGAGACCGCCTGCGAATATTCCCGTTCCGAAGGCTCGGTTCAGGAATCCAACTGTGCCTCCCTGTGATGGATATTTGGCAGATAATCTGGCGTAGGAATAGGCTGTGACTAAGGCCACCATGCCTGCCATAGCAAAGGCAAGCGGGGTCCCACCGTGCGCTAGCTGGACAGCAAGGCCAAGAACTGCGAATATACCGCCGCCGACCATACCCCCAACACCAATGGACACAACTGACCAG
>Ga0209427_10002016_pt1 | contig 23717 bp, 27 predicted proteins | sample DeeMarSWOR136_30_FD_187465 | JGI IMG/M metagenome (GOLD analysis project Ga0209427, IMG submission 187465) | Marine sediment microbial communities from White Oak River estuary, North Carolina - WOR-1-36_30 (SPAdes) (version 2) | ecosystem: Environmental > Aquatic > Marine > Intertidal zone >...
GTTTATTGGAGTTATCGCTACTTCCTGCCACAAGCGTCCTGATTAGCTTATCCTGTGCTTCTCCTGATTCCTGCCACGCCACCTCACCACTATCATGGATTTCTTCTGGTCGCACATCCCTGTATTGAAACGTTCCCTCACTTCTGTCCGCCGTTCTGACTATGTGCGATTTGTTTATGGTTTTCTGTGAGGTGGCCGACATGGGATGCAACTCCACACCCTCCCCAACAATGACGTTTGAGTGTGCCATGGCGAGCAACTGTAATAATACATATCTGCGTGGTTGTTTTTGGTAGTACCCACCATTGAAACCACTGTGACTCCAAGACGTATAGGTCGTTTTGGCGGTGTCAAACGTTGCCAAATCCAAATCGTTCTGGTCAACGCCCATGTCTTTTAGCGTGAAATGAATAGCATCTGCAGGGTTTGTTAACCCGCTCGTGTCAGACCGCGTGAATTGCGTGGGCATGTCAAGGAAATGGTCTCCCTGTCGCCATAAACCGGGGGCATCCGCCGTGCCGTCATTGTCCACATCGGCTATGATTGCGTGAAACATCCTGTAATTATTCCCGTCAACGGGAGACGCCTTCGTGTATTGATTGAAACTGTACGACCCACTTGCCCACTCACTCTTTCTACCCCACGCACGGGGGGAGCGTACATTAGCTATATTATAAGTATGTTTGGTACTGCCTAGAACGTAATAGCGCGACCCCATACTAAACTGTCCCGTGCTACCTGATAGGGTTTCGCCAACAAGACCCGTATCATGCCCAACCTCAATGGCAGAGGATTGTGCCCGGAGTAAGATAAAGGTGCCATTGTTTTCTGCATTGCTAAACCCCGTAGTGGTTATGTTTCGACCTACCTCGAAATTGTCAAAGGCATTGGCTTTATCACACAGGAACTTACACCTTGCCCCTTCACTTGTGGCCTTAACCACCACATCGGAGCTTGTTGCTGTGATACCACTTGAAACATAAACCGAGCGCAGGGGGATATATGCAGAACCTATTGGGACGGGCAAACAAACATTGCTATTGAAATCGGTGTCATCTGAGGGAAATAAATCTTTCAGGAGGCGCAAGTTAGGATAGTTACCACGCAGATACTTTTGCAGAAAATCTTCGCATACCAAACGAAATTTCTGATATCCAAGTTCAGCTCGCTTGATACGAAAGCGCCAGCGTCTAACCACTTCTTCATTCGTGCCATCGGATATGCGAAGTGATAATTTTACAGTTCCCCCCTCAAATTGTGAGGGATTCATGCTGTTATCTTTATTGCTTACCCAAAATGATAATTCGTTTGGTGTGATAAGCCCTATTTCGGACTTAGAGCGAGACATTTCAACGCCATTAAAGTCCATTATCTTGAAATCATAAGAACGTGTTTCTTCGCCATCCCAATGAATAGGAATATTCCAATTTATCTCGCTATCATAAATTGTAGTTCCACTAAGTTCGTTGCAATCCCTAGTAGACCAATGTTCCTCACGACATTCTTTGATAGACACATTATCAAGGTATCCTTCAAAATTTTGTTCGGTATAAAAACCAACCCGAACGCATGTGCTAGTGGACGGGGCAGTTACGTAAAAAACATAAGATACCCACTCAGAATCAGCACAAGCAGCAATTAACCTATCACCCCATACGGGCCCATGCTCAGCATAAATGTTGGGTGACCCAGAGATTATCTTAACATCGAATGCAATTCTATATCTTCTGCCAGCTACTACAGTGCTATTGGGATTATATCCTCCAACACAGTAAGTCCCAGTCGTTGTGCGCACAGCATGAATAGAGTATGTCCCCCGTGATGATTCTACCGATGAGGATTCAAATGTGTCATAATTGGAGATCCATCCAGTTGTTGCATTTGTCTCTATTACCCCATCTGCTGCTGCCGCCTGCGCAGTTGTAAAAAACTCATCTCCATATTGCGAAACATCAAACAACCAAGACACTTTCTTATTGGTTGCTGTTATAAGGTCTTCCTGTGTTTTTGTAAGGGATAATGCCATCTATGTTGCTCTACCCAATACCTTCAATGTCACCGTGGGGATGCTAAACAAATTCCCTGGTTGCCCTAATCGTGACAAATCACTATCAAACCGCACTGTGTATATGTGCCCATCATCTGGGTGTGACCACCTGAAACTACGCCCCCTCGCATTTGCCAATGCAGTGGAGTTGTACCAGTTGAATAACTTGCTTGCATCCGTTGTGGTTAGCACGGTCCATTGCAAGGTTACATAAAACATTGCCGTGCTACCACTTAAGGTTATGCGTTCCTCACTGTTGTCATCCCCGAGGTGTATCACCTGATTCTTGGTGCCTGTTTCAGTCAACACGTGCTGTGGGGTTATGTTTAGATTGGAGGAATTATAATCCGCCGTGCTTGGCGAAAGGTAATCCCACATTTCATACACGTACGCCATTAGACACCCCAATCACCGCTAAAAATTTGATTGTATATCGACATCCCTGTTTCGTTCGTCACGTTCCCACTTGCCACCTGATTGACAACAACTTGTCCAACAACCTCTCCGTCTATTTCAACCGTTGCCCCGCTTAAACCTGCAATGATTCCGTCTATGACGGCCTGCTTCATTGTCTCGTATTCGCTTTCTTTCGTTGTTGCCATACCACCCAGCGTACCCATAACGCCACCAAATGTTGTGGCATAATCTGAGGGTCCGTATGCCTTCATAAATGGCAAGTATGTTCCACTAGCATACTGTAATAATGCCTGATATTCTGCCGGACCTCCTGCTCGTGCCCCAGCTAGAAGCTCCGAATAATATCGACCAAATGTGCCAGCACTCTGTACGGGAGCAAGTTGCCCCGTCATCATGGCCATTTCAAACTGTGTCCACGAAGCCGCATAACCTGCCGCCGATGTCCTTATTTGTTCAATGGTTTGAGACGCAACGGTTGCCTGTTGCATCGCATTTGCAACTTGGTTATTTAGGTAATCAACGTAATTTGTTGCAAATGCTTCAACGTCAGATTGTAAGTTTTGTGCCGACTTGCGTCCCGAAAGTGCATATGAAAAATCTATATTCCTGAAAGACTCACCAAATATGTCCGCTATCTCCGGGGCAAGAGACTGCGTGAAGGTGTCCATCTGCGTTTTAAATTCGGTCACTACGGCATTGCGTGTATCTATATATGCCTGCACAACAGGGTGATACCATACGCCAGTTTCGTTCCATGGGGCTCCAGGGCCCGTAACCATACCACCAGCACGTCCACTACGTAGGTAGTTGTTGATATCCTCCATGGTGTAAGTCATCGGGGGATACTCTGCACCACCGAGACTACCTAAGACCCCACCGAGAAGCGCACCTATTATTGTTCCAACTATTGGAACTGCCGAACCCAAAGTACCACCTAATGCTGCACCTGCTGCACTCCCCCCAACATAACCGAGGCCACCGCCTAACCCTGCAGTCAACCCGCTATACTTACCTTGTGGCAACCCAAACATGGGCCCGAGCGTTGAATAACCTAACCCGGCAAGACCAGCAGCACCAAGTGCCGCTCCCCAGGTAGGAGCCATGCCATACATTGCAGCAGATGTTCCGGGTGCCATATATCCCGTTGCCGTTGCCGATGTCCACATGGGGGTTGAAAGAAAACCGCTAACACCTGGAATGAGACCACCTAAACTGCCCAATCCCCCAATACCACCTAAAGCTCCACCTGTCCCACCCAATCCTGCAGCGGCCATGGCAGTGCCACCCAACCCACCAAAACCAAGACCACCCAAAAGACTGCCAACAATGGGCACTACTATGGGTTTTGCTATCGCTGCAGCGGCAAGTTCGGCAAGAAAACGGAGAAAATAGTCTTTCATGCGGGAGAGAAAATCACCGAAGGAATTAAGTTGACCCGAAAAAATGTCATAGAATACGTCTGCAGTTTGGTCGTGGATGTTTTCGAGGAAGCGCTTGTAATCCTCTTCTTGCTTTTTTAAAGTTTTTTCGTTTTCTTTTTTCTTTTTCTCAAGGGTCTCTATTTCAATTAAAACTTCCTTTTCTTTTGCAACCTCAAGAGCTTTAAGGTTTGCCTCATGCATTTTCTTTGCATTAGAGGCCATCTCTTTCCATGCTTTACTTTTGGTGAGGTTTTCAGTTTCACGTCTAATCTTTTTGATGGCTTTCTCACCTTCAGTCCCCATGGTTTTGAAACTAGTCGTTGCCTTGTCAAGTCCTGCAATTAATTTATCAAACTTCTTATTTAAGGCATCAAAATCTTCGGCAGTTCCTCTAGCAACTTCTTTCCATATTTGTTCTTGACGACGCAATTCATGTGTTATTTGTGCATATGGGCGTGAAAGTTCTACGCTAATCTTGTGACTTATGTCATAAAGAATTTGATAAAAATCAGCCGCTTTGTCTATTAACCATGCAATGAGTTGAGCGAAACCCCATTGTAATGCTTTGTATGCTTCATGCACCAATTGAATAGCGCCAACAACTGTTCTCATGGAATTTATAAATGCTTTAGCAATGGCAACAGCCCATTCTTCTAGTTTGCCTTCACTTTTGAGTTTATTTATATATGCAAGTAATGCTTGTGCCTGTTCCTTCATTACAAGGAATGGACCGCTATCCATAACCATGTTACGAAATTGAAACCACAAATCCTGAAACATGGACATTGTTCCAGACCATGTTTTAGCGAGTTCATTGGTAACGCCCCTGAATTGACTATCTGCCGCCTCCCATGCTTGAAACATCATTTTTCTGGTTTCTTCGGCAGAATAACTTACACCCGCCTGAAAACCCATCATTGCAAGTACGCCACGTTCGCGAAACATATCTGCTGCTGCCGCCCCCGCAGAATACATGCGTATAATTTGTCCTGTAGTTTCCTGTAATGTTAACCCCGTAACAGCGGCAAGGTCGGTTATCATGGGCATCCAGCGTTTTACTTCATCCACGCCTCCCCGCATAACACCAGAAAGTGAAGTCGCTGCTTGCATGATTTCTCGATACTGGTATGGCACTTGACTGGCAAATTCAGACATCTCTTGGAACATGCGTCCACCTTCTTGGACGCTCCCAAGAAGGGTATTCAACCGAACACGGAAACCCTCTGCTTCTTTCGCTGCCTCAAGGAAACTATCAGCAACTTTAGACACACCCCACCCAGCAAAAGCGGCAACTGCAACATTCTTTAAGTTTATCATGCGCTTACTAAGGTCACCCACATTGCCACTCAATGCATTAATTCTTTTGGCAGAACTACGCATACCAGAAGTAAATTCCCTGCTTTGTAATGCGAGACGGACAAAGAGAGTTTGTTGGTTACTGGGCATTTATAATCGTCTTCCGCGTTTCATTCTTGCTTGTGCTAGTTGTTCCGCACGCTTTTCTAAAAATCTCTTTACCTTGAAGTATGCCATCCAATCGGTTATCTCTTGGCTGTCAAGACTATCAAGTAATTCGTTTAAAGTTTTCCCGAGCGTCTCAGCGAGTGAGTGAAGAAAATATTTATGCGTAGGATCGCCAGTGCTCGGGTTTAGACATTTTTTTCGGCCTCTTTCATTGCGTCTGGACTGAGACCGCTTATCTCCATGGCAGCATTAGCCAATCGTTCCACTGCCCCCGCTGACTTCTCCATGATTAACGACTCGTCTGCGGGCGCAAAAAGTTTTTCTCCGCTTTCCGGGTCAAAACAACAGGCGATAATCACTCCCGCCTGAAACTTGTCGTGGATAACGTTTCCCTTCTTGTCCATGCAGGATGTAAACAGGTTTGCCCTTTCCCGTGCAGTCATGGTGCGTACCTCTATGGTTACACCCCACTCGGGCATTTCTACATGCTTGTCATGGATGTCTTTAGCCGCCTTGATAGTTTCCTTGATATTCATATCAAACTCCTTTCACTAGGTTTTGTTACGTTTCAACCCTAGCTAATGTTGAATCCCCAATGAATGTCAATGTCTTGGTTGCCAAGTCTCCAACCGTGCCACCCGTCGGGAAACTTTCTAGGTATGTAAGTCCCTTGTATTCCGGGTTAGTGTTGGCTACCGCCGATGTGCTTGGGCGGAAAGCTATCCAGCAATCCGTTGAACTTTTTCCTATCTTGGTGAAAAAGTAGTCATCAATCATGCCATCTGCGTAGTCATCGTTGAACTCAACAGTCACACTCCACTGCTTTAAACCAGCAATGCGACAACGAAAGTCGTCACCGGATGCCGTTTTATCTAGAATGTCTGCACTGTAATTCAATGTTACCGCTCTCACGTATGACCATAATGTTGTGGTCGGTGAAGCAGGGTTGCCAAATCTCATAAAAGGCGCCTTAAATACAAGTTCTGCCATTGTTTTAATTCCTCCAGTTAGTTATTAAGTTGATGCGGTTGAATCTATTCCAGCCGTGGCTACTATGTTCCATTTCGGGTCAGTCGTGCCAGCGCTGGATCCAAAATGTAGTCTGAAAAATCTAAGTTTCGTTGACGGCATTTTCGTGGAACCCCACTTACTCTTGCCTCCCATGCTGCTATCCCAGTTCGCACACGCCCAGTGAAGCATAGTTGTTTCGGTGCCGAAGTCCGATTCACTCGAACCCATAATGCACACGCTCATGTCCTTATTGGTTGCCGTGGTGTACAGGGCGTGAATTGCGGCATAGAATTTTACAGTGGTGGTGTTCTGCCCGCATACATTACATGAAGTAGTGTTGCCCGAATTGCTATTTATCCCCGTGCTTGCAATGCCCTCTCTCAAAACCTTGCCACGAATTACCTTGCCGTAATTAGAGTACAGGTTGAGCGTGAACCCGAGCATGTCCCCGATTGTGCCTGAAATGTTGTATTCCCCGGCAACCGCCTGTGTTAAGTATGCCCGCCGCCCGAAATTGGTTCCCTCTGGCAAAATAGAAACCGATCCCGTTGTGCCACCTATGCGACTGAATATAGGGGCATCTACAGCTCCCGACGTTGGGACGGTCTGCGCCCCGCCCAAACCAGTGGACACCTCACCCTTGGCGTTCCAGAATCCACCCACGCTAATATCCGCCGTTATAAGGCCACCCTTTCTTTTGCGCCACGAGGAACCAAACGGGGTTGCGTCAACCACTTCTTGCGTGTGATTCAATGTAAGTGTGTTGGAATCTCCAGTGAAGTTCCAGCCATCAAAAAAGATTCCGCAGTTTTTCCATACTTTCTCTGCCATATTCCTGCTCCATAAAAAAAGGACCGTACAGATTCGCCCGCACGATCCTTATTATTATTTTCTATTTATATTTTTTCTAACTGCTATACCAGCATATGAAATCTGCCACAGTATGATAAATAACGGATTGATCCAGGGGATCTACTTCGGTTAAATCAATTTCCCCATCAAAGAAAAATCTTTGGACTGCTACCCATGTACTGCCAGAATAGTCACGTAAACATTCTTTTATTTGGTCCGCTAAATTGCGAACCTGTGTGTAACTCGTAGACCAACCATGAACTTGCCATCTTGGACTATGTATATTGGGATCCTGACCAGATGCATGAATTCCAACATCAGATGCCTTGTTGAACGTTATGGCAGGCAAATCCCCAGATTGTGGTAAAACAACGGGATAAATTCTCGTATTCACAATGCCAGTTATTCCCGTTGTGTTACGTAATCTACCGTATATTGCTACTCCTGCGTCACCCATATTATCTTATTTCAAATAGTGCAAAATGCTTGCCAATTACCGTTGTTGCCGCCATGCTTCCCTTATAGCTTTTTGTGTTCCACTCATTATCATTTGGGTAGCTCTATTACGTGATTTATCAACCCCTCGCGTGAAAAACGGATTCGCTGGCATTGGTGCTATTGATTTTAACCTGTGAAAGCGTCCATCAAAGAAAGCAGTCCAATATTCTCCAGTTGCAGTAACGAATCGTTCGCCTTTTTTAACTTTACGTGCAGTTTTCACTCGCCGTCCTGCCGTACCCCAATGAACTAAATGAAAATGAGGAGCTATCCTACCCACTACATACACAGCACCAGCAGGTTCTATTTTACTACTCCAAAATCGCTTTCTTGTGTCACTTTGAATTGAACGTTTTAAGTTGCCAGTTGGTCCTTTTGGGGCTTCCCCTTTGATAACATTTCTTACATATTTTGTTGCTTGGTTGAATGTTTTGGCAACCGATGGAGTCGCGCCTATTTCTGCTACTTCCATAAAAGCTTTATGGAGAGCCTTGGTTCCCGTTATTTCAGCCATATTTGCCATTATCCGCCCACCTCTTCCGAACAATAGAGTTCGAGCATTATATTTCTCTCATCTACATTTACCACATTGTGAATCGTAAAGTAACGATCTCCATATTTTACTCTACAGTAACCTGGCGCTATTTCCGTACTTGCCGCAAGCGTGGCATAACGCATGCGTATTCTATGCGTAGCGCCTGCCTGTGTTTGTTGACTGGCAAAATAGAGGTTACCTCTCATGGGATATATTGCGCAATATGCTCCAATGTTACTAGACCATGAAACAGTTCTTTCCCCATATTGTGTGCTAACCGAAACAGTCTTTTTCTCAATGATGATTCTATGCCTTAACTCTCCACTACGCATAATTTTTTCTCCATAAATTCTTCAATTATCTTATTGCTTTTGGATACATTACAATGTAAGCAGGCTGGTGCGATATTCTCTATATAATCATTTCCACCCTTAGTTAATGGCACAATATGATCCCTTGTGATTGTCTTGCTATTCAACTTTTTTCCGCAATAAGCACACTTCCAGTCATGCTCTTTGCATAAAGAAATAAATTCATCTGCCGTATGTGAACCTTCTGCATTATGTTTCATAGCACGCCTATTTGCTACTTTTGTTCGTACATATGTTCTCTATTTTTTTCTACCCACAATTTCCTTTGTCGTCTAATTTTATCTCTATTTGCCCTTTTGTATTGCTGATGTTTGTGTTTGTTCTTGTGATATTCCTTTCTCTTATATTCTAATACCTGTTCGGGGTGTTCATTTTGCCATTTATGTGCTCTATCTAAACATATTTCCGGATTTCTATGATAATAATCTATAGCATATTTTCTGTGTCGTTCTGGTTCAGCCTCATATTTTGTTTTACGCCAATTCAAAAACCAATATCTGTTATCATCACGCCATTGCTTTTGATATTGTTTATGTTTCTCGCTATTTTTTTTATAATTATTTCGTCTTCGTTCGTTTATTTCGTCCTTGTGGGTTGCCCTATATTCTTTCGCTTTTATGTTTATTGCGTCTCTATTGTTTTCTCTCCATTTTCTAGCATTTGCTTTTACCTTATCTCTGTTATTTTCTCTGTAATTTTTTGCCCATAATCTATGATATTCTTTGTTATGCTCTTTTCTACATGAATCACAAAATTTTTTAGTATGAAATGTTTTTAGTATTGGTTCCCCACACCTTTTGCAGGGTATCCAAATTGGTTTATTTAATATACCGCGTGGCATTATTCCTTCACCTTAAACATGTCATAGCACGCCCGCAAGAACGGTTCCCTCTCGTTCATATAGTCGTCTATGTTTTTGTTGGTTTCCCACTCATGCTCCCGTAAGTGGTTGTTAAACACTTCACTCTTGTAATTATTCTCACCTGCCAAAACCCGCACCACCTCATCGGCGCTGCATTGCAATACATAATCGTATGCCCTTATGCCAGACAGGGCTTTCCTGTATGCTGATCTTACGTCTGTCACGAGTTCATTTAACTCGTCGTAATTCGTGTATTCTATGAATTTCAGCTTACCAAATATCTTTGTTCTGGCCATGGGGGGCACGTTTATCCAGGGCACATTTCGGCGTATCATGTCATACACGGGCCCGCTCGCATCCAGATATGAGTATGAAAAGTTGAGCATGAGGTAGAGGATATTGTCCTGTGCAAATAATTCCTCTATCTGGGCATTGTTCAGGGACCCCATGTAGTATTGCGGACACACGTTTTTCCATCCCACGTCCCCATAAACCTCTATTGTTCGGTCGGTGTTCAGGTTTTTTACTATTTCAAACTTGCACCATTGTGCCGCCATGAAAAAAAGATTGTGCAACAGACTAATCTTTGCCAGCCTATCATATTCTAATTCATCGGCATTTAGGAAAATGCGCCTCATGCTCATGTACCACGTGGTCAACTCCGTTAACGGGTTTGCCATGTATCTCATGATGGTTTCTATGGACCTAAGCATTGCCTGCACGCCATCCCACCTACTATTTGATAGCACCACTACCTTGTAATCGTCTCGCAATTCCCGTTGGCGGGAAACACTACCGTAATCCTGCGGAATGGCTATATAATGCATACCGTTGTTGTTATATCTTTCGTCCCAATCTTTAGTTAGAATGTGCAGATTAGACAAGTATGTTCGGCCCCGCCCCGTAAACATCCTGCGGGGAAATCCCCATGGCTTCATGTCAGGTGGGTCGTTCTCCATAATGTAATAGTCAATCCCCATCCAATCGAACAACTGCAATATATGAACAGAGTAGTGATCCCAATATTTTTCGAGAAAGTAATGGTTGACGGATGCCATCCGCCCTATCTTGTTTTCCTTTATAAACTCAATCAACTCATCTATTTCCATGGGGGGAGGAGAATTAACCCACTTTCTCTTTTCACGGTCAAACCCAAGTTTAACATTTTTGCATATCGCATCAGGCAATGTTCGTTTTAAACGCTCAAACAGCGAACCGTACCGCATGTCTTCCTGCACATTCCAGTACAGCATGCGGTCCCAATCTTTTGCCACGCCCTTGAGGTTTTCATGCGTTTCTATCGCATCATTGGTGTTGTTAATCAGTTTAAAAATGCGGTCAAATACCTTGTTGTGCTTTTCCAATAGTGGTTTTGGGATAATGGCATTTATCTGTTGTAATGGCATGGCATTAAACAAGTCAGATAGGTGATATAGTAACCATACCCCAAGGAAGTCTTTGCCCAACTTCCCGTTTCGTATGGTGATTTCCTTCCACTTTGGACCGTCACCAACGTTCCACTTTAGGCATATGGCACCATGATTTTCTGTTACCGCTATCTCTGCTTCTTTTCGTCCCATTTCACCACCCTCACCTGATAGTAAACAGGGGGTTTCTTGTGTTTATAAAGGTTATTCAAGTTTAATGCCTTGTCACATTTTGTAACCCGCACCATGTGCGTGGACCCGTCTATTATATGAAATTGAGGTGACGGGGTGGTTCGCCTTTTGGTTTTTCCAGTTTCGCCTCGCCTCTTTTTAGTTTCCATAAGAACTCGTTCACCTTGTGTTGCAAGCATAATGACCCGCACATAGTCTTGGCATTGAAACGCTCCGATGCTAATTCACCAATAACTTGCCAGTATCTTTTGCCTTGCCAAATTCGTTTGAAAGAATCATCGACGATACTACCAATGTGAAAGCGCGCATATCTTTCGCCAAAGAACATGCCACATGGAGCGACCAGACCGCTACCGCTAAATTGCATAATAAAAGGAGGACCATAACAACGATCATATTCCCTCTTTCCCTCGCTTAAAATTTTTGACCATTTCGCCTTGACAAGATAATCAGGAGTGCTTAACGCCTCCGCTTCCGTTAGGATTGGGATTAGCTTTGGGTATTTATCGTACTCTACGCCTAAGTCTCCGTCTTCATTGTCACTGCAGTGCTTGAAGATAGTATAATCCACCCCCAACTGCTTGCCCAGTCTTGCCAACGGTAAAACCTGGTCGGCAAAACTCGGGAGCGTGACCATCTGCAACCCTATGGTACAGTCGCACCCCAACTCCTTCTTTACCTTCATACATTGCCTTATTGTTTCCACAACGCGGTCGAACGCCGTAATAGAGCATCCGTGAATTTCTGCGTACCTATTCGGCATCGCCGCAGATATGTTAAATCGGAGATAATCAAGAGCAGGAAGAATATCCCAAAGATGGTCCCTTTTAAGTAGGAATCCATTCGTGCCAAGAGCCATTGAAAGACCGTTCTGCTTGCCCCTGATAATCGCGTCATACAGGTGCGGATTACACGTGCTTTCTCCATCACTTACAAAGCTCACCCCTTTTACACCAATTTCGGCGGCATCATCTAAGAATCGAAATATTACATCTCGGGATAAATTGATATTAGTATTGGTCTGCACTTGGCCATAGCAAAATACACACCGATAGCTACATTTGGTGCCCATGCTACAGTCAATGGTTATTGGTGCTATACGCTCCCCTGCGAGCCACGCCTCAACCCTATCCCTATGCCACTGTAACTTATGCCCATCTAAAACTAATTCGCCCATCCTTTACTCTGGTAATTCCTTTCTATACCCAAAGTTATCAAAAATCTTTGCGTCCTTTTTTAATACCAGGTCAACCAATTCATCATCGTAATAATATGCCGTCTCTCTGTGGTCGGATGTATTCATTACGCCCAAGTCACACAATTTTTGTTTCACCTCATATCCCATGTTCAGGATATCGGCAATCTGTTCCGTTAATCCATCCTCCATGCGGCATATTTTATCCAAGAGGCACGCTTGTGGCTTGTTCGGGTGAAACCATTGTATGATCATTCGTGCCGTCATGAATCCCACACTATCATCAAATAAATTTGTCTTCACGTAAGTCCCCAACTGTTTTTGTGTTGGCAATAACATGAATTCCTTGAATGACATGCCCTTTAAACTCATTGTTACAAGATTTGCCCACCAGCTCACGTACCAGTCAAAGGGGTTGCGCACAAAACCGAAACAGAATCTATTTGCTAAATCCACCCCAAAGAGTTCGTGTGCCTTATAAATTGGTGCATGTCGGTCATTGGTCATCACAACAATGTCGTAACTGGCGTAACGATTAAAAAATTCCCGCAGCAGTGTGCCACCCGTTTTGGGAAAGTGCGAGTATACAAATGTGCGCCCTATTATCATTCTTTATCCCTAGTCAGATACCAACATGCCCTTAAGGCCAACCTAGCCGAAAACCCTACCAATGGTATAAACGGTCGTTGTACTTTTTCTAATATGGGAATTTTGGGATTCCACTTCCCCTTTATTCTTATTTCATCGGCATTGTCCCATTCTGTGGATTCAATCATTGTGTAATACCATAGAGGGTGAAGTGTCCAACCAGAAAATATATTAATCATTGTATGAACCACATCTTCGTATGATGCCAAGTATACTGATTCATGCGATATGCTTTTTGATCTATGGTCTGGCCTGTCAGTTGCCACCCTATCTTTACGGTCACGATGAAATATTTCGCTCTCTATAATTATTGTTTTCACTGAATCGGAAATAAGTCTTACTATTTCAGTCCATGGGTTTGTCATATGGTAAATCAAACCGAGGCATGATATAACGTCATAGTTATTGTCTGGTGTAAAATTGCGTACATTGGTTGTATGCCACTTTATTCGGGTTGTATCTATATTGGGGATTCGGTCTTTGATTTTATTCCATTGCTTCCTGAAATCCAGGCGTCCCTCAACTGCGGTGACATGTTCTGCCCCTGCCCGAATATATTCTATAGGGAAATGTCCTGCATTGGAGCCCAAGTCAAGTATGCTTTTGCCTTCAAATAGGTCTCTGCGACTATTGATCCACAATGTCAGGGGTCCCAAGCGCCCATTATAATCGCCACCCAATAAAGTGCCATCATCCAATATCTGATTAATAAGCGAACCATTAAGGCAGTTTATAACGCCTGAACGCTTATATATGCCATCATCTCCTATTGGTAATCCCGTTCTATAAAAAGACATTTACACCCTTATGTATGCTGGTTTCTTGCTTTTAATAAACTTATCAATCAAAATATCAAACCTATCTGCATCGTAGTATGGGTCATAAACCTTCATACCTATCATATCTATGAGTTTTATGTCATCCTTGCCGCAACAATGGCAATCGCCAAGGAATCGAAAGTAATCATCACATCCGGTTGCAATGAATTTGACTGGCAATTCCTGTAGTACAACATCATTTCGTATCTGCTCAAGCGCTCTGTAAACGAGAAAGTTCACTATGCTATAAACAACTGGTCGCATGCCTGCAAGCGCCATCCCTGCAGCTATCCCGACCATGCCCTGTTCGGCAACCCCGCAATTGGTTATCCGTTCTGGCATTTCATCATGCATTTTATCAATGGCGCCAAAACCCATATCCCCCACAAGCAAATGATAACGCTCGTCTTTTCTGAAATAGGGGACTAACTGGTCTATTATGATTTTGCGGTAGTTGCTCATTTATAGGCGCAATTCATCCTGTGTTGGTAAACGATAATGAAACTTCGGTACATTCTCTGCCACTAACAGGCCATACCCCTTAATTGTTTCTGCCATAACGCAATGGGGGAACTTGTCACCCACATACATATTTAGCGTTTCAATTAATTCTGCCATATCATGTCCGTTACATATTATGGGCCACAACCCAAAACCGCTTAACCGCCTGCGTAGCGAATCATTAAACCTATCCATTACATTAATTCTGAAATCCATGGCCTGCAAGCGGTTATCGTCCACTATTATTGCAAGGTTGTTTAATTCATGCTTGACGGCAAACTGAATGGCTTCCCAGTTGCTCCCTTCCTGCATTTCGCCGTCTCCTACAATACAAAAGACTCGACCCTCATGACCCAGTACCTTTTTTCCGAAGGCCGCGCCTACCGCTATCGGCAGTCCGTGTCCCAACGAACCGCACCCTGCGGTTATCCCATAATTCAAGTTGCGGGCGGAACAACCGGGAAGCTCAAAGTTTAACCATACCTCTCTCGGTATTTTGCCTAAGTCGGTAAGTATGGCATAAAGTCCATAACACCCATGTGCCTTGCTAAATATCAATTCATCATGGTCACCCATAACCTCGTAATACAGGGCAACCAATATATCCACACAGGACAGGGATGGCGCTATGTGCCCCTGCTTATTGCGCACAGCAACATCTATGACTTCACGCCTTATTTGGTCTGCTTTATTTTGATGGGGTTCCAATTGGTCCGTGGCCTCCGCCTTTCCCTTTCCCCTTACCCTTGCCCTTAGATTTGATTTTTCCGCCAGGACAGTTTTTCTTTTTTGCCATCATTTCCTCCATTAATTGTAAAGCGTTATGTGTTCCCAATCGAAATAACTGTTGAAATCTATCGTCTTAATCCTATACCTGCAGGAGCGCCAGGAACAGTTTTGTTGAAGTCGAAAGGGACGTTTACACTGTGCCCCCATATGTTTCTGGCATTTACCTCAATATGGTGATTGCCATTGGATATGCCTGCCAAGTCCATGAGAATAACAACTGTTTCACCGCCAACGTCCGTCTCTGCGTATGGCACATAAGTTGGCGCTCCATCAAAAATGACTTCATATTCGTCAACGTCAGTTTGCGGGTCACACACGAGAAATGGGTTTGCCATTGCAAATGCTGGCAATAAAACAATGGCAACAATTAAAAATAATGTTTTCATATGGTTATCTCCTTATTTAAATGATTCTTTATACACAGGAAACATATTGAATATAAGTCTATCGCGATTTAAAACCTCTTGCACCATGTCGTTATCATAATATTCAGTCCAATGCTTTTTGCCCTTGGTAATATTTGCCTTTGGGAAATTCCTTAGAGACCCTATGTGTTGGGGTGATAATTCAATGGTTTCACTTAATAGTTTATACAAAACATTGGGAATCCCAAACTCCATGGGCACTATTGCGTCGGCTAATTGTAAGTTTTTAAACTCCGTAACCCACTCATGGTTTGGCATCCTTAAAGTTCTAGCGATATCATAAAACAACATAACAAACCTTACCGTAAACGACCCCATATCCTTGGGAAATCTATTCTTGTGTGTATCCCTCAGATATTCGGTCTCATATGGTAATTGGTCTACGGGATCCATAAATACATAATCCATGAAACTCATATTCTTCCGTTTGCGTAGTCCCTTGTACCAAATAGTTACATACCAATCTAATGGGTTGCGGACAAAACCAAACTTGAAACATGTATGGATATCAAAGTAATTTATGAAACTTAGTGGTTTGTGCCAATACCCACTCTTATCTATTTTTGTTGGCACTCCATCCGTCGGTTTATAGACGATCTCGAAATTATCCTCAATCCACTTCTTTACGCTGGTCCCGCCAGTATGTTGCAAATGAACAAATATCGCGTGCTTTTCCGTGTCCGGGTTTTTAAATATTATCATCGCAACATATCCATATACATTGGGAACGCCTTGAATATCAAGCGATCTCGCCACACGACTTCGCGCACCATTGCGTCATCATAATATTCCTGCCAAGGTTTTCGTTCTGTGCTGTTTTCATGCGGAAATTCCGTATCGTTCTTGAACCCAAGTGTATCAGTCAAGAGTTGCCGCAATATGCCTATATGTCCTAATTCCATTGGTGCTATCGCATCCGCAAGGCATAATTCCCGCCAACGGGAACGCCAATTAGGGTCTATTACTATCTTTGCTAAATCAAAATAAGCAGTCAAAAAACGCCACGTAAGCATGCCTATATTTTGTGGTATCCTCTTAAAAGACTCAAACACTACTCTCGTATTCCCATAAGCGTAGGGCAACTGTTCCGAAACAGGCAAAGACATAAAGTGTTTAAAACTCCATGATTGGCGTTCCTCCCCCCTTCTATGCCAATACGATACATACCAATCAAATGGATTACGTATAAAACCAAACTTAAAGCACATCTGAATCTCATAATTTTGTGCCAAACATAGTGGTTTATGCCAATAACCACTCCTATCAACCATGCTATCTGTTACTACTCCATCGCCAGGTTCGTAAACAATCCTGTAGTTTTGCTCCAACCACTTTTTTGTGCTGCTCCCTCCAGTATGCTGCAAGTGGGTAAATATTGCTCGCTTGCCCGTGTCTGGATTTTCAAAAATAACCATTATATAAAATTTACGTGCTTTGGCGGTTCCTCTTTCAGCGCCCATAAATAACGGTTGCAGGCATCCATCCTACACATCTTGCGACACTCTGTGCAATCAGGTGTGGGTTTGTTTATAGTCCACACCATATCGCTAAACGGTTGTTTCTTGATATTTCCATAGTAGAACGCCTTATTCCCCAGGTGAGCGCTACATGACCATAATCCGCCCCCACTATCTAAGTATGCCCAGAAAGGTAGGGCATAGCATTTGTCATATGCACGCTCTGCATTGTCTGCCGTGTTTGTGCGGTATATTATGGGGAACCCATCAATTTCGACCCTCTCTGTCCAAGAGGAATAATCTATGTCTCCATATGGGGCATCACTTGAGGGGTGCTGCGAGTACGGTTTTATTACCAGATAATCCATGCCAATGTTTTTTGCCATTTTAGCCAACTCAAACACTTCGTCCCTATTTTCGGGCAACCAAAGCATCTGAAAACCCAACACACACGGATATTGATTACGCTCCCTGATAGACGCCGCTCGTTCCATGTTTCTTAATGTCTGATAAAATTTGTTTTCCTTAACGCCGTGTAGTTTGGCATACGTGCCCGGAAATCCAGCATCCACGCTCGTCTTTATCCAGTGGCAGTACGGGAGTATCTTTTCGGCAAGTTCCTGTTTTAGCAATCCGCCATTAGTGGTTATGGCCACATCTAAACCGCTTAACACGGCAGTTCTCACTATTTCCGCAATATCCCCATGAAGCAACGGTTCCCCTTCTCCCGCAAACATAACGCTCTTGGTGCCTACCCCTGCCATCTCACCGAATGTGGCCTCAAGCAACCCAATATCTAGTTTGCGTCTCTTGTATCCCATAAAGTCAAGGGCACAAAAGACACATCGGTGTTGGCATGCCCCTATCGGGCTAATCTCCACATATATTGGCCCTATCGGTTCTCCGTTCAACCACTTGGTGATTCTTTTGGGGTGAAATTGTAATTTTTGGCTATCAATATAATATTTATCCATTGACACATCTCAAATCAAAACGTCTACAACCATATTGACTATGTATATATTCATGGCATGTGTTACATACTGTTATGCATATATCTATATCTACAGATTCAATGGGGTTCTGTTTTATACCTTCTAGATGATGACAATGGAGGCTTTTATTGTCCCCGCATATTTGGCATTCCCAACCATCACGCTCAAATACCATTTGGCGTAATTCGGGTTGCACTTCTCTTGCAGAATATTTTTCTCGTCCCCTGAGAAATTTTCGTTGATTAAAGGTGGGACATTCATTTTTGCATTCATCAGAGCAATATAATCGAGACTCTCCGTGATTTACTAAATGTGTTACTCGTATCCGGTTACGGACAGCGTTTTGAGTGGGGGTAAACCAGATGCCACAATAAGCGCATTTTACTTGTAAAATATTTGTTTCTGTAGGTTTCCTCCGAACGTCTTCCATAAATTTGATTTGTTTAGCATAAGTATCATATGCACATAATTGGCGTTTTTTTACACCCCCCTTCCAACTTGATGACTTTTCTTTTTTCCTTGAGTTTTTTTGGAACCAAAGCAACCAACAAGTCTTATTACAAAAGAAATGTTTATTTCTTTTGAGAGCATAAGGGGTAACCATCTTAGGTTTTTTGCAGTTACTACATGCTACTTTGATTTTGGTAGATTTTCGTTGATAATTCCCCTTGCTTAACCATGAACGAAAACATTTTTGGTCACAGAAAAAATGCTTATTACGTTTTGCACGAGAGGGGTGAACAAATTTTTTTGTACCACACTCGCCACATTGAACTTCAATGCTACTAAATTGAGGGTTATTTGTTCCTCTGGTATTTTCTGATAACCATAATGCTTGGCACTTACTGTCGCAAAAATGTCTTTTAGACCTAACCGCACGAGCAAGTGTTAATCTTTTTGGTTTATTGCAGTATGCACACAAGACTTTGACTCTTTCTTTTCTTTCTTTTGTATGCTGTCTCATGTCTTATAAATACCCAAATCGCTCCATAGCCAGTTTAAATTTTGATCGCTTTTTCCATGTATTATCATGGCCATTATATTGGTTGTATGTTAGTTGCGGGTCTAAATTCTGCCTCGATACCCTGCCTTAATTCTATTGGTTTTGCCTCTGGCGGTGTCCGTGGATAACCAAACCTGTCAAACAAGTATTGTTCCCTATGAAGAATTTCGCTTACTGCGCGCTCATCATAATAATCGCATATAGCCTTATTCGGGTCTTTCCTAACAGATGGCGTCAAGTTGTATGGTTCGGCCTTTCGTAAACCTGCCTCCTGTTCGGGGGATAGTTTGAAAATAAACTCATTGAATATGTCTACCACTTGTTCTACGAGTCCATCTTCCAATCTTATTATCTTATCGGCTAGATCACTACCGTCATCATCGAGAAACATGAATTTAAACCACTTGGTCATCATACCATCCTTTATGTCTCCCTCGTTCCATACCCTCTGGTGGTGTGGCCAATTAATGGGTCTGCATTCATCCTGGTTTAATAGGTACTCACTAAATCCTACTGGCCTGTCTGTCACAGAACCGTCAAAACTAAATTGTGCTATAGACCACCATGACACCCACCAATCGAAAGGGTTTTTTATTATGCCCCAACGATAAGGTGGGTCTGTAATGCGGTAGGGGCGATTTGGACCGTTATATATCCAATCACCAAGCCATTTACGAATGAAGGTTCCGGCGCACTTGGGCATATGAATGAAACCAAAATCAGTATGCACGTAGGTGAATTTTCGATAGGAATACGTGTCGAACTTGTTCTTGCGCCTATTCATGTGCTGAATGTATTCCCAGGCTATTTGGCTTCTAATCATTTTGACTTACAACAAAAATCAACGCAAGCATCGGGGCGGTTCTCGTAAATGCCACAAAGATTGTCCTCGGTTAAGTGTGGACAGTCTTTATCAAACACAAACATCATCTTCTTTACTGTATGCCCCGTGCGCACCGATAAAAATTTAGCCGCTTTTGGAGGAAGTGTAATTGAATACTTATTGCCTTTCCTGCAACACTTTCCGCATTTATCACAATCCTCTTTCATGTTGACCTCAAGGTAATGGCACATGAGCCATACTCCTGAAATCTATTATTCTTGATTTTTACATCACACTCATTGCATGAGGGGGTTTGGCAATTTCTAAATTTGAACCCTATTTCAAGGTCTTCATCTAATATGTGTCCAATCGGGTTAATCCCCGCATACAAATCCCTGTGGCATCTATGTAAGTGCCCATCGGGTGCTATCAGTATTTCAGTATTCTTACATTCCACATCTTTTACTTTTCCACGCATAACTCTTGGATACTTATATGTTCCGTATAGTTGTCCATGATACTCACCCAAAAACTGCTTGGTGCGAAAATCAACTCCCGCAAGCAATGCAGTACGTTTCAATATCTCAATGCCAACATTAGGGTGATCCACAACAAACAACCCTATATCATATCCCGCTCCCTGTAATGCCAGTATGCGTCTCAACAATACATCATAGTCTGCCCATTCGGGATGATAGCTAACTCTAATAGATGCATAGGGGACGTTTCTCTGTAGTCGCCCTGGCAGTATTCTTTTTATGAAATCATCCAAATCAAACGTAAGGTTGGTAAGAATATCTATGTAGAATTCCGGTCTCACACCTTCTATGATATCCAACCATCCCTTGTAAACGCTTGGTTCTCCACCCTGTAGCGTCAACGGCACCATAAGCGAGCGGGTAATGTTTAAGCGGTTCAATCCCTCCACCCATTGTTCTGGGGTTAATTCCCGTCGACGGGAAAGTTTTCCGTGCCTATTGATGCAGTAGATACACTTATAGTTACAGCGTAATGTTAGAAACACGCCCACATAAGTCAAATCGTTTGGCACATCAATTTTTGGTAACATTATAAGTATCCAAAGTTTTCCATTGTGGCAGTAAACCTATCGCGTTCTGGTTGTTCTATATCCTCAATCTTGATTGGTACAACCCTCATTGAGTCTTCACATTCTCTTTTTACCCTGTCTTCCATCATCTCTGTCAGAGCAGTCGGTGAAACAAATGGATAATTAGATAGCATCATTCCAGCAATAATGCCTGGGTTCTCCACAATCATTTCATATTTGACATATTGGGCATCGCCCAGTGTATCCATTTGCGCTCTCCATATATGAGCACATCTCGTTATATTATTCCACTCACCCCATAGCTCTCTAGCCTCTGAAGATACATACCACGGGCAATATGTTTCCGGTATAAACCAATTCAGTAAGGGAAGGGTTGGATGGGTAACGCCATCAGGTGTAGCAAATTTTAATTTTACATAATCTGCCACGACATCAAGACCGTTTCTAACCACGATCATGAATTTTACTTTCGGAAAAATCTTTCTTATCGTTGCCATGTGTGGAAATCCATCCACCAAATCGGAGATAAATAAGGGACGTTCCTCTATTATTCGAACAATGGCAGCACCATTGTCTGAGTTGTTTCCATGTCTCCTTTCAATCAATCGTTCTGCACATGTGGCCCATGCCCAATCTTTGTAAAGTAAATGGCGGGGATCATCGCACAAATATATCCCCCTAACCATTGGCACACAATGATCGTATAAAAGTGATAATCGGATAAGTGGGGATAATGTTTTAAGGGCATCGTTTGATGCGTGCGGGGGGATAAGTTTAAACAAGGCTGGATGATTTAATCTATAAACATATTTCATGGTTGCAACTATCGCAGCAATCCAGGTCAGGCCAGTTCTTGCCACACCAGTTATCAGCAACATATTGTCAAGCATGCTTCTTTCTAACGGTAGTTGCAAGGCAAGCCCCTTATGATTTTCTTCAATCATGGTGCCCCTTTCATTTTCAAAATCGTGCTTATCAGGCAACAAGCCTGCGCGTCTCCTCGTTGACGGTCTGCGCCGAAATAGCTTTCATGCAGGGTTCGGTGAACTGGCAGGTAGGTTTTAGACAGGGCATGTGCCCGCATATGTCGGGGGCAATTATCTTTTTGCCATTCTTGTATAGGTATACTTCGTGAGGAGATGTGGGGCCAAACAGCGCAACCGTCTTTTTCTGCATCGCGATAGCCAAGTGCAACCCAAGGCTATCGTTCGTTATGATTGATTTGCAACTGTGAATCCAATCCATATAAGTTCTTAAATCATTCTCCCCCTCCTGCCATGACACCTCCCTGATGTTTCCATCCAATAAACTGTATAATTCATTCCACCTCTCCGTGGGCCATGCCTTGTTTGGCCACTTTCTGCCCACGCGATGATTTAATCCAACCTTAAATCTTACTTCGCTTTTTGGTTTATATCCGAGCACGTACGGCTCGCCATTCCATTTCCGATCTAGCATTTCAAACAGCACATCCTGCCACGGGCGGGTGGCGTACCGTTTACGCTCATAGCTGCTATACGTCAAGAAAGCATTCACGCTATCCTTGTATGCCCTAGCAGTTCCAGTCTCAGGGTCAAACCTAAATCCGCATTTCTCCCATGCGTGAATCCTGTCCGCCAATGCGCACATCCCCGGTGTCTTTTCCAGATTTATCATAAGGTCATAGCGTTCGGACTCCAACTGTAACAACGAATCCCAATGCCTGATAAGCACGCGGTCTATCATTGGGTTGTTTTCAATGAGCGGGTAGGCAGATTCCTCTACAAGCCATGTAATATTATAATCCTTCAGGCAATGGAGTATTACCGTGGTGCGCAACACATCCCCAAGGCTGGGTGTTCGTCCTATCTCTGGATCCAGTGTTTCAGAATTGCCAAGTTTCAGGATAAGGGCCTTTAGCACCCCCATTGCCTCCAAGAATCTTTTTCGTAACCGAAAGCGTTAAACATGGGTCTTTCTTTATAATACACTGCTTCTGCCAATTGTTCCGTGTAATGGGCATCCCTGACGGAGCTATTCTGTCTTTCTCCGTTGTAACTTTTGCCCGTTACACGTTTTAAAATATTGCCTATCCCGTCCTCAAACCTGTAAACGGTCACATCGGGCGGTTTAAGCGTTCCACCAAATTGTACCCACCAACGATAAAACATGAATCCCTCCTTGGCATTCTTTTGATGCCATAAGGCGTATTTCATCTTTTCTCCTTGTTTCATGCGTAAGTGTACTTTTGGCGGGTCTAGTTGGTGCGGGAGTGCCTTTGCATAATCTTCAAAGGCCATTCTGTCACTATACATCCAACTCCAGTAGGACATGTTCCAATCGTATGGGTTCCTGACAACCGTCCACATGCCAGCATTCCATAAGTCCGATCTCTCAATGAATAGCTGTTTGGCATGTCCGTATGCTGGATGCTGGTACTCATAAACGTCCCTGTATCCTTCTGCCCCTGGTGATTCATCCCCCATAAGGCAAAAGTCGGGTTGCCTTAGTTTCGCTTTTATGTATGTGCCACCCGTTCTTGGAAAATGGATAAACATTACGTTTTCCAGATTTTATACGGCAATGTTAACGCCTTGACCGCATTTGGGATGTGACTTACTGTTTGCCCAACAATGAACGTCTCTCTTTGTTCGTACAGATCGCTAATTACCAGTTTGATTGCATGTTTTAAACGTTCTGGCACTTCCGAGGAACCGCCATAACCGCACAAGTATTGCACGGCTATCGGGTTTACGTTGTGGAGAGATTCTGTTGGCCAACTCTCGTTGTATTCCAAAACTATGCGCCCTGGTTCGCTCACCGAATCACATCTATACACCGTGGTTCCCATGGTAATGGTGCTACTGTCAATATCAACGTATGTCACTATGGGGGCAGTTTCGGTAGAAAACGGCGGG
>Ga0209427_10002017_pt1 | contig 23714 bp, 17 predicted proteins | sample DeeMarSWOR136_30_FD_187465 | JGI IMG/M metagenome (GOLD analysis project Ga0209427, IMG submission 187465) | Marine sediment microbial communities from White Oak River estuary, North Carolina - WOR-1-36_30 (SPAdes) (version 2) | ecosystem: Environmental > Aquatic > Marine > Intertidal zone >...
CGCCTATGCGGATGTTCCTGATGTGGGAGCAACTGTCATGGTCGTCACCAACAATGACCAGAAGCTGGCGGACAGGATTGCCAACGATATGTCCGATTATATCTGGCGGCGGAGGAAGGAGTTTGCCGGGAAGAAGCTTCCCAAAACAGAAGAAGGAGTGGCTCTGGCCCTTGCTGCGGCTAACGCCGGAAAGACTCCGGTGATCATTGCTGACCACAGCGACAGGACAGGTGGTTCTACTCATATCCTTGAGGAGCTGATAAAACAGGGAGCCAAGAATTTTTGCATCGCGACTTTGCGTGACGAAAGGGTCCTTGAAAATCTTCAGAAAACAGCGAAAAAGGGCGATACGGTCAGCGTCGATCTGGGTGGCTATTCGGATGAATTCGCGGGGAATCCAGTCAGGATAGATGGGAAGGTTGAATTCATCGACGATTATGGCCGGGGAGCAGTGGCTGTACTTGTCTTCGGGGAGAACAACCGGGTGATTCTCACTCCCCAGCTCATGCAGGTTACGACACCCCAGCTCTTCAGGCCTCTTGGCATAAACATCGATACCCTGGATATCATTGTCCTCAAGTCCCGTGTTCATTTCAGGCGAGGGTTCGTGGAGACTGGTTTGGCAGGAGCTGTTTTCGAGGTCGATGCGCCGGGGTGGGGACCTGCGGATTTGACTCTGCTCCCCTACAAGAACATTCCCAAAGATATTTATCCTGTCTATAAAAAGGATTAACACTTCATCTGTTGAAGGAGTATTCTTGCGCTTAAAAAACTATGAATTGGATGATTTCGTATAAGGAAGTGAGGAGGAGCGCATGAACAAGATCTTTTCTGTTTTAGCTGTTGCCATGGTCTTTTTGATCTCCTGCTCCACCAAGACGCCTCCGGGAACAAGCCCGAGACCAAAGCTTCCTGATTTACCGAGAACTTCTCCGGAAACACGGCCTCGCGACATCGAACAGATCCTGTACATCCATGATGTCGGTAAAGTGGAAGTGGATTTGATGACCAATGAATTGATCCTGACCACGTTCCGGAAAGGGAAAGGAGGAATGAGAGTCAATTTATTCAGCGATTACAGTCGAGTGCCCATACAGAGCTACATCTATGACGTGGTCAGGGCGCCCTTGGATGATTTCAAGATCTATGTCATTACGATTACTGCGGATAACAAAGTGGGCACGGTCACCTTCCAGCTGAAAGAAGGGAAACTCTATATCTGGTAACTCCGGAATAGCGGCGGGAAAGAATATTAAGAAAGTTCTCATTTGTTTTAGCGGTTATTCTCTTAACGAATATCATCTGCTCGAACCACCTGAGAGGCTGGTCTGTTTTGCGATGAGATTAAGGATTAAAATTTTTTCCTTTTGACTTAAATCATTTCCTGCACTATAAAATAAAGGCATCGATATGGTTGTCCTGATCATTTTAGGCTTTATTTGCTTGGTCATCGGGATCATCGGCTGCATCGTTCCGGGAGTGGCTGGCCCTCCCTTCAGCTTCCTCGCCTTGATTCTCTTGTCCATAGCCAAGCGCTGGGAGCCTTTCAGCCCAGGATTTCTTATCGGAATGGCTGCGCTGACCATCATCGTGACTGCTTTGGATTACATCGTCCCGGCAGCTGGAGCGAAGAAATACGGGGCGTCGAGATTCGGGTTCTGGGGAGCGGTCATCGGGATGATCGTCGGGATCATCTATGCTCCGCCTTTTGGGATGATCATCGGTGCTTTTATCGGTGCCTTTGTCGGGGAACTGCTTATCGGCAAACAGAGCTCTGCAGCTTTGAAAGCGGGCTGGGGTGTGTTTATCGGGGTTATGTTCGGGATACTCTTAAAATTGATCGCTTCCGGAGTGATGACTTTTTATTTTATAAAAGCACTGTTTTAAGTCATGAGATTGCCACCCTTCGCCCGCGATGACACAAGGATGAGATTACCATGCTCTGCTGGCAATGATACATGGGGAGAACTACCGTTCTTCACTCGGTATGACATAAAGGATGATGTTGCTGGTTATTGTTGGCAATGAAAAATGAATGAGATTGCCCTATGGCGATCATAATGAATTTTTTTATCTGGATTGACAAAGGAGGTCATATGAGAGGAAAAGGTTTGAATAGGAATTTATTATTTGTAATCGTTGTCGTCGCATTCATTTTAGGGGTTGCCTCTCCAACGCAGGCCGCAGAGAAGGTCGGGAAAGAGAAAAAATTTACCCTTGAGTGGTTAAACCAGCCTCAGGTAGTGGAAAAGTTCGGCAAGATCTCGGATGCCATCTGGTCCTATGCCGAGCTCGGTCTTCAAGAATACAAATCATCGAAGATCCTGGCAGATACTCTGGAAGAAGCCGGTTTCACTGTGGAGCGCGGCCTGGCCGGCATGCCGACCTGTTTCGTGGGGGCCTATGGCTCCGGCAAACCTGTGATCGGGATTCTGGGTGAGTATGATGCGCTGCCCATGCTTTCCCAGAAGGGAAGGATTTCCCAGCAGGATCCGATTGTCCCAGGAGCTCCCGGACACGGCTGCGGCCATAACACCATGGGTACAGCAGGCATCGCCGCGGCCATAGCCGTGAAGGAAGCTATGGACAAATATGGCCTAAAAGGCACAATAAAGTTCTTCGGCTCGCCAGCCGAGGAGACGCTTATCAGCCGGCCGCATATGATCAGAGCCGGGCTGTTTGATGACGTGGATGTGGTCATCGATAATCACAGCAGCAGCGGGTTCGGAACGAGTTATGGAAGAAGCGGAAATGCGCTTTTCTCGACTATTTTCTCTTTCACAGGACGGACATCTCACGGCGCTTCCCCCTGGGGAGCCAGGAGCGCCTTGGATGCTGTCGAGATTATGAACGTGGCCACGAACTTCCTGCGTGAGCATCTCCTCTACACCTACAGGATGCATTATGTAATCGTTGAAGGAGGAGAAGCTCCGAACGTGGTGCCTGATAAAGCCAGCGTCTGGTACTATGTGAGAAACTCGGATGAAAGACTCGAGAATATGTATAAAAAAGTCATAAACTGCGCTAAGGCCGGAGCGCTGGCCAGTGGGACAGAGTTGAGCATGAGGGTTATTGCTGCGGTCCATCAGCGCTATGCCAATAAAGCTCTGGCAGAGCTTTTCCAGAGGAATATTGAGCTTATCGGGATGCCGGAATGGACAGAGGAAGAACATGATTTCGCCAAAGCGCTCCAGAAAGAGCTGGGAGGACCGGAGAGAGGGATGCCCACGAGAGTGGGCGAGCTCCGAGAGCCGCGTGATGTTTTTGTCGGTGGCGGCTCTTCGGATGTGGGCGATGTCAGTATGGTCGCTCCCCTGGCATCCATCTGGTTCCCGGGTCAGGTTCCGGGTGCAATCGGCCACCACTGGTCTTCGGTCGCCTGCAACTACGGTTCGACAGCCTGGAAAGGGCTCAATTCCGGAGCCAAAGCCATGGCCGCCTCGGCCATCGACCTTTTTACTCAACCCAAAGAGCTGAAGAAGATCAGAGAAGAGTTCGAGGCACAAGCGAAGATGCATCCGTACAAGCCCTTCTTGCCTGAAGATGCGACTCCACCTTTGGATTTGAACGAGGAGCTGATGAAGAAATGGAGGCATCTGATGGAGAAGTTTTACATTGAATAGAGGTGAAAAAGATGAAAATCGCTGTCTTGATCAGTAAAACTCATGCTCATTGGAAGGCCTGGCTGCTGCTGACGGCCTTTGTTCTTGCCTCAGGCTCCTTGAGTCCTGGCCGGACCGAGAAGCCTGTACTTCACGGGAGGCACTGGGTGGCGATCACCGGCAAGCCCCTGGCTGCGACTGCGGGGGCGATGATCTTCCAGAAAGGAGGGAACGCCGTGGATGCGGCCTGTGCCATGCTCGGGGCCACCTGTACCATGTGGGATGTTCTCGGCTGGGGAGGCGAGACTCAAGCCCTGATTTATAATCCGCAGACCAAGAAAGTCATCGGAATAAACGCACTCGGAGTGGCCCCTACCGGAGCCACACCGGAATTCTTCAAGGAGAAAGGGCTGGAGTATCCTCCCGAATACGGGCCGTTGGCAGCTGTGACTCCAGGAACACCGGGAGGCCTGATGGCCATGCTGGCTGAGTTCGGGACGATGAGCCTGAAAGAGGTGCTCGAACCCTCGATGCAGATGGCAGAGGGATATCCGGCTGAGGAGGAATTCACAAGAAGGGTAGAGCGGTCCAAGGACAGGATCAAACAGTGGCCCTATTCCAAAAAGATCCTCCTGCCGCATCTCGGCGAGGAGCATGAGGCTGCCCACCCGGGCGAGATCTTCCGTCAGCCTGACCTGCTGGAGACCCTGAAGATGCTGGTCGAAGCTGAAGAAAAAGCTCTGGCTGAAGGAAAAAGCCGCAAGGAAGCGATCTATGCCGCCTACGACCGTTTTTACCGGGGAGATATCGCCGAAGAATATATCCGCAGCTGTCAGGAGCAGGGAGGACTGATAACCCTCGAAGACCTGGATAAGTGGCAGGTCTATCTGGAAGAGCCGGTGATGACCACCTACCAGGGAATTGAGGTCTACAAGCTGACTTCATGGGTTCAGGGGCCTGTTCTCCTCCAGATGCTGAACATGCTGGAGAATATCGACCTGAAGAAAATGGGCTACAACAGCGTGAATTACATTCACACTCTTTACCAGGTGATGAACCTGGCTTTTGCAGACCGGGATTTTTATTACGGTGATCCCTATTTCCCTCCGGAAGAGCCTCTAAAAGGATTATTATCCAAAGAGTATGCCAAGGAGAGGCTCAAAGAGGTCAACTGGAACCTGAATGACCCTGCTGTCAAGCCTGGCGATCCTTATCCCTTTGAGGGCAAGAAAAATCCCTATCTCCACCTCCTGAAAGAATGGTCGAACGTGGGCAAGAGAGACCCGGGCAAGATGAGTGAGGCTGAGATAGCTGCCTTCGGGCAGAGCTTTACCGCAGGGACGACTTCCATCCAGGCTGCGGATAAGCAGGGTTGGGTCGTTTCCGTGACTCCGAGCGGAGGCTGGATTCCTGCCTGTATTGCCGGAAAGACCGGGATGGGAATGAGTCAGCGCATGCAGAGCTTTGTCCTGGATGAAGCCATTAACCCGTTCAATGTTGTTGCTCCGGGGAAAAGACCGCGGGCAACCCTGACTCCGAGTCTCGCCTTGAAAGATGGCCAGCCCTTTATCTCCTTCTCGATTCAGGGAGGGGATACTCAGGACCAGAACTGCCTTCAGTTCTTTCTCTGCATGGTTGAGTTCGGGATGAATGTCCAGGAAGCCTGTGAAGCGGCCAACATCGTGAGCTACCAGATGCAGAGCTCATTCGGAGAGCATGTGGCAACTCCCGGCAGGCTCACTCTCAATGAGAGAGTCCCCGAAAAGGTCAGAGAACTTCTGGCCAGCATGGGATATGACATTAAAGTCAACAGGTACACCTCCGGTCCGATGAACGCAATCTTTTTCGACTGGAAGCACGGCACATTCTGGGGAGGTTCCAGTAACTCCGGAGAAGACTACGGCATCGCCTGGTAAAGCTGCGGTTTGCAAGTTTTTATTCTCTGAGATGAAAAATGAACTTCGAGCTGCGGAATTCCGTAATATTAGATTGAGGAGGTTAAGCACGATGAAGGTCAGAAACGGCTGGAAAATATGGGCAGTTGCCTTGATCGCTGCCGGACTGGTGGGATGCGAAGTGGCAGGCGAGATGGTCGAGGATTCCCAGACCATCGAGTTAGGCCGGGCTAAAACCGCGGAAGTGAAGCTGGATATAGGAGTAGGCGAGTTGAGGATCCAGGGAGGAGCCAGGGAGCTCATGGAAGCCTACTTCAGCTACAACATCGAGCACTGGAAGCCAGAAGTCGATTACAGGATAGTCAGGGATCAAGGGATTCTCACCGTCAGACAGGGAGAATCCCGGGGTATGACAGTAGGCAGGAAGCGAAACAGATGGGATATCAGCTTGAACGACAATGTTCCTCTGGACCTCAATATCGATTTTGGAGTCGGAGAAGGGAAGCTCGATTTAACCGGGTTGACGCTGAGATCCCTGGATATTGATATGGGGATCGGCGAGCTGGTGCTGGATCTTTCTGGCGATCAAAAGCACAGCTTTGATGTTGTCCTGGATGGCGGGATAGGGAGAGCAGCCATTTATCTGCCGGAACACATCGGTGTCCGGGCGAGGATTGATGGCGGAATCGGCTCCATTGATGCCAGAGGATTCAAGAAAAGAGGCGAGATCTACACCAATGATGCTTTTGGCAAGACCGACGTTTCGATCGATATCGATGTGGATGCTGGTATAGGCAGCATCGAATTGAGACTGAAATAGGGTTAAAAATAGAGGCCCATTTCCATTTTGAGTGAGTCATTTTACCTCTAAAACTCCCTGTCTGGAAGAGAATCAAAAAGGATAATTTCTCGTACAGCACCTTACCTCCCGATTCGTGTATGAAGGGAACCCTTCCAATCTTGATATTTATCCGGGAAGATAGGAAAATAAAGGGGAGCACAAATTCTGATCGGAGGGAATGATGAAATACTTCCTGGCTTTATTCGTCATCTTTTGTTTTATTTTTATCGGCAGTCTATTTTCACTCGATAAGAACCCGATAACCATCACCATTCTCTATGACAATTATATGTTCACTGAAGGGACTCAAACGGATTGGGGTTTTTCCTGCCTTATCAAGGGGATAGAGAAGACAATCCTGTTCGATACCGGTACAAAACCTGATATCCTGTTGCACAACATCAAAACGCTTAAGGTAGACCCTAAGGAGGTGGAGCTTGTCGCTCTTTCTCACATCCATGGAGACCACACAGGCGGACTGGCTGCGTTTCTGAAGGAGAACAGCAAGGTTTCAGTTTACGTTCCTGTCTCTTTTCCAGATGATTTTAAAAAAGGAGTGGAGAACACAGGAGCAAAAATCATCTCTGTGGATAAACCAGCGGCGATATGCAAAGGCGTTTTCTCTACCGGGGAGATGGGAACAACGATCAAAGAACAGGGATTGATACTGGATACAGAGAAAGGCCTGGTGTTCATAACCGGATGTGCTCATCCGGGGATCGTGGGTATGGTCCGGAGAGCGAAAGAAGTTCTGGATAAAAATATTTATCTTGTGTTTGGAGGCTTCCATCTGATGCAGAAGTCGGATGCTGAGATGAAAGAGATCGTCCAGCAATTCAAGGAATTGGGCGTTTCCAAGGTTGGAGCGACTCACTGTACAGGGGACCATCAGATCGAGCTGTTTAAAAAGGCTTACGGCGAGAATTTCGTTCAGATGGGAGTGGGGAGAGTCATCAAGATCTCTGACTAGAATCCCAATACGAGTTTCTGTTCCTGGCCAAGGTATTCACTGTGATATGAGTTGATTGCAGGTCGTTTCAGGGTTGGGCACGAAGTGGATGAGCTGTTGACTCCCGTCCAAAAAATATGAAATAGTATTAAGGAAATACAAGCGGAGAGGGAGACTAAAGAATCCCCAAACTTGACTTCTGACCTTTTGAAGGAGGGGAGGGATGAAAAAATCGATGAGTTTCATATTCTTCTTGCTTATTTTTCTGGGTTTCTGGTTTCAATCCTTCGCTCAATTCAAGCCAGAAGAGATTGCCGAAAGAGAGAAATGGGAAAAATTCCTCGAGGAAGCGGAGATCGTCGAATCCAGTCAACCGCTGAGCGCAAGGGAAGCTGTCACTGAACCCTGGAGGCTTAAGCTAGAGAAGGATGGAGTCATCAAATACGGCTGGTGGAAGAATGTCGAAGGCCGGGCCAAAGGTTTTCTGGATAACTGGAAATGGGAGATCGCGGCTTACCGTCTGGACAAGCTCTTGGAGTTGAACATGGTTCCTCCTTATGTGGAGATCAGGTTCCGGGGTGACCGTGGGGTCTGTTCCCTGGAGGCGGAGTACTGGATAAAGTACAGAGAGAAACAGGAGAAGAGTATACCTTGCCCCAACCGTTATGTCCCCTCATACAATAGAGCGAATTATCTGATGAAGGCCTGGGATAACCTGGTCGCCAACGAGGACCGGAACTGGGGGGATATCTTGATCACCGAGGACTGGCGTCTTATTCTCATCGACCACTCCCGCTCCTTCCGGACCTCCAAGAAGTTCACAAAAAAGCTCGTCCATATGGCAGAAGGCAAAAAAGAGCCCATCAAGGAGCTGCCCCGGTCATTCGTGGAAAAGCTGAAGAGCCTCGATTTCGGGATGATCAGGAATGCTGTTGGGGAATACCTGACTGATAAGGAGATCGATGCTGTCCTTGTCCGCAGGGACTTGATCCTCCAGGACGTCGACAGGCTTATCAAGAAATTCGGCGAGGATAATTTCTTATATTAATTTTTATTTTTATGGGGTCAGGGCTCGACATTAGACATCATTTTTAAGTAAAACCTTATCATCAAAAATAGAGACACATCTTTCATTAATCCCAAGCCCTCATTGTGCTCCAGCCTGGATTCAATGTGGATTGGACATGTCTAATGTCGAGCCCTGACCCTAGCCTTGCTAGCCTTGCTTGATTCTAATCCGATACTTGCTTAAAAAGTTAACCTGTGTAATAATTTTTCGAAGTGCCGGGATATTTATCTGAAAGCTGTTACTGGAGAAATGAAAGGGACACCCAAAAAAGTCGAATTTGAAGAGGGTAAGATGCTTTTCTTCAAAGCCACCTCTTCGGTTCTCAGGACAGTCTTCTCCTTTTTCATGCCCGGGGGACTGATCATCCTTGTGGCATTCCTCTTGACCCGGGCCCCGATAGTGGAAGCCGTTTCCTGGCTTCCCCGCTTTTCCCCCTGGATCGTCCTCTGTACGGGTCTTTTTCTTGGATGGCGGCTCAACCGCAGCCAGCTCGTTTTTGTCGTCCTGGTTTTAGCGGCGGCCGATCGCTCACTCCTCGTCTTTTCTGGAGCAGATGCAGGAGTGGGCAGTACGGGGGAGGCCGTATACAATGCTGTCGCCTTTTTGCTTCCGTTAAACCTTGTTGTGTTCTCGTTTATGAAGGAACGCGGCATACTCAGCCTGGATAGCTTGATGCGTTTGAGCTTGATTCCGATGCAGATATTCGGCGTGGCTCTGGTCTGCCAGTACCCCAAATTGGGCTTTGCGCTTTATCTCAAACACTCCTTTTTCGATTGGCCGGCACTCAGTAAAATATCGATATCGCAGCCCGCTCTTATCGCTTTCGCCTTTGCCGCTTTCATTCTTTTCATACGTTATATCCAGGATAGAGGAATCATCGAATGCGGCTTTTTCTGGGTTCTAGTCTCTAGCTTTTTCGCCGTTATATCCGGGAAGTTCGGACCGGCATCGACGATTTTTTTCTCAACAGGGGGATTGGTCCTCGTCATTGCAGTGATCGAGACTTCTTACGGCAGGGCCTACAGGGATGAGCTGACCGGCCTCCCAGCGCGACGGGCATTGAGCGAGACCTTGTACAAGATGGGGAGCCGTTTCGCTGTGGCCATGGTCGACATCGACCACTTCAAGAAATTCAATGACCGCTTTGGCCACCATGTTGGAGACCAGGTATTGCGTATGATCGCCTCTAAGCTGGAGAATGCTCCAGGTGGCGGCAGAGCTTTCCGTTATGGCGGCGAGGAATTTGCACTGGTATTTCCCGGGAAAGGAGTGGAGGAAACCCTGCCTCATCTTGAAAGTTTGAGGAAGGGAGTCGCAGAATCAGGATTTTTCTTGCGCGGCTCTGACCGGCGCTATCCGAAGCCCAAAAATCCGACAAAGAGCAAGAAGTCTCGGGATAAGACTACGGTGACCATAAGCATCGGGGTGGCAGAGCGTGACGAGCAAAACTCTACTCCTCATCAGGTCATCAAGGCCGCAGATAAGGCCCTTTACCGTGCTAAGAGAAAGGGACGCAATCGCGTCTGCCGCTGATCTCTTAAATATCATAATCATTAGTCTTTTTTTCTGAGGGCGGAAACTTTCAATGTGTTGGAGCGGCCTGACGAAGATTAAATAATCTCATTATTACACTGGTCCGAAATCACTCTTTTGTCAGCCGTCACCGACTAGAAAAAAAGATTTGACTTCGATTTTCAGAGTGGATAAATTAGCTTTCTGAGTCAGATGCAACTTGGGTTGACTTTTGCTCTTTTCCAAATCCTTCCTTTAAATTATTTTTTCGATTCGTAAAAAGGAGGCTTTCATGAGGAAAACAATCACTCCATTGACAGTTTTTTACTTAGGTCTTTTCTGTCTGTTCTTAGGCACAGCGTTTGGTGAACAGCAAAATTACACTCTGCTGACCAAAGAGACCTACATGGAAATGGAATCAGTCGGAAGCCCGAACATATCACCCGACGGAAAGAACATCCTCTTCACCAGGAGCTGGACAGACAAGATCAATGACCGCACCAGGAGCAACCTCTGGATCGTGGATGTCCAAGGGGAGAGGATTCGGGAGCTCACTCACGGAGACTGGAGCGATTCTTCCCCTGTTTGGTCTCCTGGCGGCAAGAAGATCGCTTTTCTGTCTGATAGAGATGGGACCACGCAGATTCATGTGATGTGGCTGGATACACGGGATGTCGCCCAGTTGACCCATCTCGAGCGTGCCCCGGGAGATATAAGGTGGTCTCCAGGAGGAAAACATTTGGCTTTCACTCTTTTTGAGCCGGATACAAAGTCGATTTTACCTGTTCAACTTCCCAGCAGGCCAAGAGGAGCAAAATGGGCAGATCCAGCCGTGATCATCGACAGACTCTCGTGGAGAAGGGACGGACGAGGTTTCACTCCGAAGGGATACACTCATATATTCGTGATTGATGCTGAGCTTGGGGGGACGCCGCGGCAGGTCACCTCCGGAGATTATTCTCACGATGAGCCTCAGTGGTCAGCGGATGGGAAGGAGATATTTTTCAGCGCTATCCGAAAACCGGATGCGGAATACCTGCATGGAGATTCTGAGATCTATTCGGTGAACCTTGACACGCTCGAAGTCAAAGCTCTCACAGACCGCAAAGGCCCTGACCGTGGTCCGCAGATTTCACCGGACGGCAAATGGATTGCCTACACTGGCTATAACGACAAGGATTACACGAGCCATCTCTCCAACCTCTATCTCATGGACAGAACAGGCGATAGGAAGCGGATCCTGGCCGTCAACCTACCGAATTCGCCCTCTTCGGTTACCTGGGCTCCAGACAGTTCGGGCCTCTATTATCTGATGCGGGAAAAAGGGGAGTCGGATATTTATTACATCTCCTTGAATCGCAACACCCAAAAAATCACTGAAGGCGTCCATTATTTATCCGGGCTGTCGATTGCTGAAGACGGCCAGGTAGCCACCACTCTTTCCACCTATCACAAACCAGGCTACTTGATAACCTTCAACCTGAGAAATCCGGGCAGAATCAGAAAACTCGTAGATGTCAATGAGGATGTCCTGGCCAACGTGAAACTCGGCGAGGTTGAAGAGATGTGGTTCAAGTCGCCCGATGGACTGGATCTGCAGGGTTGGCTCATCAAGCCAGCCGAGTATAAATCCGGGGAAAAATACCCGATGATTCTTTACATTCACGGCGGTCCCTGGGCCATGTATTCAGTCCAGTTCAGCTGGGCCTGGCAGAATTTTGCAGCCTCTGGCTATGCAGTCCTGTACATGAACCCGAGGGGAAGCACCGGGTACGGCCAGGATTTCGTCAACGGCATTCAGTATTCCTATCCGGGCAAGGATTATGACGACCTGATGGCTGGAGTGGATGCGGCCCTGGCCAAAGGGTTTATCGACGAGAAGAACCTTTTCGTCTGCGGGGGAAGCGGCGGCGGCGTGCTGACAGCCTGGATAGTCGGTCATACCAATCGTTTCAGGGCTGCGGTTTCGATGAGGCCGGTAATCAACTGGCATTCCTTTGTGGGGACAACCGATGGCTCGAACTGGTACCGTCAGTTCCAGAAATATCCATGGGAAGACCCGATGGAATATGCGGTGCGCTCGCCTCTCCATTACGTGGGGAATGTGACCACCCCCACCATGATCATGACCGGCGAGGCAGACCTGAGGACGCCGATGGGTCAGAGTGAGGAATACTACCGTGCCCTGAAAATGCTTAAAAAAGATACGCTTCTGGTCAGGATGCCTGATGAGTATCATGGCTGGAGGCGGCCCTCCCACAGGCTTCTTCAGCAGCTCTATCTCCTGGCCTGGTTCGAGAAGTACCGCCTGAAATCCTGATCCGTCAGAGGGGATTTCACATGAGAAAAAAAATCATTATTATCCTTGTTTTGCTTCCGACTCTGCTCATGGCCCAGACCGAAAAGAAACAGGATGCCTGGGGTTCGATGAAGCTCTTCGTCGGAATGTGGCAGGGTGAAGGAGAAGGAAAATCCGGCGTTTCAAAGGTCTGGAAAGAGTGGCGTTTTGTGTTGAACGGGAAATTCCTCCAGATGAAGACCAGAGCAGTCTTTAGCCCCCAGAAGAAAAATCCCGAAGGCGAAGTCCATGAGGATGAGGGGTATTTCAGTCTAGACAGAGCGAGAAGACAGATCGTATTCAGACAGTTTCATGTTGAAGGATTTATCATTCAGTACGTTCTGGAGAATATCTCCGAAGACAGGAAAAGACTGATTTTTGTTGCCGAGCAGATCGAGAATGGGCCTCCGGGATTACAGGCGAAGCTGACATTTAGAATTCTGGATGTGGACACGATCGAAGAAAGATTCGAGCTGTCTTTCCCGGGCAAGGAATTTGACTGTTACAACATAAATACCATCAAGCGCAAAAAGTAAATGGAAACATATAACTTTCGGATTGATGCGAGATGAGGGGTTGAGCCTCGAAATGCTTAGCTTATTTTTGAAGATAAAAGAAAAATTTTTCGACTAACTCTCTTATTGGTTTTATTAACAATAGAGCTGCAAATGTAAGGAAAGATGCAATAATTATTATGATTATCTCAAGAATTCGAGCAACAAATCTTGATTGAATTTTTTTCAACAATATCATCGCGGTTATTTTATTTTTCTTTTGTTCTTAAAGTCAATCAAATGTAGCTCTTAATGTCGTTTGACTCTTTTTTTTTGACCTGTTATTCTTTTGCTGCCTGAGTATTGAAAACAATGTCCGTAAAGTGTCCGAACTGTAACTTCGAGAACCTCGATGACAGCCGTTTCTGCAGTAAATGCGCTGCACCTCTTCTCTCGTCAGAAGAAATAAGCGTCTCTCCCACTGAGACTCTTCAAACTCCCATAACAGGACTTCCCAGATGGAGCACTTTTGCCCAGAGATATGAGGTAATTGAAGAGCTGGATAAAGGGGGGATGGGCAAGATATATAGAGTGCTCGACAAAAAAATAGACCAAGAGGTGGCTTTAAAGCTTTTGCGGCCTGAAATCGCTTCTGACCAGGAAACGATTGTACGATTCAAAAATGAGTTGAAACTTGCTCGAAAAATATCCCACAGGAACGTTTGCCGGATGTATGACCTCGGTGAAGAAGGAAATGCGTACTATATCACTATGGAATATGTTTCAGGAGAGAATTTAAAGAGTCTGATCCGCAGGACGGATAAGCTTACCATAGGGAAAGCTATCGCAATATCGAAGCAGGTCTGTGATGGATTGACTGAAGCTCATCGACTGGGAGTTATCCATCGTGATTTAAAGCCAGGAAACATCATGATAGACAATGAGGGCAACGCCCGTATCCTTGATTTTGGCATTGCGCGGTCGTTGAGAACAAAAGGAATGACAGGTGCGGGAATATTAATCGGAACACCAGAATACATGTCTCCCGAACAGGTGGATGGAAAAGATGTCGACCATAGTTCTGATCTTTATTCGTTGGGAATCATTCTGTATGAGATGGTGACAGGTAAAGTGCCTTTTAAGGGAGATACGCCAATAAGTATTGCAGTGAAGCACAAAACTGAGAAACCCGCCTCACCAAGGGAAATCAATCCTCAGATTTCTGAAGATTTCAACACTGTGATTCTGAAATGTTTGGATAAGGATAAAAATAAACGTTATCAAAGTGCAGATGAACTTTTTGCTGATTTATCAAAAATTGAAAGAGATATCACCACAATAAAAACAATCATTTCTAAGAAAAAACAAAAAGCAGAAAAACCTGCAGATATCAGGTGGATAAGATCTCTTCTTATCGGGGCTGCGATCGCGATTTTCCTCACAATAATTCTTTCAGGTATCGGGTCTTTTTTTGAAAATAAACTTTATGGAGAATACGAATCTTGGATAGGGATTGATTCGATTGCAGTGCTCCCACTAAAGAACCACACTGGTAACTCCAGGATGGATTATTTCGCAGACAGGCTAACAGAAGGATTGATTGATGAGATGACCAAAACGGGCTTAATGCAACATGTCACTCCAACGACGTCTATCATGCAGTATAAAGCTGCCCCTAAGCGGATTGCGGACATCGCACGAGAGCTTAAAGTTGATGCTGTGGTAGAGGGATCGATACTGTTGGATAAGGAGCAAATGCAGGTCTCGGTGAAGCTGTTGGATGCAAAAAAAGAACAGCCTTTATGGGACAACAGTTATAAGCGTGACATGCGGGATGAACTCGACGTGCAGATTGAACTTGTTAAATTCATCACACAAGAGATAATAACAAGCATCTCAGACAAAGAGATCTCATTCTTGTACAGAGCTTATCTGCCTTATAAAATCAGCGCTATTGAGCTTTGTAAAAAAGGGCGTTATCTCTGGCACAGGGATCTATTTGGAGGGGGGAGACTTATGTCAGATTGGCATTTTGAATTTGCCAATCAAGCAGACCCAAACTGTGCCTTGGCTTATTCGGGTTTAGCTGATAATCGGATGTTATATGGCCGCTATTCTCAAGGGAAAAAACTTGCCATGAAGGCTCTGGAAATTGACAACAACCTGGCTGAAGCATGGACGTCAATAGCCAGAGCAAGGATGGGAGCTGATGGGGATTGGGAAGGTGCTCAACTGGCGTTTAAAAGAGCCATTTTCCTTGATCCTGATTATATGACTGCCCGCTTGTGGTATGGACAGCTATTGGCGTATTTAGCTCGATTTGAGGAGGCAATAAAACAAATTAACCAAGCTCTTCAGCTTGATCCTTTTTCTTTAACAGTCAATATCGAACTGGCAAGGATCCTTTATTATGCAGGCAAGCATGATCAAGCAGTTGATGTCTTGGAGAAGACGATAAAGATATATCCTGATTCTTACAGCGCTCATTATTACCTCGGGTTGGCATACGTAGGAAAATCAGAATTCAGGAAGGCTTTAGAGGTATTTCAAAGATTAGAACAAAAATATGACAGACCAATACAGAGCGTTAAAGATTGGATCGGAATAATTCAAATAGAAACGGGTAAGAGAGATGAAGCCAGAGAAATCTTAGATGGAATATCCAAAGGCTTTTGGAATGCTCCTGAATTGACTGCTCTTTATTTTGCCCTCGGAGAAGACGATGAGGGTTTCAAGTGGTTAGATGAGGTTTATAAAAGACGTTATGAATTGATTTTCACCTTGAAAATAAATCCCCTGTTTGACAGTGTTCGGGAAGATTCAAGGTTCAAGGAAATGCTGAAGAAGGTGGGATTGGAGCAGTAATCTGAATTCAGCATTCTAAATAGTTTGACTCCCCGTTTTTTCTGTGTTATTGCTACTTTTTCCATGTTTAATCTCTCATCTCATCTTTCAATTCTTCACTAAGGAGTAAGTCATGAAACGGACCAGCCTATCTGTGTTTTTTGTGATTTTGATTATCGCCATGATAGTTGTTTATTCTGGCGCAGCCGAACAGCAGCTCATCGGGGCCCGCTTCCCGGCCATCTCCCCGGATGGAAAGCAGATTGCCTTTTCCTACATGGGCGACCTTTGGGTGGTCTCTGCCAATGGTGGGAAAGCGACACGCTTGACCGATCATGTCGCTTATGACCGGGAGCCGATCTGGTCTCCGGACGGGCAATGGCTGGCTTTCACCTCGAACCGTGAAGGAAACAACGATGTCTACATCATGAAAGCAGGCGGAGGGGTACCCAAGCAGCTTACTTTTCACAGCGGCAATGACCTGGCCACTGATTTCACTCCGGACGGCAGATGGATTGTGTTCACCTCCGGCCGTTCCTCTTTATCCAGTATCTTCAAGATAAGCGTAAACGGAGGCAACGCCCTTCCTTTACTGGATACCAAATGGAGCTGGCCGCATAGGGCCAGGATCAGCCCTGACGGCAAAGCCGTCCTTTTCTCCTTGGGCATGGAGAATAACTATTGGTGGCGCCGCGGCTACCGCGGGTCGAATACAGCCAAGATCTGGATAAAAAGCCTTTCCGACAATAAAGCCCAGGTTGTTTTTGGTGATGAAAGCAACTGTCTTTGGCCGGAATGGAGCGTTGAAGGCAGAAGCATCTATTTCATCAGCGACAGGCAGTTCAACAATAAGAATATCTGGAGCATCGCGCCTGATGGTGCGGGCTTGAAACCCATCACTACATTCCGCCAGGAAGATGTCAAATGGCTCTCTGTGGCAAGGCAAGCTCCTCTGGCGGTCTATGAGCGGGAGTTCGGCATCTGGATTACCGACCTGAAAACAGGAAATTCCCGCCGTATTTCAGTCGAGGCACCGGCAGAAACCAAGGAAAACCGCTTCTTTTTCGTGGATAATGCGTCTGTCAGTGAGTACCGGCTGTCTCCAGACGGCAAAAAGATCGCGGCTGTGGTCCGGGGGGACATATTTGTGCTCTCCACCGAAGGCGGCTATGCCCGCAATATCACCGACACTCCCTGGCGGGAGAGAGACATCGACTGGGATAAAGAGAGCAAAAATATAGTCTATGTATCCGACGTCAATGCCAATCCCGAGCTGTACATGATCTCCGCACTCGGCAATCAAAAGCCAAAGCGTTTGACTGAGAGCGAAGAAGACGAGCTTTCGCCCCGGTTTTCACCGGATGGAAAGTGGATCTCTTACTACAGGGGAAAGCGTCAGCTTCGCCTGATGCAGCCGGATGGGAAAGAAGACCGCTTGCTCATCGAAGCCGATTTCGGCGGCCGGTTCGCGGATGCCTACGCCTGGTCTCCTGACTCGCAGTTCATTGCCATTGTTCCCCAGGCAAACGGGAATTCAGACATTTTTGCGGTGGAGGTGGAGTCAGGGAAAAAATACCTGTTAACCAGCACCGCTTATGATGAAAGTGACCCCCTCTGGTCTTCGGACGGGAAATTCATGCTTTTTGGCTCGAATCGATACGGACACAGCTTCCCTGAATTCACCGGCAAATGGGATATCTACCAGGTTTATCTCGAGCCGAAGAAACCGGAGTTCAAGGAGGATGAGTTCGAGAAGCTGTTCGAGACCAAAGAAAAAGAGGAAAAGGAAAAGCCTGAGAAAAAAGAGGAGAAGAAGGATGTGGAAGTAAAACTGGACCTCAAGGACCTTGACCGCCAGACCGAGACTGTCACCAATACGTTAGGGAATGACAGCTTGTTTATCCTCTCTCCCAAGGACAACGAGACGGTTTATTTCCGGTCCAACATCGACGGCGAATACCACCTCTGGACAACAAGCTTGAAAGAGGAAGAGCGAGGCAAGTATGAACCCTTCATGCCCCAGGTCCAGTATCCTGGCTCACTCCAGTTCGATGAAAGCGGAAAATACCTTTATTATCTGAGCCGGGGAAGGATCGGCCAGATAGACGTCAACAGCAAAAAGAACAAAACCATCTCCTTCAGCACTAAGATCCGCGTGGATAAGACAGCCGACTATGAGCAGGCGCTGGGAGAGCTGTATTACACATTGCAGTATTACTTCTATGATTCTGGGCATCATCAAGTGAACTGGAAAAAGCTCTACGAACATTACAGGCCTGTGCTCCAGCAGGTCCGGGAAGACCAGGATTTTTATGATTACGCCAACGAGATGATCGGCCATCTGAATTCCTCCCATACTGGTATCAGTGGACCCAGAGGAATGAGTACCGAGGAGCCGAGCGCTCATGTGGGAGCGGAGTGGGAATTCGTGGATAAAAAGATCATCCTGAAGCGTGTCATCAAGAATGGGCCCCTTTACGACCAGATGGGAAGTGTGACTGTGGGGGATGAGCTGGCTGCCATTAACGGAAAAGCGGTCGATGCCCAAGAAAACATATGGAAGCATTTTAACGGCGAGATCGGAAAGAAAGTCACGCTGACCTTCAATAGCCAAAAATTGAAGAAGAACATCGATATTTCTGTCGAGCCGGTCTCTTCGGGAGCTGAGAACCGGTTGCTGCTGGAAGAGTGGGTTGAGAGCCGGCGGGAGATCGTCAAGCAGAAAACAGGCGATAAGGCGGCGTATATCTACATGCGGGCCATGGGTGGCGGAGACCTGAGCCGGTTTCTCAAGGAGCTCGAACGGGATGCTGTTCCCAGGAAGGGACTGATCCTGGATTTGAGGTTCAATTTCGGCGGAAATGTCCATGACCGGGTCCTCCAGGCCCTGACCAAGCCGATCTATGCCAAGTGGCGCATCAGAGGGCTGTCCGAGACATCTCAGTCCACATACGGAGTGACGGATAAGCCAGTGGTTCTCCTGATCAATGAGGTCACCCTCAGCGACGGCGAGATGACGGCCAACGGGTTTAAAACACTGAAGCGAGGTCCGATCATCGGGAATACGACTTACGGCTGGTTGATTTTCACCACCGGCGTTGGCCTGATGAACGGCGGCTACTTCCGGCTTCCATTCTGGGGATGTTACACTCTGGACGGCAAGGATCTGGAGACCAGCGGCGGCGTGAAACCTGATATCTTTGTCATCAACGATTTGAATCATGACCTCCAGGATCAGGATCCTCAGCTGGATAAGGCAATAGAGAAGATACTGGAACTGATAAAATAGGATTTACAGAAATATATCTTTTCCGAATCTGGAAGAAGGAGGCACGAATGCTTCGAAGAAAAAAAGGGATTATTGTCTTTTCATTCCTGATGGCTTTCCTCCTGTCCTTCGCTTTGAATCCAGTTCTCTCTGAGGATAAACCGCAGGTTATTCCCAAGGAAAGCAAGAAGATCGCTGCTCTGAGGAAAGCAGTGGATGCGGAGATAGACGGTTTGAGCGCCCGTATGATCGAGATGAACGACTGGATGTATCACCATCCTGAACCGGGATTCCTCGAGTTTGAAGCAGCCAAAATGCTGACTGAAGAATTGAAGAAGCATGGGTTTGAGGTGGAGATGGGGGTGCCCGGACTGCCTTCTGATATTGACAGGTTGAAGGTGATCGGAGGATTTCCCGAGGACTATTCTGGCCCTCCAGGAATCCCCACAGCTTTCAGAGCCAAATACAAAGGGAAATCGGAGCATCCGGTCATCGGAATCACTGTGGAGTATGATGCTTTGAGAGGAGACCCGCCGTTCCACGGCTGTCAGCACAACATGCAGGGGCCGACAGGAATCGGGGCTGCGATCGCTCTGGCCACGGTGATGGAGAAGAATAATGTTGCAGGCAGCGTCTGGGTGATCGGAGCGCCGGCAGAGGAAGTCGGGCCTCCGACCAAAGCACTCATGGCCAAGACCGGGTATCTGGACGGGATTGATTTTATGTTCAGGAGCCACGGCACGGCTCAGGAGACGCTCCGTTTTCCGGGTGGATTCTCTGCCAGGCATATCCGGCAGATGAAATACACATTCCACGGAAAATCCGCTCATGCCCAACAGTCCTGGCAGGGGAGGAGTGCCTTGGATGCTGTCCTTCTCCTTTTTCATGCGATGGATATGATGAGAGAGCATTCAGAGCCCCAATTCAGGTTTCACGGAATCATCAGCGACGGAGGCCAAGCTCCCAACATCGTGCCTCAGGAGGCCTCGGCTCTTATCTGGGTCAGGCATCTTATGGATGAGACTCCGGTTGGTTCGTTGACCCCCAAAAAAGCAAGGGAGATGATCGAGAAAAAGGTTGAGGCGTTGGACAATATGGCCAAGGCTGCTGCCCTGGCCACCGAGACAACGGTCGACATCGCCCATTACGGCGAATACAACCCGGGAATCGCTGTCGGAACCCTCAATGATATCGTCTTCCAGTACGGAGTGGATTATGGAGGAGTGAAAATCGGCGAGAGGGCTGTTCCCAGACACTGGGAGGAAACAGGATTCGCCACGCTTGTGGTTCCAGGAGCGCATGTCGGCATCGGAACAGAAGGCATCCCGAATGTGGCAGGCCATTCGCAAGAAAACGCGGATATTACCATAAGCGAAGCCGGGCACAACTCTCTGATTTTAACAGCCAAAGTCATGGCTGCTACTGGTTTGCGCCTGCTGATGGATCCCAAGCTGCGCGAACAAGCCAGGGCCGAACATGCTGTCTGGCTAGAAAAGTACAACAAGTAGCATCAGAATCATGATTGCTGCATCCTGATGCAGATTAGAGACGGCTTTTCAGTTTTTGAAGACCTGATCATAAATTAAGAGGAATGGTCGTGGATGATTTTCCAGCCTTCACTCATTCGCTGAAAGATGATGGTGAACAGCCCTTCCTTGACATTGTCCTTAAAGGTTAGTTTCCAACGTCCCAGGACGAAGGCGTAATTCTTGGTCAGGACTTTAACCTCGATATCCGTGAAATCCAGCTCTCCCCAGTTCTCGCCTGTGTAGCTCTTTTTGTACCGGGAAAGAAGTGCCTCCCAGCCATGAAGCCGGTTGTTGCCGGATTGAAAGGTGAAATTTTCCGATTTCCAGTAATCATCCATGAATCCTTCGATGTTTTTTTCATTCCAGGAGGCTTTCTGCCTGTCGAGAACGTTTCGGATCTCTCCTTCCATTTTCGGCATATCGAGTGCGGACTCTAAACAGGAGAATAGCAGTATGAATAATATTGACATATTGAGTGAAAGAATAATTTTTTTCACTTTCTTCTCCTTAGCTAAGGGTCAGGGCTCGACATTAGACATTTTAGAAGGAGAATATTCACCTGAAGATTGACGAAAAAGATGTCTAATGTCGAGCCCTGACCCCAAGCGTTTTAGACAGTAAAGATCAGTCGGCTGTCTTCTTTTTTGCTGACTTTGGCGTAATGGTCGAAGAAATTGAGCACGTCGGTCAGATTTTTTTCTTCTCCCATTTTCCTGATCGCTTTGGCTTCTATTCTCTGGATATTTTCTGCCGTGTCCAGGATTTCCGAGACTTCCTTTTCTGTCATAACAATTATGCCGTCATCATCCCCGAAGATAATATCTCCGGGGGAGACAGGGACTCCACCGCATTTGACCTCTACCTGTGTCTTGAAGATCTTTGATGATGTCCCGGCTGACGGAGTGATATATCTTGCAAATATGGGTGATTTGATCTCCCGAATCCCTTTGACATCACGGCAGCCGCCATCCACGACAATCCCGCCCAATTTTTTCTTTCTGGCTTCCATGGCAAACATTTCGCCGGCTAAAGCGATCTTCTCCCCTTCGCCGTCAATCACTATCACTTCCCCCTCTTGGGCGTCATGAAGGGCCTTGAGGACTGTCAGAAAATCTGCCTTGCAGTGGACTGTGTGCGCCTTGCCGATCATTTTAACGCCCTGGATAATGGGACGGATTTCCGGGTCCATGATTCTTAATTTTTTGCCGCAGTCGCAGAGACAGGCTGTATCCAGTTTGGCCAATCTTTCCCTTATTTCTTTAAAATCCATAATGCCTCCCTGTTAAATTCATGAATTAATGAAAAATTTATAGAAAATCAATAAAAATTGGCAAAAAGGCTTGTCTTTCAGTTTGAAAATAGGGGTGAGGGTGTTTGCCGAGAGTTTATCAATCTTCAAATATTTCCCTTAAGTCACTGGAAGGTTTGATTGAACCGTTCCTAATTTATCATCATTTCCGATAAATTGAAAATATTTTCTTAAGAAATTACAACTTTGGTGGAGTCGAGGGAATCAGTTACGCGGTAGCAATTCCTGTTCTTTTAGATAATCCTTGAAATTATGTTTTGGCCGGTATCCGAGATGCATTTCCGCCTTTTGGATCACATAGACTCGGTCGATACTTTTAGGCCGTTCCCAGCCCCTCTGAGCAAATAACTTGTCAAGGGAAGGAAAATAGCGCAGTAATACAGCGGGTGCATCATAGAGCAATTCATGCGTTGTCATTTTCCCCGGGACAAGATCGATTCCAATCACGTCATGCTCTGAAGAGAGCATGGAAGCGATGACCGAGCCGATTTGACCCGATGTTCCGGTCACGAGTATCCGCATTGTATTGATCAAGATTGATGATTGATTTTATATTCTAATTAGACTTAATTATTTTACAATGATTCGGAAAGATTTACCTTCAGCTTGAGAAGCTTTTGTTTAAAGTCAGCAGGCAAAAGTTTATAATAGGGAAAAGACAGGTCCAGAATGAAACTTCTCAAGATAGGGATCTCCGGCGTGAGAGGGATCGTGGGAGAAACCATTGTCCCGGAACTGGTAATGGATTTTGCCTCTGCCTTTGGCACCTATCTCCAGGCAAAAAAAGTACTTGTGGGAAGGGATACGAGAATTTCCGGGCCCATGCTTCATGAGGCCGCTCTATCCTCTCTGATCGCCACGGGCTGCGACGTCCTGGACCTGGGAATATGTCCCACTCCCATCCTTCAGTTCATGGTGAGGAAACTCGAAGCTGGGGGAGCGATATCGATCACTGCCGGACATAACGACCTGAAATGGAACGCCTTGACCTTTATCGACCAGGAGGGAACCTATCTGAATGTATTTCAGGGTGAGGAAGTCCTGGATATCTACCATTTGGGAAAGTTTGACAAGGCTGCTGTCGATCGCCTGGGAAAGTTAGAAAAAACCGAAAATTATCTCGATAATTATTTTGCCTGCCTGAAAAAATATTTGAATGCCGAGGCAATCAGGAAAGCCCGACTGAAGGTCATAATCGACCCCTGCAGCGGCGCTGGAGCGGGTGTTATCGACGTTTTCAGCAGATACCTCGGTTTTGAGCTGATACCTGTCAATAACGAGCCAAACGGATATTTTCCCCACGATCCGGAGCCCCGTCCGAGAAATGCCCAGGAAGTAGCCTCTGTCATGAAGGTGATCAAAGCCGATGTCGGATTTCTGTTGAACAGTGATGTCAGCCGGATTTCGATTGTGGCCGAGAACGGAGAGATGTTATCCGAGGAATTCACTTTTCCCCTGATAGCGAGTGAATATTTGAAAAGAAAACAGGGCACAGTCATCACCAATCTCTCCTCCTCGCGGATGATCGAGGATGTGACGAGGATGAGAAAGTGCCCGCTGATGAAAGCCAAAGTCGGACAGTCTTATTCCATCCAGATGGCCTTATACGAAGACGCGGTCCTGGCCGGTGAAGGGAGTGGAAGTGTCGCCGTCCTTGAATTCCAACCTGCCTTTGACGGCTTTTTAACCATGGGATTTATCCTGGAAATAATGGCCTCCAGGAAGAAGAAAATCTCTGAGCTTGTCGCAGAGCTGCCCCGGTATCATATCGTCAAAGAAAAAATATACTGCCCTCCGACTAAAGTCCATTCCGTCGTCCATGAGGTCAAGAAGCTGTTCATCGACCGTAAAATGGACAGTTCGGACGGGATAAAAGTCGAAGATGAAGATGGCTGGGTGCATATCCGGGCTTCTGCCACTGAACCGATGATCCGGATCATCGCTGAGGGCAGATCCAGGGAGAATGCCAGGGAAAGAGCTGAAGAAGTGATGAATTTTATTTCGACGCTGGTCAAATGAACAGAGCGACGTCTTTAAAGATAAGCGTATCCGGAGTCCGGGGAG
>Ga0209427_10002019_pt1 | contig 23711 bp, 19 predicted proteins | sample DeeMarSWOR136_30_FD_187465 | JGI IMG/M metagenome (GOLD analysis project Ga0209427, IMG submission 187465) | Marine sediment microbial communities from White Oak River estuary, North Carolina - WOR-1-36_30 (SPAdes) (version 2) | ecosystem: Environmental > Aquatic > Marine > Intertidal zone >...
AACTTAAAAGTATATTTAGTCATAGTCTAAGAGAATTCTAAGTGAGCAGGGAGAGATTTGAACCTACCCCACCCGGTGATATCTCCCGAAAACCCTGTTTTATTCTATAGCCCATGCGTAGACGATGTGTTTGTGCGTTAAAGTTCGAACCTTTCTATTATTTTACGCTCTTCTTTAGCCGTTATCTCGGCTGTCACATGTATGTATTTTTGAAGCCCTGAGTTCTGGATTCTCGCTTTGAGTAATTCGTCTACTTGGAAGATTCCTGCAGAGTTCGCCATTTTGACTTTTATGATTACAGGTTTTTCTTTGCCTTCTAGAATCTCCACTTGCTCTATCGAAAGGGCGGAGACTGAATGGATGTCAACCTTCCCAGTTTCAAAAGGTATTCTCGCTCTACCCTGCTCCATATCTAAGGCGTCTGCTATTCGAACTATACCGGCCTCCAAAGTCAGAACTCCTTGATCGGGATGATGCGCAAGTACAGCATGTAATACCTCTGAACAGATTATCGCAGATTCTTCTACAGTATAAACTGATTGCAGATTCTTCTGCAGAAAATCGTAGGCTAGAAAGACGCTGTAGGTCTCATGATTCTCCCTGGCCACGATCATCCCTAAGTCATGCAGAACAGATCCGAGGACAACTATGACTTCCGCATCATCGACGGTTAGGTCATAGTCCTTGACTACGCTAGGTACAATTCCTTTTTTAACTAATATTCTTAGGAGTTTCAATGCAGAGTTTGCAACAATTTTAACATGGGTTGGACCGTGGTCAGTATAGCCCAAACGGTCAATAGCCATCACGTTGGAACACTTCCAAAATGTCTGAAGCTGAGCATCTTTTCTGATTAAATCTACAATCTTTCTCAGCTTTTCATTTTCTTTGTATGGCAATACAAATTCATATGGCAAATCGATCACCACCTTATGATATTAAGGTTAAAGGAAATAAACTCATCACTTATCTTGAATAAGGCAAACAGCAGCGCTTACGCTGTTCATTGGACAATATCCACTTGTAGAGTATTGTCACAATGGTCATTTAGATGACCTCTAGTAGCCCCTAGATCCAAGTGGACCATTCAGGCATTACTGCGCTCCGATAAACTCTCAGCTCGGAGATGAGTGAACTGAAACTTGATTCTTTAGAATGGAACTCGCGTACGTGTGAGGTATTCTTTTAAGACTGCATACTCTTAAAGTGTTTAATCAATATTCCTTAGTGGTTTGTAGATAATGTCTCAAAGCCGGTCTTCACTTCATGTTCTTGCTCAAGCGAAAGAAAAGGAGAAAAAGTACGACTGGCTTCAGGCGATTGAATCTTACAAAAAAGTACAATCCAGTATATTGAAGCAGAAGGACTTACAGAAGGCCGGAGAGATCCAAGAAAGGATTGGTTTCTGCTTTCAAAATGCTGCTATGCAAGCTGAAAGCCACAAAGAATTCAGAAAAAAGATGCAATACTCGATTGAAGCCTACGAGAAAGCAAGTAGCTTTTATGAAAAATCTTTGAACAACCAAAAGGCTACAAGGAAACTTCGTTGTGACGCCATCATCAAATATCTTGGTTACTGGCTGACGCCTGATCCGTCTGAAAAAAAGAAGCTTCTTGATGAATGTTTGATGCTGGAAGGTAAGGCTTTAGCGCATTTTTCGAAATCTGAGGACACTTTTGAATATGGCAAGACATACAACGAAATGCCACTTGTCTTCTTCTTTCGGGTGTTCCTTGAAAAGGACAGGAATACCTTGATAAAAGTTCTGGAGAAAGGAATACAGTGGGGAGAGAAAGCAACTACAGGACTCTCTGAACTCAGTGATGCTTACGAGACAGCTAGGGCACATCTCACCTTGGCAACTTGCTTGAGCGATGCCGGCTTCTATTTCGCTTCAAAGTCGGAGGATATAGATACAGACCGTTTGGTGGCCGTCAAACATCTGAATGAAGCTCTTAGACTCTCTGAAAAGGTTGGCGACGCTGTTCTCTTAGGATTGACACACCTATGGTTAGGGATAAACACAGGAGATGAAGAAGCGGCAAGACATTATGAAAAAGCCTTAGAATACGGCAAACATACCCGAAACAACTTCCTAGTCGCACACACTCTGGACTATTTAGCCTATAATACATACTGGAAAGCGCGCGCTACAGAAGATCCTGAGGAGAGAAGAGAACTAGCTAAGAAAGCTATGAGATTCTATGAGAAAGCCCACCGTCACTACCATATAATATCGTTCATAAGCCCAAGAGGAGGCTTCATCGGTCCACCTTCTGGACAAGCTGAGCATTACTATCAGCTAGCTTTGTGGGAACCCGATCCTAAAAAACGAAGAAAACTCCTAGCGAAGTCTGAGAAGCTAGGGTTAGAAGCCTTGAAGGTAGCTGAGGACTCTGATATGCCAATGATAGTAGCGCAGGTCCTACATGTAGTCAGCAAAACGCTTCAAGCCCAATCGTATATCGAACCAGACCCACAGAAAAGAAAGATCAGCTTAGAGAAATCCTTAAACTTTCGAGAAAGAACAATTGAAATCTTCGAGCACTTAACCCCCTTCTTCTATTGGAACCTAGGAGTGATGCAGAACTATCTCGCGGGAATAGAAGGAGAACTTGCCGATATCGAACCACTCATTAGCCGTAAGAAAGAACTACTCGAAAAAGCTGCACTTAGCAAAGGAAAATGCCTGCAAATGTGCAAAAAAGTGATGCCATATTTCGAGAAAAAAGGAGAAACTGCCCTCTTCGCTGCGCTCCAAAACTATCAAGACACGTTTGTCACGCTGCAAATGCGCCTCTACGATATCACAGGCAAACCAAAATACCTGAGAAAAGCAATTAAGGTATTGCAGGAAGCGGTCGAATCCGCCAGCAGACTGGACTTGTTCAGCCTTATAGCAGAGTCACATTGGAAAATCGCCAAAGCACAAGGCGTTTTAGGAGAATATTTAAAGGCTGCAAAGAACTTCGAAAATGCTTCAAAGATTTACATTAAAGCCTCAGAAAAAATCCCACAGCTGAAGGAATTCTATAAAGATCATGCTTCTTATATGCAAGCGTGGAGCGAAATCGAGAAAGCAAGACATCACCACGCAAACAAACAGTATAGGCAAGCAAAGGAGCACTACGAGAAAGCTGCTAACCTTCATGAATCGACGGAGAGATGGAACTACTTCAGCCGAAATTACCTAGCTTGGGCTCAACTGGAAGAAGCTGAAGCCCTAAGCAGAGCAGAACACAATCAAGAAGCCACACAGCTATTCCAGAGAGCTGCCGAACTCTTCAGTGAAGCAAGGAGCACTCTCATGACAGCAGTAGACGGAATCGAGAATTCAGATGAAAAAGACCTGGCGAACAGATTGATCAAAGCACTAGGCACAAGAGAAGAATACTGCTTCGGAAGGATTGCCTTAGAAGAAGCCAAAGTCCTTGGCAGAGAAGGTGACAACGCAGCCAGCTCTATAAAGTATGACTTGGCAGCCAAGAAATTCCAGGAAGTAATTGACATCATTGAACATGAACCCTCATTCACAAAGGAAACAAAAGCTAAGGACCGGCAAGAACTAATGCCCATAATATATCTGTGTAAGGCTTGGCAAATGATGACAAAAGCAGAAACCGAAGCTTCCCCAGAATTATACTTAGAAGCTTCACGTCTTTTCGATGAAGCCAAGAACCACAGTTTCAATCAAGAAGCCAAGTTACTAGCAATAGGGCACTCACATTTTTGCAGAGCCCTTGACGCAGGAACAAGATTTGAGAACTCTGGAGATAAGAGGTCGTATGTGTCCGCAACTCGGCACCTGCAAAGTGCAGCAAACTACTACCTCAGGGCGGGTTTCAAAACAGCCTCAGAATATGCCACTGCTACACAACGTTTCTTCGACGCCTACATCTATATGGCTAATGCTAAGAAAGAAGCAGACCCACAAAAGAAAGCAAGATATTACATAGCAGCTGAAAAAGTCTTGCAGGCTTCTATCGGATCGTATCTGAAAGCAAAACAATCTGCAAAAAGCAACCATATCCAGACACTTTTGGAAAAAGTTAAAGAAGAAAGAGAGCTAGCTATGTCCTTAAGCGAGATCCTTTACGCTCCACCTATTACATCATCAACAACAAGCTTTGTTACACCAACTCCAAGTGAAGAATCAGCAGTGGGTTTACAGAAATTTGAAAACGCGAATATTCAAGCCAGTCTGATTTCTCCTAGAAAGCAGATTCCTGTTGGAGAAGAAATCAATCTAAAGATACAAATCACAAATGTGGGAAAACAAGCCGTTCTGCTAGACAAGATTGAAGAAATCCTTCCCCCGGAATTCGAGGTAGTCGATAAACCCAGTTACAGCCACCTCGAAGACAAACATCTCGAAATGAATGGAAAAAAGATTGACCCCTTGAAAACAGAAGAAATCAAACTTGCCATGAAGACTTTTGATAATGGCACTTTTGTAGTTAAGCCAAAAATCATTTATGTAGACACAAATGGACATCAGATGGTCTCAGAGCTTGAGCAAGAATTAATTGAAGTCTCAAAGGTTGTACTTACAGATCGTGTCACCACTGGTCATGAACGTCTCGACAACCTGCTTTTCGGTGGAATCCCCAGAAACTACGCTGTCATACTCACCTCACCTTCATGTGATGAAAGAGACATGCTGATCAACAGGTTTCTAGAAGTAGGAGCTAAAGAGGAACAGATAACGTTTAACGTTACCACAAAGGCGGCGGGAATAGAGAACCTCAAAGAAAAATTTCAGTCAAATCTCTATCTCTTCATCTGCAATCCTCAGGCAGAAGAAATCATGAAAAACCAAACTAATGTGTTCAGACTGAAAGGCGTCGAAAACCTGACAGAACTCAACATTGCTTTGGTTTCAGCTTTACGGAAGCTGAGTACACCCATAAAAGCTCCACGGAGATGCTGCATTCACATCATTTCAGATGTCCTTTTACAGCACAAAGCTCTCCAAACCAGAAGATGGCTATCCGGGCTTCTTACGGAGTTCAGATCAAAAGGATTCACAATTCTAGCTGTAATGGACCCGGGAATGCATTCATTACAGGAAGTTCGCGCCGTATTGGACCTCTTCGACGGAGAAATCAACATATTTGGAAAAAAAGACAATTCACATATTCATAGGCTTTTGAGAATTCGGAGAATGACGGATCAAGAATACTTAGAAAGTGAGTTGCCACTTAGCAAGAGGAATCATAGACAGGCATACAACGATGGTCAGGCGGCCAGGACTTGATCCTTGTTGTCTCTTCATGACTCAGGTTTGAGAGAGATTTTATCATGGGCCCAGACAGTAAAGCCTACGCGTCATAACATGACGAAGGTAAGCAGATGAACCTGAGCAAAGCCCCAGCTCTTCTAGTGCACGCTATGAGTATAGATCTCTAGAGAAATGCCGAGTCCAGATACACATCATTCATCGTAACGGTTCCACCCGGACGTTCAGCTGATGGGTGTTATGGGCAGTTTTTCTTCTATGACTTTTTCCCTCCATGTGTCCTTTGAGAGCCATACAACAGAAAGAACTGCAGCTCCGAAGTTACCTAACGTCATTCCAACCCATATTCCCACAGCGCCCATTCCAAATACGAAGTAAAATATGCAAGACAAAAGTGTTCGCAATCCCCAAAGTCGGATGAGGGATAAAACCATGGAAGGCTTAGTGTGTCCTGCACCTTCAAATACGCCTCCGACCATACGGAAGAGGGTGAAGAAGGGAACGGAGAATACAAAGAACGTAATAAATGTGGATCCTGCATCCAAGACTACAGGATCATCTATGAAAAGCTGGTAAAGTGGAATACGTAAGAAGTAAATCATCGCGCTTGCTATTGCTGATAGAAGAAAGAAAAACGTTAGGAGTCTTTTGACTATTTCGCCTGCTCGGTTGCTTTGATTTGCTCCCAGATTCTGACCGACCATAGTGGACATTGCACTTAAGCCGCCCCAAAGTATGACATTAACAAAGTTTATTAATCGACTGCCAATTCCGTAAGCCGCCAACAATGCTCCCTCCTTCGGCAATAGATTATCCTCAATGGAGACAAGACTGATTAGCACCACGAATCCTAAGGCTGTGCCGCTCATACCAATGGCAGAAGGGCCCCCTATAGAAATGATTTTTTTAGCCAGCGAAAATCAGGCTTCAGATTCGCCAGTTTCAATTTTATTCCAACTTTTCCGGAAAAAAGAAGATACAAATCGATGATCGCTATGATGCCTCTTGTCATTAGCGTCGTCAGAGCAGCACCAACAACACCCATCTGAGGTATGAAGCCCCAGCCGAATACAAAGAAGGGGTCTAATGCCGTGTCAAGCATTGCAGATGAAACCGTCAGGATCATAGGGGTCCTTGTGTCACCATAACCCCTTAGGGTTGATCTGAAGGCGAAATGGCAAAAAAGGAACGGCAAAGTTAGGAACATAATCTGCAGATATGGAGTAGTTATGGTTTGTACAGTCTTTGAAGCACCCATCAAATAGAGCACATCGCCTGCAAAGATAAAACCCACGAGCGCTGCAATGCAAGAACCGCCTAGGAGAAAAATAATCAATTGACCTGCAGCTTTGTCAGCTTTCTCGGATACCCCTGCTCCAGTGTACTGGGACACTAAGGAGATTCCAGCAATTCCGAACCCTGCACTCAATGACATAAAGAGAAACATAATAGGCCACGAAATTGACGGTGCTGCAACCGCTTCAGATCCGAGTTTCGCCAACCAGAATGCGTCTGTCAGATTGTAGACTGTTTCAAAAACATTCGAAAGCATAACAGGCCATCCTAAAGTCATAGCCGTCCGGATAATGTCACCGTTAAGTATGCTATTCCTCATCGATCCATTTGCCAATCTAGTTTCTCCCGAAGACGAATTAGGTTCTTTGAAAGAGAAGACTAAATACATTACTCCCCTTTAAGGGTAATCGCTCATAACCACGCGCTGAACAAATAAAGGAAAGTTGAGACGTGGCTTATTTGACTCATTTGCCTCTTTCAAACAGCAGATAATGCTTGACTTCCCCTGCAGTTCCAGCAGGATTATAGGTGTGGAGACTCCAGCCATCTCTCTGGCATTTATCAATTACTTCGACAATTCCCTTATGATGTAAAACTTGCACACATTTCCATTCCTTCAACCTGGTTCACCTCCACAACACTTTGCCAAAAGTCAGCCTTTAATAACTTGCGTAACTACGAAGAATTGGTTCTCTAGAGACTGCAATAACGCGAGCAAGAAGCACAGTTATACATTTAGGAATATTCTTATCACATATCCTATACAAAACGTCAGAGCTGCTATTCCAAGGCTGATTAGAGTCATCTCCAGAAACCTATCTTTAAAGGAGATGTCTTTGGCAATTGATATGTAGAAGGTGAATATGAAGATTATCAATACTGCATTCAAAACTGTGATGCCTAGACAGGGATAAAGGTTTGAAAGAAGCAGATAAGGAAATATGAGAAATAGAACAGTAATGACATATGCGAAGCCAGTATAAACTGAAGCTTTCAAAGGATTCACTTCACCTTCTTCTGACTTTGTGGATAAGTACTCGGACGCAGCCATTGACAGGGAAGCAGCAATGCCCGTAATTAATCCAACCATAGCAATTACCCGGGTGTTGTGAAGGGCAAAGGTAAACCCTGCAAGAGCGCCAGTGAGTTCCACAAGGGCATCATTCAAACCAAGCACTATGGAACCAACATACCTAAGTCGCTCTTCATCTATTAAATCGATGAGCTGCTTCTCATGTTCATCCTCATCTTCCACAATCCTTTTGGCAGACGGTACAGAACTGGAGATTTTTTCATACGTTACTTGAGCATGTTCTTCCCCCTTTTCCATCAGTTTAATCCCAAACGTTAAGCCAAATATCCGGGCAATTAGAGAGTAAGCTAACACCTTCAACCTGTCAGGTTTAACATTCTCATCTGTGAACTCCTTCCAGAAATTGTAATGGTCCAGTTCGTCACTAGCGATCTGTTTCAGAATTTCCTTGTTCTGGGGATTCTTCGATGAGTTTGCTAGTTTTCCATAGACAACATGTTCTGTAATTTCATTCCTCTGCGAATCCAAAATCAGCCTTCTTGTTTCTTCATCTAACGTAATGTGTTTCATCTTCAAAGAATGATGTAATCTGCTGTCTTTATAAACATCATCTGAAAGCCAAACAGGCAATATACACGAAAAACTATTACATTTGAAACAGCACTAACAACAAGAATGGTGGATATTAACACGCTTGGACTACGTGAGATTGTTAGTTACTCAGTTTGATGCTTGCTTTCATTTCTACTGGGATGTCATGGGCTTCAAAGTAACCTAGGTGAAGAAGGAGACTTATATAGAAGCTTCAGCCTTGGAGAGGGAACTGCACTTGCACTTTTCCAAAGACCAGTTATAGCGGAGACCTTGGGCACAACTAACCTGCCTGTTGAAGCTGAATCTCAAGACCGAATGATGCTCGCATTTGATGTGAAGGATCTTGATGCCACCGTTGAGAAGCTGTAGGAACGGGGTGCCTGCTTCGTAACTGAAGCAAAGGATCATCCAGAATGGGGCATCCGGACTGCACACCTTAGAGATCCTGACGGGAATGTCATCGAGATTAACAGTTCTATACCGACCGCAGAATGGTCAGAGGAACTTAGAGAAGAGGCAAGCAGATTCAAAGAAGAAGAAACTAAGGAAAGAAAGTGAACCCATATACAGTGCAGATGTCTTCCGAAGTAGGATCCTAAAAGGTCGCGCGCGCGCAAGTATATTATAATATAAAATATTGTAGTGTAGTTTTTGGTTTTCTTGGAGGATTATTGGCTTGGAAATGTTAGGATTCAATACAGTCAGAAATTTTAAATATCATGATGCATATACATTTATGTGGGGCTTAGTGAGAGCTGGAGGGGTTGAGGTGAAAAGGTCATTTTCGTTTTTTCTAGTGTCCATAATTATTGTATCTCTTCTACTTTTTCATGGATCTGTTGCTGAATGTTCTGATCCTCATGACGTGGCAATTGTAGATGTCGAAGTTTCCCACGAGGACAACATATATCCAGGAATGAACGTCAGCGTTTTTGTCATTGTTGAAAACCAAGGAGAAAATTATGAAACATTCAATGTTACAGCATATATTGGCAACTTCACCATTAAAACTTTGAATGTTACAGATTTGCAGCCTGGATCAAACACGACTCTCATCTTTGAATGGGAAGCTTTTCAATATAGGATGCAGATATTTCCACCACCATGGATTAATCCACTGCATATAATGACTGGAATGCTACCGTTAAGAGTTGAAGCTGAAATAGTACCAGGCGAAGTTGACACAACAGATAACGTATATTATCATGAGACTGTCAACGTGATGTGGATGGTTCCAGATGTAGACGGAAATGGAAAAATTGACATGAGAGACATAGGTCGAGCAGCAAGAGCATTCGGCTCATCCCTTGGAGATCCAAGTTGGGATTCAATAGTTGATTTCAACTCAGACCAACAAATAGACATGCGAGATGTTGGAACCTCTGCTAGACTCTTTGGAACAGAATACGTCTCGCCATGGATAGCCGTGGAAGGAGGAAACAGAGGACCCAACTGCTGGTTATTCATACCCAGCCCAGAAACTGTCAACGGAACACAATTCAACGTAAACATCACAATAAAAGGCCTGAACCGTGGGTGGAACTTGTACAATGCAACCACCCATATGATTTTCAACGATACACTGATCCAATTCCATAACATCACTTTTTCACAACTCTGGACATCTACGATCTATAACTACACTCCTGGAATAGCTGGAGTGTCCTTAGGCGAGATATCTATGACAGTTAAAGATCCCTTTAGTACTCCTAGCGAAGACACCCTGATAGCCACCATTGCTTTCAACGTAACCTTTCGAGAAGGAAACTATGATGATACATTATTAGATCTCTGCAATATAACGTTCTTTGACGAATACCAAATCCCTTCAGAACAGGAAACAGATGGACTTGTAGGAATATTCCACTCTCCTCCTTACTATCCAAACATGGCCGTTAGAAATGCAACAACTGGCGGATCTCTCTGGAGATATGGACCTGATCCACCACGGGCGGTTGGTGAACTGTTCAATGCCAGCGTTGTTGTAGAGAACTTGAATTCTGTATGGAATCTATACAATACAACCTTTCAGCTAGCCTTCAACGATACAGTTTTACTTGAAATCGGAAACATTTACTTTAATCAGGTATGGGAAACGACAAGCTATACTTATACACCTGGAGCTCCAGGAGTCTCTCTCGGAGAACTTCGCATAAGTGTTGAAGATCCTGAAAGTGCACCAAGTGGAGATGTTTTGATAGTCATAATAACATTCAGAGTAACCTACCAAGGGTGGTCTCCACCTTATCCGGTTGGGTACAGCGATGATTCACCATTGGACCTTCATGACATAGTTCTATTTGACCAGTTCCAAGAAATACCTACAGATCCAGCCGTGGATGGAGTCGTCAAGATCTTTACACTACGAGGGTAGCACACAATTTCTGAAAGCACAGACGCTCAGCCTTGAACGATCAAGCTATTAACTATTCTCCAACTTGAAAGATTGAGTTTGGGGTTTGGGAGTTGAGCTCTTCCCACTGTGGAGGTGTCACCTTTGACTGCTCTTATTCCCGGGTTTTATTGCAAGAATTGCTTTGCGTTCTTCACCCTTCAAGTTTTCGATAGCATAAAGCGTGACTCTTGATGAAACTCCTCTACGTCTCAAAGATTTCACATATTTAATAATTCTATCCTTATCTCCATTCATGCGATCTCTAAGTGCCCATCCGACACCCTTCAGCACGAGGTCCTCTTTGTCCCAGATCAGGTTCTCACAAAACTCCAAAACCGTATCGGTAAATTCTCCGCTCGATCCGATTTTCCATACAAAAGCAACTATGCTTGCCCTCCGTTTCCACATGTTTTCTGAACGGTTCCACTTCTTCAGAAGACTTAAAGTTTCTGCACGATATTTCAATAGGAGCGGCTGGATTACATGAAGACAAAGTCGATCAACTGAAGCCCAGTTGCTAAAGCAGCCAACGACCTTGTCCAACGAATCAAAACTATCCGGGGTTATGCTTTCATTGTTTAACTCCAAGAGAGCGTTACCAACTGTAGCTTGCTCAAAGAAACCAGATTTGTAGAACATTATTGCCAAGTCAAATCGCTCTTGAAGGCCTAGATGTTGAAAGCGTTCTGAATATCCTCTAATGAGTTTCCTGACTTGAGGCGTTTTGATTCCATAGCATTTCACTTCTGACCCTTTGTGTTGCTGCTGGAACCATGCTATCCTCTTTTTTGACGCTTCTTTTTCTGCGAGCTTCTCCAGTTGCTCTACGACTTCAGCGAATAAATCTTGCAGTTTCATCATCGCCTTATCCCACCTTGATCACATAATTCAGATTCGACGAAATCTGATTTAAAACTAGCGCGGGTGTTGCAACTAGGGCAGCGCGCGCTTGTTGGGCTAGGTCACCTCAACTGATAATTGTATCTAGTAACATCATAATGACAAAACCGGCTATTAATCCGAAAGTTGCTTCTCTCGGGTATCCTTTCTTATGGCTTTCCGGAATGATTTCATCAGCGATGACAAAAAGCATCGCTCCAGCAGCAAAAGCAAGTCCCCATGGCAAAAGAGGTTGAGAGACTACTACTATAGCTGCGCCTAGTAACCCTCCAAGGGGTTCAATAAGACCTGTTAATGTTCCGTACCCTAGAGCTTTTCTGCGGCTATATCCTTCTCTGAACAAAGGTAATGCGACTGCGAGGCCTTCAGGCATGTTCTGTAATCCTATGGCGGTAGCTATAATGAGTCCCGTTGCTACGTCTCCACTGCCGAAGCTGACCCCAACAGCCAAACCTTCGGGGAAGTTATGGATGGTTATGGCAAGGACAAACAACCATATTCTTGGCAATTTGGAGGGAGGACCTTCAGCACCGAGCGCTGGACTGAAATGAGGGATGAATCGATCTATCAAGTGCAGCATTATAGCGCCCAGGAGTAGCCCGAATACAGCGATCCATGGACCACCCAAGTCTATGGATGGAACCAACAAGCTGAATGATGTGGCAGCTAACATCACTCCGGCTGCAAATCCAAGCATAACATCTAGTAGTTTGTCTGAAACTCGCTTGGTAAACAAGACGGGTAAAGCTCCAAAGCCGGTGGCTAAACCTGCAATTAAACTGGCTGCAGTGCCAAGCCAGACTATATCTACGTTCATAGGCACACTAACTTGTATGTGACATTACGAAACATAAAAAATGGGGGGGAAAGAAGGTTCTACCTAAGGAATTTGGAGACGAAGGGTGAAGTTTCGCCTCTGCGCATGAAGTGGCCAGATGGTCCTTCACCTAGGAATTCGGAGAACCAAGATTCATGTTCAACTTCTTCGTTAAGTATTGCTAGAGATAAATCGTAGGTTCGATGGTCTTTGCCAGCGGTCATTTTACAGATGTTTGTATATCCTCGGACTGCACATCTCTCAGCTTCCACCAGCACTTTTAATATTGCCTTGGCGTCAGTCGGATCTTTTGGCAGTCTAGCGGGTGGACAGGCGGAGACATCATGAAAAATCTTCATGTCATCTGGAAGCTTGCCGCCTAACTCGTATATGCGGGGAACAAGAGCTTCAAAGTGGTTCCGATCTTCAATTCGAGCGACTTCCGCGATTTCTTTGACTCCTTCGCCTTCAAGTCCTATCAAATTACAACGCAGGATAGTGTAGTAATAGAAAGTTGTCAGCTCTGCAGCAGCATTAGCGACCAACAGATCCAGAAGTTGATCAACATTGATGCCTGCTTTCTCTACCATTTCTCGCGCTACTCTTGCCATATTGACATATCTCCTATTTCAGTTTAAATGTCTATTATAACAGTATAAAAATGTATTGACATTCTTGAAACTTAGGTAGGCATTTTTAGCGCTCGCGCCTCATGTAAGACTGTATGAAGCGCAGTTGGCGGAAAAAGATGTTTTTGCGTTTTGGAAGCCTGTGCGCGCTTTGGTGAAAGCTAGGGGCGATATGTTTATAAGACCTTAAACTCGATATGCATAGATAAACATAACGAGGCTAACCTGAGATGGGTAAAGACTCTAAAAATGGATTGACCAAAATACAAGCAGTCATTATACTCGCTATTATTGCATTTGCGTCAGTGGCAGGTTTCTCATATTATTGGCTCGCCGATAAGGGAAAGGTTATAGTGAAGGTTTTCTGCGCAGGAAGTCTCACATTACCTTTGGAAGAGATAAAAGCCAAGTTTGAAGAGGATCATGGAAATGTTGAAGTGCAAATAGAGCCTAGCGGTAGCGTAGCAGCCGTTCAGAAGATTACAGAATCAGATAAGCTGGCTGATGTGCTTGCATCTGCAGACTTCACTTTGATCCCGAGTATGATGATGCCAGACTACGCAGACTGGTGCATCAGATTCGCAAAGAACAGAATGGTTATAGCATACACAGACGGCAGCAATTATGCTGACGAGATAAACTCAACTAATTGGTATGAGATTCTGCAAAGAAGCGACGTGAAGTGGGCATTCGCTAGCCCTAACATGGACCCCTGCGGATATCGGACACCCATGGTGATACAGCTTGCTGAACTAGAATATGAAGACAACATGATCTTTGACAACCTTGTAACAGACAATTCAGCCATCACAGTCACTGAGGAAAATGGCGTTTATCAAATAAACACTCCTGAAGAACTGAATCCGAACACTGCGAGGCTGAAGATAAGGGAAAAATCTGTGGAACTGATTTCAATGTTGCAAGAAGGAGGAATAGACTACGCTTGGGAGTACATGAGCGTAGCAAAACAACATGATTTGAAATACGTGGAACTTCCTGAATCCATTGATCTAAGCACTGTAACATTTACTGATACTTATAAGAAAGTGAAAGTGCAGACAACCTCAGAAAATATTGAAGGAAAACCAATCGTTTACGGAGTAACAGTGCCTACAAATGCTCCGAACAAAGAGCTCGGAGAAGAATTCATCAGGTATATGATCAACGAAGAGGGACAAACCGTTTTTGCTGACATGGGACAGCCACCCATAGTCCCGGCAGAAACAGAAAACATGGACGTCATCCCTGAAAAACTAAAAACCTATATAACGGAATAGTGAACTATGCCAATTCCAAAAGGTGTAAGGTCTAAACGTCTATCTCTCATTTTTTCAGTTGTAGGTTCTATGCTAATCCTATTCACCTTACTCGTCCTATTCAACATGGTTTTTCGACAACTTGTGCTTGACCCCAGAGGGTTTCTCGAAGCAATCAATGATCCGATGGTAGTCAGTTCGATTTTGCTGACTTTGTATACTTCCTTCTTGGCGACGCTTATAGCTGTAATCTTGGGTACACCTCTTGCTTATGTCCTTGCAAGGCATGATTTCTTTGGAAAAAACGTAGTGGAATCATTCATAGATGTACCGGTTATCATACCACACAGTGTTGCAGGCATAGCTCTCTTTGCATTATTACATAGTAGGAGTGCTGTTGGAACTGCTTTTTCCAACCTTGGTATTGTCTTCGAAGATTCCCTGTGGGGTATTGTGGCAGCAATGCTCTTCGTAAGCGGATCCTTCTATGTGAACGCTGCCAGAGAAGGGTTTCAAAGCATAAATCCCCGTATTGAACGAGTCGCTCGAACCTTGGGAGCTAGTCAGTGGCAAGCTTTCTACAAAGTCACATTACCTTTAGCCATTCGCCATCTTTTTTCAGGAGCGGTGATGGCATGGGCCCGTGGTATAAGTGAGTTTGGTGCTGTAATAATGATAGCTTTCTACCCCATGATTGCCCCTGTATTGATATATTATAGGTTTACTACGCATGGTCTCGAAGGTTCTCAGCCTATTGCTGTTCTTCTCATAATTGTCTGCTTTGGTACTTTCATGGTACTGCGCTTATCTACGAAATATTGGAGGAGACAAGAATGATCGCTATTGACAATATTAGTCACGAATGGGGAGGATTCTCATTGAAGAACGTTACTTTCAGTTTAGACAAAGGGGAATACTTTGTCATCCTTGGACCCACAGGGGCCGGAAAAACATTGATACTGGAGACAATCGCTGGATTCCATATACCCCGTACAGGACGTATATTCTTGGATGGAAAGGAAGCCACAGATCTCCCGCCAGAGAAGCGTAACATAGGCTTGGTTTACCAAGACTATTCCTTATTCCCTCACATGACTGTGGAAGAAAACGTTGCCTTCGGCCTAAAAATGCGTGGAATTTCAAAGAAAGAGGTAGAAACTAAAGTCCAAAGGATCATGGATTCAGTGGGCATCATCCACCTTAAGAATAGATTTCCCTCCACGCTATCTGGCGGAGAACAACAACGTGTAGCTCTAGCCCGAGCCCTTGTAATAGACCCTGACATTCTTCTTTTGGATGAGCCCTTGAGTGCCTTGGACCCTAGAACCCGGGAATCACTGAGGGAAGAACTGAAAAGAATACATAAGGTTCGAGGAATAACGACGATCCATGTAACTCATGACCAAACAGAAGCTTTAGCCTTAGCCGACCAAATAGCTGTAATACTGAATGGCAAAGTCATTCAGATTGACACACCTTTTAAAGTTTTCAACGAGCCTGTGAATGAGAAAATAGCTGTTTTCGTTGGCATGGAGAACGTCATTAAGGGGAAGATAGTAGCTAATGAAGATGGCGTTGCCCTCGTAGAAACTGGAAAATTCCAAGTACATGCACTCTCAAATCTTTTTGAAGGGGAAGTGAATGTTTTCATTAGGCCAGAAAACATTATTCTGTCTGAAGCCAGACTGAGAAGCAGCGCACGAAACAGCATCAGAGGAAAGATTATTAGTATAACTCAGCTAGGAGCAATGTTCAGGATACGCATGGACAACGGTCTTACAGCCTTTGTAACAAAACAAGCTATAGAAGACCTTGGATTAAAGATTGGAAAAACGGTATATGCTTCTTTCAAAGCAACCGCTATACATCTGACTAGAAGATAGAATTAAACGCGCGCGAAGTTGACCCATGATCTTTATACGAGAAGGAAACCGAGAAGCAAAGTGAGCCAGCTCGTGTAAGCCTATAATCTTCCTAAATAGACATAGATGCTTCTGACATTCATCATCTTAAGCGCACTATAACGGCAGTAACCGTCAACCAATTGAAAGCCTTCTGCCTTAACCACTATTGGCCAAATGACAGCGCTGTACTCTCTGATAGACGTTTCGAGTTCATCGCACCGTTTTGCAAGCTCTTCTACGAATTTGTACTTTCGCTCATTGTCGACGAAGTTCAATATTCTAGGGTTTAGCTGAATCTTATTGATTTCTGTTATCTCGAGACCCCATTTGCGGCTCACAAGCGTTTTCAACCACAAGTCATCGCTTGGCTCTCGACCTTCAAATCTAGCATCTGCTTCCCATTCCTTTCGAATCTCAGTGTTGACAAAATCATGAATTCCTTCAGAATCTTCAATCACCCAGTAGGTTATTCCCTCGAGTCTACGAACAGGTGTCACCAAAGAGCGCTTCATGGTAGAAATTTCCCTTTTTCCATTGCTCTTACGTCTTAATAGATTTTCTCCTTAGGATGAAGTACTCGAAGCCTTCCCGAAGCAGAGCGTATGCCCTACAAACCTCCTTTTTTTGTGGAGAACACGCACGCGCAACAATGTACTTCACATCTTATAAGATCCTATGGAAGAAAAACCTAGGTCAAAACATATATATGAAGATTTCATCGATACTGAAGGCCATGTCTTCCAAGAATCTAGCGGCTTTAATCCTGTATGTAATTGGATTGCTGATGGGAATCGTCACTCTCTTACTGTCTTACATTGGTCTTCCAGAGCCTTATGATACCGAACCGATCCTCGCCTTTGGATTGTTACTTGTGGCCATAGCAGGTATGGTTTCGATAAAAGACTGACTTTGCCTTCGCCACCTCGAGTTCAGTAATCGCTTTCCTTCCCTTCCATTGAATTATATTATGTAGATTATGAACCCTAGAAGAGAAAAATGTTCAATTGTTGTATTTCTTCTTACTGTGGGCCTACTGTGGAGCCACCTGACGTATTGACATCGACCGTAGTGGGGTTCCCTATGTATTTGAGGTGTGAGCCTCCGCTTAAGTCACCATCTAATCTGCCATCAAGGTTTACTGTTGCACCACTTCCACCACTCAGGTTGACAGCTGCATCATAAACAGGGAAATCCGAGAGGTCCAAGTGACTTCCTCCAGAGCCGTTGATGGTCAGATCATTAGCTGCACCATCCAGTCCAATCAAATGACTTCCTCCAGACAGGATAAATTGGGCATCTCCACTAGTCGTATAGTCGCCACTGAAACGGCTACCTCCCGATAAGTCGACAGCAAATTCATGCGAAGAGGTAAATCCTTTAGCGGTGCCTTGTGATCCTCCTGAAAGCTTCAGCTCGTAAAGGTCAAGCATTGTGATTTCGGCTCTCAAGGTTAGCGGTCGCAGTGGGTGTACCGAGCGATAATTGTAGTCCGATTTGAGACCTATCACCAACGTATCGCCCACTTTAGAAACCTGGATATAATCAAACGTCAACTCTCGCTCATATTCATCCTCGCCCGTTCTGGAAACCTCTACATATTCATCCGCAGTTATTTCAACGCTGTATGAACTTGATTGAGTGATTTCAACCTCAAAGCCCCATCCCGCCTCGACACTCATAAAATCACTAAATTCCATCTCTTCTGTAACCAGATTCACAGAACCAACAAGCAACCACCAAACAACGACTGCCCCTACCACTGACGCCGCTACGACTATGACTATCAAAACGATGGCTAGAGTACTTAGGGCATGCGTGTTTACTTTCAACTGCTTTCTACTCATACAACATCACTCATTACGTATCCTGCGTCAGTTTTTATGACTTGCGGAAGAAAATTGCACTCGTAACGCACACACGTGTTATTCTTCAGTATTCAAGCAACACTTTTTCGCACCTAATCTTAGGTCATATATCTTCCCATTTGTCTACTCCTTGTCTGTGGAATAGTAGCTTCGTGGAACCGTGTAACCTCAATAAAGCATTTTTACATCCTTCATCATCTATTATTGAGCGAAGTGAATATGACATGTATGAATACAAATTTGTGAAAGTCGATTTGAAAGGGGCCTTCACGAGAAAGCCGACATCGGACTATCATAGGCTGGTTGAAGAATATGCGAAAGAGGGATGGAGACTCGTTCAAATATTCTCCCCAGCAGTTTCAGCTCGAGGCGGAGGCATTCCAGATTACTTCGAACTCATCTTCGAAAGAAAAGTCAAATAATTCATGGAATTCTTCTTGCACGCGAATACAGGCCTCACAGCCAGAAACAATGAGTGGCTACATTCTGAAAGCGCAAATGAAAAAACAGCATCATTCGAACTACAATAGCATAGTCCGTCAGAACAGCCTACGGTTTAGATGTCTCTCGCATATTCTCCTTTTTCTGCATATATCAAATGTGAAACCAATCTCTAGATGCTTTCGCCTTCTACACATGCTGCCTATTGTAAGACCCAAAAACCTCTTCGCCAAGCTTCATGTATACCACTGAATGTCTTCAGCCATGGGTCTTTTAGAAGTCATCTCAAACCGACGGAATTCCGGACTCTGCTTACCGTCACTGAACCGAACAGTTGTAGGTTGCTAGACATACTCTAACCATTTGAGCTAATCAATGACACCATATAACAGTTACTCGCCAGACTGGATATAGAAGTTGAACACACATTCTGAAGAGATACAACTAAATTTTCTTTTTTCTAAGGAACAGCACACTCGATACGCATGTGAAAATCGTTCTAAACAGCAGTTTATATTTTTATGACGAGTACTTGGAATAGAATGTAAATTAGCATTAGAACTGTTCCCCCTGTTTTTGAAACTCCACCTCTCATAATGAAGCGCCAGAATATGACGGTTGTTAATAGCAGGAATGGGAGAATTTCGATGAAGATAGTCATGTCTACTTTGAAAGGAGAGGTTAGGAGAACTAGCCCCAGCACAAGGGTTAGGTTGGTGAGGTTAGAACCAATGATGTCTCCCAATGCAAGTTGTACTCGACCGCGTTTAACTGCTGCAAAGTCGAGTGTAAGTTCTGGCAGTGAAGTGCCAATTGCGACTATCTTCGCCCCTATCAAGATGGGTGGAACTCCTAGGGCAACAGCTATGTTTGAGGCGGAGTAAACTGTCAGGCGGGCAGCTACTACCACGATTGTGAAACTCAACAAAAGTGTTGCAACCACAAAACTCTTTTTTTCTTTGCTGATTGCCTTACTGTCATCCAACTTGACAGGTGGCGTTCTTTTTCGCGCCATAAGATACGTGTTTACCAGAAAAGTAAGAAGGAGTATGATGCCAATAATGGGACTTGGAATATCAAAAATGTGGTATTGATTTATTACAAGAAGCAGTGGTATGAGGGCTGTTATAAAAAGCATGTCCGTCAGTTCCACGAGTAGGACAGTGCAACATGTCTTGAGGTATCCAATGACGCCTAAGATGCCGAGAACCACGCCTATGTTGAACACGTTAGAGCCTAAGATATCACCGATGCTGATGGCAGGATCTCCTTGAACAACAGAGAAAAGAGCAACGACTATTTCAGGAGTTGAAGTCAACACTGCAAGAATTATGAAACCCGCCGACGCCTCGCTCAACCCAGTCATTTCAATGAGTTTTTCGATTGATCTTATGGCAAAATGGCTAGCCGACGCTAACCCTACTACTGAAGCAATCAAAATCAACAATTGAACCAACGTGTCTTCAAGCATAACGTTAAGACTTTCATATACGCATCAGATATACTTTACGTGGCACATACATACTTAACCTGTTACTCTTCAAAAAAAAGAAAGCAACATAGACTTTCCTCATATAAGGTCTCGAATAATCGTGGTGGGATCGCGGGAATTTTATTCCGGACAAATGGAGATATCTCCCGCAACTCTCCCATTTTTCTGCTTTGATATTTGAGATCAACACAAAACATAATAGGCACGCGCTATGCATGCCTCCCAATATTGCATAAGACGTTATCAAGCACACTAGCAAAACCATGAAAGCTTTCTTCATTTTCTTGTCTTCTCCAATGAAATTTTAGTTATTATTGATATTTGCGTTTAGGATTTTCTGAGATCCAATTACATGAAGAAAAAATATTTGTGTGTTTCTTTAAAAGTCCCAAAAGCGCATGTGTGTTGTTTTGCTGCTTCTAGAATCGGCAAGTGAGTGAAGATGCCACCAGCTATTAGCCAAAGAATGAATCCTACTGACACTGCAACATAGATCGACTGAAGTGGACCAACAATCTCTGTGGGACCATGCAGGTTCACCCATTGTATTGCACCACTATATGAATTGTATGTCCACCAAAGTCCGTAAGCTCCCCAAAAGAGGAACACTCCACCTATAATTACCAAGTACCATTGAGAGAAGAGTATCATTGAAGACTGCCTTACCTTTCTATAGCCGATAATGCTGAGACACAATCCTACTGCTGGAAGAAAGATTAGATAAAGGACTGCACCACGTATGTAATCCAAATACCGATGCGGATTTCCTTCCAGAATCGCAATAACACGATGGGATTCAGCCAAGTCTATAGTTACATTCAACCCACCAAAAACAGACAATAAAAAAGCAAACGATAGAAGAATTGACCCGGCTTCAATAAAGTGCATAATGCCATCTATAGAATGGTTGCACTTTCAGATATTAAAATTCTTTCGTTGCACCTGTGAAAGGTTTGTTGCAACTCCTTTTCATTGTGAGATTCCTATAGCGCGTGCTATGATATGGTTTTTCGCTTCTTGGAAAAAAATTCGTATTCCTTGTTGTCAATCACTGCTTTTAGGTGTTGAGTGGTTTTCCATATCTCGTGATAAGTGTTGTAGAGTGGTATTGGAGCTATGCGTATGACGTTTGGCGGTCTGAAGTCAGAAATCACGCCTCTAGCTCTCAGAGCTTCACTTATTCTCATTCCTTCTCTATGTTCAAGTGCAATGTGTCCGCCTCTGCGTTCAGCTTCTCTTGGGGTTCCATTAGAGAAATTGTATGGGGGTTTGGAGAGAATTTCTTCAATCAGATATGCAAGATACGATGTCATCTTCAGTGATTTCTCTCTTATTCCGTCAATACCTGCCTCAAGAATCATTTTGAGCGAGCCTTCAAGAGGAGCTGAACTCAAAATTGGAGGTGACGAAATCTGCCATCCCCCTGCACTCTTAGAATGTTCAAAGTCAATAGCTAAGTCAAATTGCTTCTCTTTAACGTATCCGAACCAGCCGGCAAGTGCGGGTTCGCGATCAAAATGTCTCTTATTGACATATAAGAAAGCTGTTCCTCCGGGACCCCCGTTCAAGTACTTGTAGCTGCACCACAGGGCAAAGTCGATGTCCCATTTGTCAAAGCAATGTGGCACGACCCCCACGGAGTGAGAGCAGTCAAAACCTATCGGGATTCCTCTTTTGTGCGCATTTTTAGCGAGCTTTTGCATGTTAAGTAACTGTCCGCTTCTGTATAACACTGAGGGAAGAAAAACAAGTGCAACATCATTGTTCATAATTTCCACAATTTGGTCCTCATCTAGGAATCGATCGTTTACGCTGGGAGCAAAGACTAGGTTTTGGCTGGGATCTAAACCTCTCAATCTTATCGCGCTTCTGAGGGCGTATATGTCTGTTGGGAAAGTGAGTGCATCTGCGAGGATTCTTTTTCTCTTTGCGTTAGGTTGGTAGAAAGTGTTTACAAGTGAGTGGATGTTAACAGTTGTCGAGCCTGTGGCAACAACTTCTTCTGGTTCTGCACCTACAAGTTCGGCACACATGCTTCCGAGTTTCTCGGCGAAGTAGAACCATGGTTGGCTTCCTTCGGTCCATCCTTTTATGCCTGAATTGCGCCATTCTTTAAGCACACGAAGAACTGAGCTCTCTGAGTCTTTGGACAAGAGACCTAGTGAGTTTCCATCTAGATAGATAGTGCCTTCTGGGATGTAGAACCTGCGACGGAAGCGTTCCAAATGGTCGTCTAAGTCAAGCTTAAGTGCTGAATCTTCGCTTTTTTCGAATCTAATGGTGACCAAGGATTCATCCTTCTTAGTTTAGGAAATAGTAAACAGGGCAGAGAAGATTCTTGTTGTTTAGTGAAAATAAGGTTTTCTCATTGATCGATAGGTAGGAATGATATGAGGCTGCTTTAGCGCGCGCATGATTGTTGTAGATGTCGCTAAGACTAGCTCGTGCCAGCACGATCCAACGCGATGGTGCGCCACGTTTCAAGGAAAGTCTCGGGTATATCCCGCCGCCCACTTGTAGGTTTCCGGACCAACATCAGCGCTTGACTCGGGCAGGTTGAGACACATAGCCCACATCCAATGCAGCGATCAGGATTATGCATGACGCGATCTCCCTCGACCATGAAAGCCTGCATCTGGCAGCGCTCTAGACACACCCGGCAGTCGGAGCACACATCCGGATCAAACTTAGCGATAAAGGCGCTGGCCACAGCCTCAGCTGGTTTCGGCTGCAATTGGAGCCCCTTTAGAATCCCACAACAGCAGCCACAACAACAGCAAATAGCCGCCACAAACTTAGAATTGGTCGGGTTAAGGACCAGATTCGCTTTGTTCGCCCGAGCTATCAGCTCCATGACCTCAGCCCGGTCAATCGACCGCCCCCGACCCGTCCGAACATAAAAATCCGCAAAATCGCCAAACATCAGGCATGTCTCCTCCGGTGCATCACACCCCTCTCCCAACATCCTTGCCCGGCGCCGGCAAATACAAGGGGCAACTGCAAAACGGTCGTGGGCCTTTACCAATTCTTCTACCTGCTCGTAAGGGAGCATCTCAAGCGGTGATTCAATGCTCTGCTCGATAGGAATGGTCCGCATCTGAGGAATACTCTCACGCGTGGGCTGGGACCGGGGTTGGCTAGAGTCCCGAAAGTCAATGAGATCTTGCAGAAATCCCTCACTCATGCGGTTGACTTGGAACTCGTAGATCCCTATCACCCAGGGCGCCGCCTGGTAAAGCGTGGGACCTCTCTCTGATTTGACCGAGAAAATGAGGCCTCTCTCAGCCATCACGTTGAGGCGTTGCTCCGTCTCGTCCACTGGGAGCTTGGCTCTCCACGCAATGACGTGGGCTTCCTCCTGATCCAAAGTTAAATACGTGGCCAGATCCGCTTCCTCTGGCGTGAACAACCGACGCAGTAGACGCAGGTCGGCTCCTGTCTCACTGGTTGCAAACCCTCCGGGAAGTCGATCGAGATGTTCAGCCAGTTTCAGATAACGGGCCTTGGTAGTCTCGTCCATATTAATATGTAGGGTGTCAAACATTTAAAACTCTTAGCTGTTTCTCGGTATGCGTGCACATGGTGCCGAGGGTTGGGTTTGAACCAGCGACCAGTGGAGATATCACCTGCAAACTCCCTTTTTTTGGACTAGTTCACACGCCAGTGTGTTGTTCCTTAGTACTCAGTGTCTTGATCTCTAATTCATAATGCTTTTATTTCTTAGAAGATGATGATAAGCCAAAATAATCGAGTGGATTGTATGAGAAAGGTTCCGACAGGCGTCAAAGGGTTAGATGAAATGTTGGGTGGTGGCATTCCTTTTGGACGTTCCGTACTAGTATGTGGGGG
>Ga0209427_10002020_pt1 | contig 23707 bp, 35 predicted proteins | sample DeeMarSWOR136_30_FD_187465 | JGI IMG/M metagenome (GOLD analysis project Ga0209427, IMG submission 187465) | Marine sediment microbial communities from White Oak River estuary, North Carolina - WOR-1-36_30 (SPAdes) (version 2) | ecosystem: Environmental > Aquatic > Marine > Intertidal zone >...
GATAATAATATAGAGAGCAATGTGATATCAATTCCTAGAGAATATATTATCCAAGAAATACTTTCTCTCCTCAGAAATTGCGGTATATTAAGAAAAATTCCAAAAATTATTAGACTAAAACCAATTATTAATGTAGGGATTAAAAGTTTCTTTTTAAAATTCAAATTCTGGTTTTCATCAATATCAGGATTAATAACTTCGTAGATTATATCTCCTATAACAGTTCCAACAAGGAAAAATGGAAAAAATATAAGAATAGGATCTTGGTGGATATCATTATATAGAATATGAAATAATACACCTAAAATATTGAATTTTCCTTGAAAAGGTAATAGCCATGAAACGATAAACAAATGGAGAACAATAATTGAAATAGCAATAAATATTTTAATGAGTTTAGAAGTTTTTAATAATGGCCACGCTAAAAAGAGCGAAACTGCAGAGGTTAATAATACAAACCAAGTCCAAATCATAGCCGGATTATTTAAAGCTATTGCAGTAGGGATATTATAAACTAAGGCTATTAAAAATATAAAAAAGGCTCGTAAAAAGTATGAATTTCTCATTATTCGAAAAGAATAATCATTTGAAACTTTAACCTTATTTATTCTCTTTTTATATGATAAACTAATACTTATTCCTGAAATAAATAAAAATCCTGAAGCACCTATAGGATCGAATATCATAATCGCAAGTGGATGTAACCAGTGAAATTCTGCGTTTGTCCACCAATCAATTAAATGGGTTAAAATCATCCAAGTCATACATGAACCACGAAAGATGTCAATACTTTTCAATCTTTGCGATTTCATTTGGTTGATACTTTTCATAGTGAGGAAATTGTTTATTTATAATTTTTACTTTATAGTTGAATTACTCTAATATTTTCATTTGAAATATCTTGCTTGTTAATCTTTGTTTAATTCAATTATCATCTTAGCAGACTGACTAAGTGAAATTTCATTGTTTATTATTTTTTCTATGATAACTTTTACATCTAAGGATGAAACATTAACCTCTTTTAATAATATTTCATTCTCCATTCTATTATTTAAATTTAGATTTTTACCATGTTTGAAAGAATAGAGAAATTCTTCTTTATCAACTTCTATTCCACTTCTAAGAGCTAATATCAAGGCAGAAAGTTCATGTTTAGTTCTAAATCTTTTTTTAATATTTTGGATTTTTATTTTTGATGATTTTGACTCATTTATGAGATAAATTTTTACTCTATTTCTTCCCTGAAATAAATGAAGGATTCTATGAATCAACTTTGAAGTTAATGTTAAGACTCCACTACCAAATTTAAATATTAATTGAATCAGATCAGGATTATCTCTTTGGAAACAATCAGTGTAATCTTTAATATAATCAATAATTTTGTTTTCATCATAAAAAGTGTGAGAATTTAGATAATAATCATCCAAAAATATAACCAAACCTATTTTTTTAGATCCAGGATCAATAGAAAAGAGTAATTCAGTATAATTTTCTTTATAATCTATTCTATAAGCCGCTAATATTTTTAATATATAATTTTCGAAATTTTTATCTTTACTATAGGCAAGAATCTTCAATTTTTTATACTTACCTGAAAATCCATTAACCTCATTAGAGGTGGTAAGAAGTAGTGAGGGAATATCTGGAACTTTTGCTGATCCACTTAAAATCTTAAATTTAATATTTAGTCTTCTAAGCTCCCTATTTAGTCTATAAAAAAAATTCAGATTCTCCGTATATATATATATAATTTTGTTTCTCAAATTATAATTAATAATATTAACCAAAATTAATAATTTATAATTAAATGAAATTTCCAATCTCTAGATTAAATGATTATTTTAGAAGATTCCCTTTTTTTAAAGGCATTATTTCCGTTTGGGGAGATTTTGGAGTTGGAAAAACTACATTTGCATTACAAACTTCAATGAACTCCATTAAAAATGAAAATAGTATAATTTACATCTATTCAAAGCCAGTTATTCCTCATGAAATAATAAAAAGAATATTTCAAGATTCAACAGAATTTCTTGAAAGAATAATTTTTATCATTCCAGATAATTTTGAAGATTTACATGATATAGTGTTTAATTTAGAATATTTAATCTTAAGAAATTTAAATGAAACAAATAATCGGATAACTCTAATTGTAATTGATTCACTTACAGATTTATACCGATTAGAATTAAATAGAGAAAAAAGAGATAAAAATTACAATTTAAACTATAATTTAGACCATATATTAGCAACTCTTTCCTATATAAACGAAACTTACGATATTAATATCTTAATTGTAAATGAAAAAGTTCAAATCAGAAATAAAAATCAACCAAAAGAAATTCAAAGCGGAGGTAAAGTAATGGAATATTGGACAGCATTAGATATAAAAATTGAGCGTACTGACATATTGAAAAAGAGGAAATTTTTTCTAACCAAACATCCTGAAGAAAAACAGATAAACTTCATGTCTGAACTAACTGAAAACGGATTTCTGTAGTAATAATAGTTATAAGAATTATAAAATTTAATTTGTTTTGTAGATAATATATAAATGAGAATGGCAAAAAAAAAAGAATTGATTAATTCTAATTTAAGTACAATTAAAGAAGGAAACGCTGAATTTTATATACATGCTACCGATAAAGATTCGATTCCATCAAAATCCATGACCGTTTTCTATAATCAAAAAATGGAAATCAATAGAGATATTTCTAACCTAGCAATTATAGCTTACAACAGATTAGTTAACCAAAATCCACTCGTAATTGTAGATTCAATGGCAGCTTCAGGAATAAGTTCTATTCGAATATTAAAAGAATGCAAAAATATTAAGAAAATCTATATAAATGACATCAATCCAATAGCTGTTAATTTAATCAAAAAAAATTTATTATTAAACAGAATTGATAATCACCCCGCTCATGTTGAAGTATCAGGGAAAGAAGCAAACCTCTTATTTTCAGAAATTGCACAAAAAGCTTATATATCCTCAGATATCAATTCACAGAAACCTAATATAATCTCAATTGATCCATTTGGTACACCTAACCTATATATAGATGGAGCTTTTAAAGCTATACAAAAAGTAGATGGATTACTATGTATTACCGCTACTGACACAGCAGTTTTATTTGGAGTAAGGCCAAAAAGTTGTATTCGAAAATATATGTCAAAACCTTTACATACTGATTTTTGTAAGGAAATTGGCGCTCGAATTTTAATATATTTTATTTCAAGAATTGCAAATATAAACAAAATGGGTATAATACCACTATTAACATTTTATTCCTCACATTTTATAAGAGTTTTTTGCTTGACATTCAAAAATAGAAAGAAAATCTCACAATATTTTAAGAATTATGGTTATTTAATTCATTGTAATAATTGTGGGTATCACTCAACTTTTCGAGATAATATTTTAAAATTACCTAATCATTGTCCGATTTGTAAGAGAGATAATCATATAGAATATGCAGGACCTTTATGGATTAATGAAATCTGTGATCTACGATTTGTTAAGGAAACGATCCTTTTAAATCAAGAACTTCAATATAGAAATAAGAAAAAGATGAGTAAAATATTAAATTTTATTCAAGAGGAGATTAATATGCCCCCCTTTTATTATAATATCCATAAATTAAGCAAAAACCTAAAACTCACAAATGTTCCAAAATTAGATGATCTTCTATTGAAAATAAAAGAAAAGGGATACCAAGCTTCAAGAACTCATTTTGATTTTTTATCAATCAAAACGAATTTGGATATAATTTCAATTAAAAATATATTATTAGAATTATAAGATTATTAGATTTGAAAAACATCTTGACAAATCACCAAAGTAATCATAAAAAAGATCACCATTATCAGAAAGCAAGAAAGGAAGGATTTAGAGCAAGATCAGCATACAAATTATTAGATATTCAAAAAAGGTACAATATTTTCAAAAGAGCATTCTATATTCTAGATCTAGGATCTGCTCCAGGTTCTTGGCTTCAAGTCGCCAAAGAATTTGCAGAGCATAATATAATTAGATATAATGATCAGTTTTACCATCGAGATCATTATAAGATATTAGGTGTTGATATTAAAAAAATATCGTCGATTGAAAATGTTGATTTTCTCTTGATGGATTTTACAAATCCTGATTTTCCTAATATGGTTCAATCTTATTTTCAAAACAAAATAGATTTAATAATATCTGATGCTTCAATTAATAAAATTGGTAATAAATTTTCTGACCATTTAAACCAAATAAATCTATGTTATAATATTCTTGACATTGTTAAAATCCATTTAAAAGTAAGGGGCGTTCTAGTGTTAAAGACTTTTCAAGGATCTGATTTTAAAAAATTATTTTCTAAAATTAAGACTGAATTTAAATTATTGAAAGCATATAAACCAAAATCTTCCAAAAAGAAAAGTAATGAAATTTATCTCATTGGATTGCAGAAGAAGTGATTAAATGTCTTGTAAACGTGCTTCTATTTCCTCAAAATTTATATTATACTCTTTACCGTTTGATGAAGCCTCAATCCACTCGGTTAACCACGGGCATTGAAATGGATTAAATTGGTCTAAATTTGTATCGTTACACTTACTTCTAAAAGGACAGATAAAACAGGGTTGTCTAGAAAACATATTCCATATAAAATCTTTCCGTTCTTTATCTATTTTAACGGTCTTAACTTTAACATCTATCTGTTCAATTGATTTAATAAATTTTGTCCAAGAAGCGTCAACTAACTCTCTTTTTATATTTATTTTGGATTGTAAGGATAAAACATCCAAAATTTCCTCTAATTCATTAGATTCAATATCACTTAGTCGACGAAGATCATTAAAATATAGTTCTTTCTCTCGATTAATAATATCTAAAACTAATTTTTCATTTTTACGTAGTGCTCTACTAAATTCTTTTTTTTTTTCTTCTATCCTTTCAATTCTTCGTTCAATATCTGATTTTTCATCTATTGGTCCTTCAATTCTTTCTTTTATTTTACATTTATGACGTGATAAATAAGCAAAACTCTTTCCACAATACGGGCAAGTCTCTTTTTTCTTTTTAGCCATTTTACTGGATATTAGTGTTTTTTCCAAAAATTTAGCACTATGATATTTATTTTATATTTATTTTTAAATTAATTTTTCGTTTTTATTCTTATCTTTCATAGATTAATTATTTAGGTTTTAATTAGTATTTGCATACTATATTTAAATTTAAATTACCTTAATACTCATAAATGTACCTTCATGATATTTTAGAAATTAAAGAGTCTCAAGTTATTACTCCTAGCCAAATTATTTCTATATCTAAAGATCAGCTAAAAGATCAAATAATTTTACCCTTAGATTCCAGAAATTTTGATGAGGTAATAGGAGGTGGATTTTATTCAAAGAAAAAGTATTTAATATTTGGATCTAACAAAACAGGTAAAACCCAATTATGTCATCAATTATGTGTTCAATCCTATAAACATCTCAATAAAATATTAGGTACAGGACATTCTAAGTATACATTTTATTTTGATACAGAAAACACATTTCGACCAGAACGAGTAAGAGAATTATTAGCTGATTCTGAGTTTGAAATTCATCGTGTCCTTGAAAGTGTGTTAGTATCCAAAATTATGAGTAACTCGGCATTTTTGCTTACTTTAAAGGATTTTGAAAAAACTATTATAAAAAATCGTGGAGGTTTGTTGATTATCGACTCAATTAACAATCATTTTAGATCTGAATTAGGCAATAGAAATATATCATTCAATAAAGCAAAAGATGTTTTTTTAAAGATTTTGAATAAAATTGATGAGTTTACGTTAAAATACAATTTGATTACAATAGCTACTTCCCAAGTGGCCTCTAATTTCTCTGAAAAAGCAATAATCCGAGAGATACCAGTAGGAAATCAGTATTTAAATCATTTCTTTTCAGAATACGTGTATTTAAGAAAAAAAGATAAAGAAATGAATTATATTCAATTAGTTAATTCATTAAATCTTTCAGAAAAAAAAATTCTTTATAAAATTACATCAAAGGGAATTCAAGATCATAAGATTTAATGATTCAAGAATTAATCATTTCAATAAACTCTTGTATAGTAATATATTTATATTTATCTGAAACGATCTCAGAATTTATAAAAAACATCTCATTTGGTATTTTAGTTTTAATCCATTCTATTAGTTCAACTGCATAACGTAATTTCTTTTTTTTGATCAAATTCGCTTCTTGATCGTTCATAATATCCAATTTTGAATATTTCCCAACTTTATTTTGAAAATCCATTCCGATAAGAAATATCATTTGAGAGGGATTTAATAATTTATGAATAAAAAAAAGAATTCTATCTCCATCTGTAAAACCTCCAGGGTTTATAATGTTCTTAAGGGGTTCCACTTGAGTCGTCCCTATAACGTTTTCAAAATTTAGTATATCCTTCTCAAAATGCTTTAACATTTCAATATTATCTCCATGAGCATGAACTATATTAAAATTTGAATAATTAAATTCCTTTTTAGTAATTCCGTCCAAATCTGTAAATATCCCATCAATTCCGATATTTTTTTCTCTTAAAAAAACTGAAGCACCATCAGCAGCTAAATTGATAAATGTATTAAAAAAATTTCTACCTTTTTGGTTTAATATTATATCAACTGTCACTTCTAATGAAGGACCACATCCATAAATTAAAATTACAGGTTTTGATACAACAAGTTTTTTAAAAGATTTTAAAATATTCTCAATTTTCCATAGGTGGTTTTTTTTTGCTAATATACCTGAGAGATAATCACGTGCTTTACAGTCTTTATGATAATCAAATTTAAAATCATTTATGATTTCAAAATATACATCTTTAAATTCATTATAGAAATTTAGTTTCTTCCTTAGTTTTAAAGCCATATCATTCAAATTATCTGACTTTAATCTCAATAATAAAATTTTAAATTATTACCTTAATTAATAAAAACATACTATTTAATTCAATATTATTTTGTTTCACAAATAAATTTATAAGGAGTTAGATAAAAATGGCTAAATGGTTTACTAAAACACATCAATGGTTTGATGATGGAACAAAAGAAGTAGGAATCACCCCTTATGCTGCTGAACAATTAGGTGAGATTTCTTTTGTTGATGTAGAGGGTCTTGATGGTGCTGAACTAGAACAAGTAAAAATGGATGGAGATGAGCCTACTAGCGATCCAATAGATTGTACTGTAGAAAGCAGTAAAGCTGTTGGAGACATCTATAGCCCTGTCTCTGGAACAGTCACTGAAATTAATGTAGATTTAATGGATGAGCCAGAAAAGATTAATGAAGATGCTTTTGCAGCTTGGCTTTATAAAATAGATCCTTCAAACTGGGATGCTGAAAAGGGTAATTTATTAGACGAAGCAGCTTACAATGCATTTATTGGATAATAAGCCAAAAATTTCATTTTTACTCGATTTTTTTTCTTTTTTTTTTTTCAATCTTAAAGAAGCATAAGTGATTAATTCACAGAAGGTTAAATAATAAACTTAACTCCCAGAATGTGTGTTCGAAAGAATAGAGAAGAACTCGCATCCGTTCATATACATCCATTATAAATTGTGGGAGGTGTTCAGAAATGATGGATGATTATTTAGTGTTTATTAATTCTAATTTCCTGTTTTAACCGATATTATGTATTGTAAGGCGACAAATGTTATCAGTATCAACAAAATTCCAATAGTAAGAATTGTAATTGCCATTTTTCGATCATATATATATTTAGATGCACGATACAAAAATATAAATCCAGTTGAGCATAATATAATAAGCATCGAAGCTACAATACTCTCAATTATAAAAGCTTCGTTAATACTCTCAATAATAAAAATAGGGTCTCCCGCCGAATTTGCTCCTAATGCGGGGGGTTTTCTTACAACTAAATATGCTATCCCAGTCTGAAGTATAAAAAGAATTATAAATACCCCTATTATGCTTATAGACCTTGAAGGCATGGGTAGTGATAATCTCGGTAATTTAAATTTTGGGAAATTTACTTTTGGTTTTCTAAGTTTATTTCCGAGAATCCACGGAGTTTTCCTTCTAATTTTCTCTAGCACAGTCTCAGAACCAATAACATCTTCTTTTTTAGGTCCTGATTTAGTCGGTGGTTGTTTTTGCATAATAAACTATAAATAAATTATTTATTACGATTTAATAATTTTTTCAAATACTATCAATTTAATCTTGATATTTTAATTTAATTTTTTTAATAATGATATCAAGAAATTCCAGATTTTCTCAACTGAAACTATAGATATTCTCTCATCAGGGGAGTGAGCTCCTACATTATTTGGCCCTATCGAAATCATATCCATGTCTGGAAACTTTTTCTTCAAAATTCCACATTCTAAACCTGCATGAATAGCTTTAACTTCAATTTCTTTGTTAAATTCTGATTTAAAAGCATCCTTTGTTAATTTTAGAAGTTTCACATCGAAATCTGGCTGCCAACCCGGATAATCAGAATCTATATTAATATCAATCTCTAAATCTGTTAGCTTGAATAAAGAAACAGCTTTTTCCCAGATAACAGTTTTAAAATACTCACTTAAACTCCGTTGACTTAATTTAATTTCAATCTTCTCCTCATTAGTTCTTATGACTCCTAGATTTGAAGAAGTAAAAACAAGTCCCTTAATTTTTGGGTGCATTGAAAGGGGACCATTTGGTAAAGTGTATAGAACATTAAGAATATTATCTTGAATTTTTTTAGAAATAACTTCATTATCTCCAAATTTTTCTTGTTGCTGAATCGAAATATCTAAATTAGGATCTATGCCATCAAAGAGAACCTTAATTTTAGAAATTAGCTTGCTTATGAATTTCTTAATATCAGATAATTCCTTGTTCTTAATAAATAATATTGCGCTAGCTTCTCTTGGTATCGCATTAGTCCTGTTTCCTCCATTTATTGACTTAAGTTGGATGTTAAATTCGGAATTTAATTTCCACAGGATTTCTCCTATAATCTTTAAGGCATTTCCTCTCCCTAAATGAATATCCGATCCAGAATGCCCTCCTTTTAAACCAGCTACAAAAATCTTTATTGGAATCAAATTTTCTTCCTTCCTTATCTTGATAGTTTCTTTTTTAATATGAAAGAAAGTAACTCTTCCTCCTGCACATCCAATTATCACCGAATTTTCGTCTTCTGCATCTAAGTTTATAAGATAATTACCACTAATTAAATCGTCTTCTATTTTAAACGCACCACGCAATCCCATTTCTTCATCTACAGTAAATAAAAGATCAAAATCAAGTGAATCAAAGTTTAATTCCCTATTATAAATTTTTTTCATAAAGGTTAATAAATATCCTATACCAACCCCATTATCAGCGCCTAATGTGGTCCCTTCAGCGGTAACCCATTTTTCTTGGTCAATTTCAAGTATTTTTAATTTTAACGGGTCCTTAGAAAAATCATGGGAAACAGCTTCATTCTTTTCACAAACCATATCCAAATGACATTGTAAAACAACTCTTTCTTTTGGTTTATCTTTTGTTGAAACTCGTACTACAAGATTTCCTGTTTTATCAACTTTAGTTATAAATCCTAATCTCTCAGCTTCTTCCTTTATATAAGTTCTTACCTTTTCTTCGTGCTCTGAACAACGAGGGATTTTAGTAATTTGTTCAAAATATTCCCAAAATTCAGAAGGTTGTCCTAATTCTCTTAAATTTGACAACATTATCCCTATCAACTAAAATATATATAATATTTTTTTTATAATATTTATAAAATAACACAAAATACTTTATAATTTTATTTAAAGGCTGATTAAATGAGTTTGAAAGATATCTATTCGGAAGTAAAGAAACGCAAGATGGAGGCACTGAATAAGAAGGATGTTGTGGAAGCAGTAGAAAAACATGGAAAAATTTTAGCGATTAGTGGGAGATATGAAAAACCCAAGAAGGTAATAGACCATATGTATGCCTCAGTGAAAAATGTTATAAAAGAAAAAGAAATAATGAAAGAAAATCTATCTCAATATGATGTAGTTCTTATAGGGTGTCCTGGTAGTGATATACCTCATGCTGCTTATCCGAAAGTAAAAGAATTTGTAACAAATGGTGGTTGGTTAATAACTACTGATTGGGCAATTCAAAGTATAATAGAAAATATTTTTCCTGGGTATATAAGATGGAATCGTGCAAAAACCGCCGATGCTGTTGTTCCCTGTCAAATTATTCAGCCAAACCATCCATTTTTAGAGGGAGTTATAAGTGAAATCCAACAGAGTAAATGGCAGAAGCAAACAGCAAAAAATACAAAAAGAAATGAATTTCGGTGGTGGCTAGAAACCCGTTCTTTTCCAATCCAAATTATTAATTATGAAGCTGTCAGAGTACTTATTAATTCTTGGGAAATCCAAAATAAATGGGGAGAATCTCCTGTACTTGTTGAATTTGATTATGGAAAAATGGGGGGGAGAATTATTCATATGATAAGTCACACACACCTACAGAAAGGAGGAGCAAAAGGAAAATATGCATCTGCATTAATTATGACTAATATTCTAGATGAGAAGGTGTCTCAGAAAATGGGGATTTCAAAAGCTCAAACCGCAGGATATGTTTCTAATTGGGAAACACCTCAAACTCAACAGCAAATTTATCAAACACCAAGAACAAATCAACAAAATACCTATATAACGCCCACTTCTGGAGGCTCAGGATTAACAGGAACTTCTCAAATAATTGAATTGGATGCAAGCAATTCTGATAATTTTTCTTATACAAGTAAATGTGTATACTGTGGCTATGATTTTACTGAACATACAGGAAAAATTTTCATTTGCCAAGAATGCAAAGCTCCGTATCACGAAAGCTGCATTAATATGCAAATAAATGAAGGGATTTGTAAAAATTGCAGCAGAATATTATTATGGTAATTATAATTTAAAACTAGAGATATCATATTAACTCCAGATTTTTAAATAAAAATAGAAAGAAAAAATAAAAATTGAGATTAAATTTACCGATTCCGAAAAATTAGTTTTCGATAATTTCTATAGCTTCTTCTGGACACTGAGTCTCGCATGCTCGACATCCAACACAATCTTCTCTGTTTTCCTCTATAACGTTTACTTTTCCCCCCTCAGGTTCCCCAAAACATTCAGAAGGGCAAACTTCATAACACGTACCGCAGCCTGTACAGGCGTCCAAATCTATATTTATATCAAAGGACATTGTTTTTAAACTCCTTTTTGTTCTTATTATTTCCAAATTTTCTAAGTTTTAATTATCTTATGATAATCCTATTTGTGATAATAGTATAAAAAATTTAAATTTCGTTTTTATTAGGAATAGTTATCGATACAAGTTTTATTTTAAAATTTAAATTTTAGATTTTTATGTCAAAACTTTCTTTGTGAAATAAAAAATCAAAATCTTTTATTAAGCTTAAGATTAATTGAATTATGCTTGATCGAAAATTTATTGGATACAAATTTGAACCAAGTGAAAGGACAATCCCTCGATGGAAAATATCTCAATTCGCTAATGCAATTAGAGATACTAACCCAATTTATTACGAATTAAATGAAGCAAAGAACCAAGGATACAAAGATCTGCCTGTACCTCCAACATTTTTTACGAGAATGATTTATTCTGGGGAAAAAAATTTCTATGCTACTTTAGGTATCGATTTTAAAAAGCTTTTGGATGGTGGGAAAGAATTTAGATATTATTCCCAATGTGTTGCTGGAGACACATTAATTTATCAGACAAAAGTTGAAAATATCATCGAAAAGGAAGGGAAGCGAGGGAAGATGGATATAGTAACATCTATCACTGAGGGAAAAAATAAAGACTCTAATGAAAAAGTCTTTGAAATTATTAATACTCTAATTGTTTTTCATTAAGATAACTAAAATTGTAGTGAGAGTGCGAAATAGGAATTGTCAAACAAAAAATTAGGTTTTAATGAGCTCAAAGTAGGTATGAAACTCCCTGAAGGTAAAATTGACCCAATTACGCGTATGCAATTAGTTGATTATGCTTCAGCCTCAGGTGATTATAATTTACTTCATTACGATGAATCATTTGCTAGAAAGACTGGCTTAAAAGGATGTATTGCTCACGGTATGCTACAAATGGCAATGTGTGCTAGTTATATTATGAACTGGGCAAAAAATGGAACCTTAAAAAAATTTAAACTCCGATTCTCCGATATTGTGAATGAAAATGATGTTCTTACGTTTAAAGGCAAAATTATAAATAAATACCAAGAAAGTAATGAAAATCTTATAGAAGTAAGAGTATTAACAGAAACACAGGAAAAGAGAATCACCTCTCAAGGGTCGGTTATTATCTCTTTTAGCACCTAAAATTAAATTGCAATTGGTTTGTTAAAATACCAAATAACATTATTTCGAATTTAATTCCAGTTTATCAAATTTAGTTTTGTTTTTAATAGAATGGTTTTAATTGAATAATTTTTTAACTTGTATTATAAATTAAATTTTCCTAAAATCAATTAAAATTCATAAAAAAATTAATTAAAAAGGTAAATAGGTAATTTATATGGCTAAAGATAAAGCTATCGGAGCAATAGTTATAATTGTAGGGATTTTAATTGCTGTCGTTTACACAATGGGATCTATCGTAGATTTATTGTATGACACAGTATGGGATAACCCTGATTGGGATAACTGGACTAATCTATTTGATGTTGATTGGCTGGATTGGCGCCTCTTCGTCGTTGCCCCAATCTGGCTTTTGGTGATTTTAATTTCAATTATCGCTATTTGGATTGGTTATAGTATGTTAACTACTCCTGCACCAGTTCCATTAGAAGAATTGGAAGAAGAATTAGCAGCAGAAGAAGAGGATTCATAATAAAATTATTATTTATTTTTTTCATTTTTCTCTTTCTTTTTTTTTAATAATCCCTTTTTGAGATAATAAGCTGATTCTCAAATTTGAACTAAAGATTATTTTATCAAAAATAAAATATTAGATAAAAAATAATAAAAATCATAATCATAACCATATACTGAGTTTATAGCATGAGTAAAACGCTTAATTACGTTTTAATTATTGGTTCTAGTAATATGGATTTAAATATCTATTCTGAGCGATTTCCAAATCCAGGAGAAACAGTCACTGGTGGGACCTTTAAACAATTTTTGGGCGGCAAGGGCGCTAACCAAGCTGTTGCTGCCGTTAGATCGGGAGCTAATACAGTGTTCATTGGAAAAATTGGCATGGATTATTTTGGAGATCAAATGATCTCCCAGTTAAGTGGAGAGAATATAGATATTAGCTATATAATCAGAGACAAAGAAGAGGCAAGTGGTGTAGCTTTTATAATGATCGATAACAAAGGAGAAAACATGATTAGTGTAGCACCAGGAGCAAATTTTAGGTTAACTGTAGAAGAAGTAAAAGCGAAAGCGAATATCATCAAAAATGCTAGCTCTTTAGTAGTTCAGATGGAGATTCCAATAGAAACAATTGAGGAAATATTTAAAATAGCTTCTGAAAGTGATGTCATAAAAATTTTGAATCCTGCTCCACTAAAACCTATTCCTCTCGAAATTTTAGAAAAAGTTGATATTATTGTCCCTAATGAAGGAGAACTATATCAATTACATTCCTTCCTAAATCTACCAAAGCTAACCGGTCAAGGGAAACTTAAAATCAAACAAACTTCAAAAGAATTTATTAAATTAGGTATGAAAAATGTTATAACCACTTTAGGAAAGAGGGGTTCTCTTATTTATTTAGGTGCTGAAGATAAATTTATTGAAATACCAGCACCTAAAGTTAATGCTGTAGATACTGTGGGTGCAGGAGATTGTTTTATTGGTGTTTTAGCTAGTAAACTATGTCAAGGTAAATCAATAATTAATTCAGTGAAATATTCAACGATTGCTGCATCCATAGCAGTTACTAGGAAGGGTGCTCAAGTTTCAATGCCTTATTTAAATGAGATTGAAAAGAAAATGGAAGAATTAAATATTAAAATAGAGTAGGGGTAGAATATAATTTGAAGAGAGAGATCATTTTACCTGAAAGAAGCACATCATTGAGAAAGAATAATTCTAAAGAATTATTGATTACTATAGATCCTAACAGCCTTGAGGACATTTTTATTATAAATGGGACCTCTTTTAAAACAGAAACAATCAAGAAAAATGATCTAATAATAGACCCTAATGACTATTATATGATTATAAATAAAGGAAAAGAATCCATTGAAATTCTTTACGATAATAGTGTTTTAGGTCATAAAGTTGTTTACAATCCCTATATATATGAAAATTCAGAGAAAATTAACTTAAAACCTGCCCAATTTATAGAGAATTACAACATTCCAGAAGGTTATATTGATACACTTCCCAAGTGGTATAGCTTTAAATTCACTTACCCTGAGTATAATTTGATATTTGTTAAACCAGAATTTGGTTTATCAATTCAATTCCATAAAGATAGGAATGAATTTTGGGAAATATTGGATGGTAGACCGATTATCATAAATGGAAATAAAGTATATTATTATGTTGAGAATGGTACTAAATTTCAAAATCAAATAAATACCTATCATTCCGTTATCAACACCAATAAAGAAGTAAATAAATATGTAATAATTAAAGAAAGATGGAATGGTAAGTTTGATGAAAATGATATAAAGCGCGTTTTTAATCCAAATAAATATTATTAATGCCCTTTATATCATGGAAAAATATATCAAGAATCTTGAAAGGAATTGAGAATCTAAGATTCTCCCCAAAACTACATCTAAAACTTATAAGTTTTATGATTTTCATCATCTTAACCTAAAAGTTAAAATTAAAAGCAACACTAAAATCCTTACCGTATGAAGTTATATCAGAAAAAATTAACTGAAATATATTAAAGAATTAAGCAGATTGGTTAAAAAATGGCTCCGAATGAGAATACTAATGAAGATTTGGAAGAAGAATTAGAAGAGGAAGAACCTTCTGAGGAAATTATCGAGGAAGTCGAAGTAGAAGAAGATGAAAAAGAATTAGATGCTGAAAAAGAGCTAGATAGGTTAAGATTTCATTATAGAGGATATACGTTAGAAGAACTCAAGAAAATGAACATGGATCAATTTATACAATTATTACCGGCTAGAGCAAGGCGATCATTAAAACGAGGACTCCCTCCTAGGCAAAAAAAGTTGCTTGAAAGGCTTAGAAGGGCTTATCGGGCTAAGAAACGTGGTAAAGATCTAATAACTCGAACACACGTAAGAGACATGATTATTTTTCCAGATTTTGTCGGATTAAAAATTGGTGTTTATAACGGAAGAATTTATGAGATTATTGATATTAAACCAGAAATGGTTGGACACTATCTAGGAGAGTTTTCATTGACTCGTAAGCGTGTTTCTCATGGATCACCAGGAATCGGAGCCACAAGAAGTTCAAAATATGTACCATTAAAATAAATTATAATAATGAAATTAATGAGATGAAAATTTATGCCTAACTGGGGTTATTCATTCACAGAACAAAAATATGATTCCGAAAGATTAGCAAAAGCATCGGGTAGAGATTTAAGAATCAAACATAAGCATGCACGTGAAATATGTGCCGTAATAAAAGGGATGAAGGTTGATCAAGCTAAAGAGTTTCTTGAAAATGTCATTCAACTAAAGCAATCAGTTCCCTTCAGACGACATAAGAAAAAGGCTCCCCATCGGAAAGATCTAAAACAGTTTAAGTGGTATGCTGGGAAATTTCCTCAAAAAGCAGCAGCAAGAATTTATGAAATACTTTCTTCTGTTGAAGCGAATGGAGAATATAAAGGTTTGGATATCGAAATGTGTAGAATCATTCATGCAGCAGCCCATAAGGGAAGGATTATAAAAAGATATATTGAACGTGCTCGTGGTCGCAGTACAGCTAAATATAAAACCCTTACACATTTAGAACTTGTAATTTATGAATTTCCAAGTTAGGTTTAAGAATAATAATAAAAAATAATGAAAAAATTAAAAGAAAAAATAAAATGAATTATATTACGAATAAGATATTGCATTGGTGATCTAATTGCCACTAGTGAAGAATTTTATAGAACAAGGGATTAAATTGATGCAAATAAACGAATATTTGCGATCAGAATTAGTTCGAGCAGGATTCGCAGGTGTTGATGTTCAGAAAACTCCACTTGGAGTGCGTATAACCCTAAAAACCTCAAGACCAGGATTGGTCATAGGTAATTATAATTGTCAATTCGACAATATAGCCTAAAGGGGGAAAACGCATCCAAGAGATTACGGACGTTCTTCAAGAGCGATTTGGGCTGGAAAATCGGTAAAAATGAATTTTACTGAGCCATTTGCCTCAAATCGAAGTTGAGGAGGTCCAAAATCCCGACCTCAATGCACAAATCATGGCAGAACGTTTAGCATACAGTTTAGATAGGGGTCGTCATTATAGAAGAGCAGGTTATTATATCCTAAGAAAAATAATGGAATCTGGAGGCGCTCTTGGTGCTGAAATACGGATTTCGGGAAAAGTTACGAGCCAAAGAGCTAGAACACAAATATTTCGTGCTGGTACAATGACTAAAAGTGGACATCCTTCACAAGAAGGAGTAGATAAGGGTGTCGCTCAGTGTATTCAAAAGTCTGGAGTTTTAGGAGTAGTTGTAAAGATTCAGCATGCTGGTACAAAGATGGGTGATGAAGTCAAGATAAAGAATGATCTTTTAACTAAAGCTCAAACTCAAGCAGAATCAAAATTGGCCAAAACAAAGGTTGAATTAGCAATTGAAGAAGAGGTTTCTGAATTAACCCCTGAAGAAGAAAAAATAATTGATGAAGTAGATGAGGAGGCTATATCTGAGATTTCATTAACTCCAGAAGAAGATATAGAAGATCTAGAAGAAAAATAAAAAAAGTAGAATCAATATAAAAAATATGTTGTGATAAAAATGGTAGATATATTAAAAGCAAAAGATATACGAGAAATGGATGATAGGGAAAAAGAGAGAGCTTTATTGAATTTAAGGGAAGAATTAATGATGTTACATTCAAATCAAACAGGAGGAGGCCTTTCTGACAATCCTAGTAAGGCCAAGATCTTAAGAAAGCAAATTGCAAGAATATTAACTGTATACAATGAGGAAAGATAGTGATTAATCCAAAATATTTAATATATCATGACCTGATTGGAATAAAAGCATATGCAAAGCTTAAATCAAAAAAAAAGAGCACAGAGTTTTTAGATATTGGAGTTGTAATTGATGAAACAAGAAATATGCTCATTACAGAAAAAGAAAATAAAGTTAAGAAATATATTAAAAAAGATTATGTATTAAGATTAGAATTGCCAAATTATGAGAACGATACAGAGGATAATTTTCTGGAAGTTCAAGGAAGTGAAATTGTTGGTCTTCCTGTAAACAGATTAAGAAGTTTAAAAAAGAAGAGATGGTTTAAAAAATGAGTAGAAATATTGGAATACCTGGTGTATCTCCCCCTAAGGTAAAGGCTGAAGATTGCAATGATGAATCATGTCCTTTTCATGGGAATACAAGAATTAGGGGTAAAATTGCCCAAGGTATTGTCGTAAGTAAGAAATCAAAGAATACTGTCATTATTAGAAGGGATTATGTTCAATTTGTTAAAAAATATCAAAGATATGAGCGTCGTAATACACGACTCGCGTGTCATTTACCTGAATGTTTAACTCATGAGATAGAAATTGGAGACCTTGTAAGGTTTGGAGAATCTCGTAAAATTTCAAAAACTAAAGCCTTTATAGTACTAAATAAAATCTCAAGTGGAGGGATCTAAATGGGTACAAGACGTAAGTTGGGCAGAAAACGTATGGCGAAACCTAGAACGAGTTATGGGTTATGTAATGGATCGAAGATCCAGATAGCAGATAATTCTGGAGCTAAAATTGCCCAAATTATTAATGTTGATCATTATAAAGGAAGACAACGAAGATTGCCCAAAGCTACAGTAGGTAGTATTTGTACTGTCACTATAAAAAAAGGAAGACCTGAACTAAGAGGAAATATTGTAAAAGCAGTAATAGTTAGACAAAAAATGATTTATCGCCGAGTAGATGGCACGAGACTATGTTTTGAGGATAATGCAGGTGTTATTGTGACCAAAGAAGGTGAACCGAAGGCCAGTGAAATAAGAGGTCCAATTGCACGAGAAGCTGCCGATTTATTCCCACGGCTCGCATCAATTTCATCATTAATTATTTAAAATAAGAAAAAGGGAGTCGAAAGATGAGAGTAAAATCAAAACAACCACGGAAACAAAGGAAAGCTCTTTACAATTATAATAATCATGAAAGATCCAAATTAGTCAGCACTAGGGTAGCTGACTTTCTTCGGGACGAATATGGGATAAAGAAGCTCCCTGTTAGGGTTGGTGATCAAGTTAGGGTGTGCAAAGGAGAATTTAAAGATTTTGAAGGTGAAGTTTTGGAAATCACAAAAAATCTAAGATGTAAGATAAAAGAAGCTCAATTTGAAAAATCTGATGGAACTCAATTCCATCCTGGTATACATGTGTCAAATTTAGTCATTACTAAGTTTGCAAAGGAAAAAAAGATAGATCCTTGGCGCGCTCAAATGATTGAAAGAAAGGCGTTATATGGTTTTTATGAAGAAGGTTTGACCGCTCCAAAGAAAGAAAAGGAGGAGGAAAAATATGACTAGACATGGTGGACAAAAAACTCAAAAAAGACTAAATACGCCTGCATTTTTACAAATAAAGAGGAAACATGGAACATTTTTCGTCAAATCATCTCCAGGACCTCATCCTAGCAGGTTTTGTTTACCACTTTTACATATCGTAAGAGATTTGTTAGGAATAGTTGATCATTATAGAGAAGCAAAAAAATTAATTGGGTTAGGATATTTCAAAGTTGATGGGAAAGTTGTTAGGGATGTAGGATTTCCTATAGGTTTGATGGATGTTCTTTCAATAGAGAAAATGAATAAATATTATCGGATATTGCCAGATTCCCATTATGGTTTAATTTTACATGAAATAAGTGAAAAAGAAAGTACATTTAAATTATGTCGGATAAACAATAAAACCAATATAAAGGGAGGTCATGTTCAATTAAATCTTCATGATGGAAGAAATATTTTGATCAGGGTTAAAGATCCAAGGAATCCAAAGGAAGATGTCTATAAGCGTATGGATGTTTTAAAAATTTCAGTGCCAGAGCAGGAAATATTAAAAGTTTTGAATTTTAAGGAAAATAACTTAGCAATTATCATGTCTGGTAAAAATATCGGACAAGTAGGGAAAATTAATAATATTTTAAAACGATTTGGTCCAAAAGCAAGCACGGTCTCTATTCAACATAATGGAAGTCAAACTGAAACACTATATGATTATACATTTATAATTGGAGAAGATCAAACTGAAATAGATTTACCTAAAATAGATAATTAAAAGTACAAAATAGGAAAAAAATATGTCAATCAATACAAAAAAGAAAGCTCCAAGTGTTGAATCCCAAGAATTTGATGAAAAATGGAAAAATCCAATGAAAAAACCATTTTTAGAAAAGATAGTACTCAATATAGGTGTTGGTTCTGGTGGAGAAGAATTAGAAAAAGCAGTTACAGTGTTGGAACAGATAACAGGAAGAATGCCAGTCAAAACTGTTTCGAAAGTCAATGTGAAAGAGTTTAATCTTAGAAAGGGGCGCCCTATTGGCTGCAAAATTACTATTCGAGGTAAGGAAGCTGAAAGATTATTGAAAAGATTGTTGATAGTAAATAATAATAAAATTTTGAGAAAAAGTTTTGATAATTATGGTAATTTCGCATTTGGTATTGACGAACATATTAAAATCCCTCAAACTGAATATGAGGCAAGTTTAGGATTATGGGGTTTGGATGTGTGTGGAAGAATTGCTAGACCTGGGATGAGAGTAAAATATAGAAGAAAAACCAGATCAAAGGTTTCTAGAAGTCATTATGTTTCTCGTGCGGAAGCCCATTATTTCTTAAAACAGAACTTTGGAGTTGGTATCGTCAAAAAATTAGATTTAGAATATATGTAATTAATTTTAAGGTGAAAAAATATTCCACAAGGCAAACATTATGGAAAAGGACAAAGAGAATGTCGTCGTTGCCATACCCATCGAGGAATTATTAGGAGATATGGTTTGTATATTTGTCGTCGATGTTTTTATGAAATAGGTAAGGATATTGGATTTAAAAGGTTTGAATAAGAATATAGAAATATAATAAAAGGATGTGAATAAGTTTGGTAAATACACTTGGAGATGCATGCTGTGCTCTTAAGAATGCAGAAAGAGCCCGTAAAAAAGAAGTAATAATCAGTCCAGCATCTAAAGAACTTCAACAAATACTAAGGATCTTCCAAAGAAATGCCTATATTGGAGAATTTGAAAGATATGATGATGGTCGTCAAGGAAAATTTAAAATAGCATTAATGGGTAGAATTAATGAATGTGCTGGTTTATTAAGATTGAATTATAAGGTTAATCAATTTGATTCTTTAGAAAAGAGATTATTACCTGCACCAGGTTTAGGATTAATAATTTTTACTACTAATGAAGGGATAATGACAATGAAAGAGGCAGAAGAAAAGCATATAGGAGGACATGCTTTGTGCTATATTTATTAGTAAGTCTATGAGGTAATTAAAAATGGTAAAAATTGCTTTCTTTAAGGAAGAATTGGAGATTCCTGATGGAGTTGAGGTTTTACTGGAAGGAGGTCATCATATTAGAGTTAAAGGACCTAATGGTGATATTACAAAAGACTTTTCACATGTGAGAGGTATAAAAGTTACGGTTAAGGATAAAAAGGTTATTTTTTCAACTGATTTTCCTAAAGGTGGAACATTAGCGTTAATAAAAACAGTAGTAAGTATAATCAATAACTTGATGATAGGTGTTCAGACTAATTATAAATATGTCTCAAAGATTGCTTATTCCCATTTCCCATGTAGTGTTCGAGTAGATGACAAAAATCAGACTATTTTTGTTGAAAATTTTTTAGGTGAAAGAGCCCCTAGAGAGGCTAAAATTCCAGATAATGTAAAAGTGGAAATAAAGGGAGATGATGTTTATTTTATTGGGCCAGATAAAGAGGCACTTGGTCAGAGTGCGGCAAATGTTAAAAGAGCGTGTAGGATAAGAAAAAAAGATCCTAGAGTTTTCCAAGATGGGATTTACTTATACAGGAAGCAATTGGGAGAAGATATTTTTTGGGAAATTCATTAAAATGAGGTGTTTATTATGGTTCAAGATAAGAGATTGATGGAACTGAGGAAAAAGATTAATAATAAAAGACCATCCTTTAGGCGAGTTGAATCCTGGAGATATAAAAGGGTAAAGGATTCTTGGAGGAAAGCTAGGGGTATCGACTCTAAAACTAGAAAAAAAATGAAGTTAGGTGTCAAATCTCCAACAGTAGGTTACAGAGGTCCAAAAAATATTAGAGGTTTACATCCTTCAGGGTATTTAGAAGTATTAATTACGACATTTGATGATTTAAAAAATTTAAATAAAAATAAGCATGCACTAAAAATTTCTGGAAAATTAGGGGCTAGAAAGCGCATTATGTTAACAGATTATTGCCAAAGAAGAGGTTTTAAAATATTAAACCTTGGAGTTTCACAAAAAGAAATTGAAATGTTAGAACAAATGGCAGAAGCACCTATTGAAGATTTAGAAAGTGATGATTTTATTGATGTCGATGATTTAGAAGATTCCATAGGAGATTAAGAATAATTAGAGGAATATTAAAATGAATTTAAAACCACAGAGAAGAATGGCTGCGGAGATTCTCAAGTGTGGAGAGAATCGAGTTTATTTTGATCCATATCTAGTTGAAGATATCTCTCTTGCTATTACACGTGAAGATATTCGCAATTTAATAAAGCAAGGAGTAATACAGAAGAAATATGAAAAAGGGATTTCAAAGCAGCGAAAGAATATAAGACATGCGAGAAAGAAGAAAGGAAGAGCAAGAGGCCTAGGAAAGAGGAAAGGAACAAAACACGCAAGAACACCAAAAAAGAAAACTTGGATTAAGCGTATCCGTCCAATTAGAAGAGAATTGAAAAAATTAAGAGATAGAAAACTAATCACAGCTACTAATTATCGGAAATTATATAAGAATGCCAAAGGTGGTATGTTCAATAGTGTTGCTCAATTAAATCGATATATAAAAGAAAAAGAACTAATTAGACGAGGTAGATAAAACATGGCTCGAGGACCTAGGTATAGAAGACCCCCCAAAAGAAGATATGAAGGAAAAACCGATTATCATAAGAGATTAAAGCTCTTAAAATCAAGAAAATTAAGAGTAGTAATTAGAATTTCAAATAATCATACAAGGGTTCAGCTTATAAAATCCAAATTAGGAGGAGATCAAGTCTTAATATCTGCTTTTTCTAAAGAATTATCTTCAAAATATGGATGGAATGCTAATACTGGAAATATTCCTGCTTCTTATTTAACAGGGTACTTAGCAGGATTAAGAGCAAAAAAAAATAATATACAGGTAGCAATTTTTGATCTAGGTATCTTTTACCATAGAAATCGTGTTCTTGCTGCTTGTAAAGGTTTGATAGATGCAGAAATAGAAATACCTTACCATGAAGAATTTTTCCCTGATAATTTGGAAGAAAGAATAAAAGGTATTCATATTGAAAATTATGCAAAAAAATTAAAGTCAAATGATCCAGAAAATTTTGAGCAAATTTTTTCTGGATATATTAAAAAAAATAAAGTAAATCCACTTAAAATTAGTCAGATTTTTTCAGATTCCATAAAAAAGATAGAAAATAACGCTTAAGTGATTAGAAATGAGTCGATTAAGAAATATTGAAGAAGAATGGATTCCCAAAACAAAATTGGGAGAATTAGTGAAAAACGGACTTATTACTTTAGATAAAATTTATCAAAATAATCTAGTAGTAAAGGAAAAAGAAATAATTAATACACTACTTCCACAGATCAAAGAAGATGTCATAAATATAGCTATGGTTCAGCAAATGACAGCCAGTGGGCAACGTAGTAAATTCAAAGCAGTTGTAATAGTAGGAACTGACGGATTTATTGGTATTGGTTCGGGAAAAAGTAGAGAGGTCGGACCAGCAATAAGGAAAGCAATTGATAAAGCTAAACTTTCTATCGTGCCGGTACTAAGAGGTTGTGGAAGTAAAGAATGCGGATGTGGAGGAACTCATAGTGTACCTTTTAAGGTACAAGGTAAGTGCGGTTCAGTTCGCATACAACTAATTCCTGCCCCTGTTGGTGTAGGATTAGCATGTGCTGATAAAGTTAAACAAGTTTTAAAATTATGTGGAATTGAAGATATCTGGAGCAAAACTTTTGGAGACACTCGAACAAGTGAAAACTTAGTAAAGGCAACCTTTGATGCCTTGAAAAATGCTCATAAATTTAATTTCAATATATAAGAAAATAAGTGGTGTTGTTATGGTTATGGCAAAAAAGAAAATGAAATTAAAAGAAACGGAATATACCCCAAAGCTCTATTTTGCAATTCGAATAAGAGGGGCACCTGGTATGAAGCGAAAAATCCTTGATACGCTTAAAATGCTTAGAATGCATAAAGTAAACCACGGAGTTCTCATTTGGGGAACTAAAAGCTATAGAGGTATGCTAGTTAAATGCAAAGATTATATTGCATATGGGGAAATTGATGATAA